>Ga0224558_1002002_pt1 | contig 19747 bp, 12 predicted proteins | sample 714S32024metaG_FD_180682 | JGI IMG/M metagenome (GOLD analysis project Ga0224558, IMG submission 180682) | Peat soil microbial communities from Stordalen Mire, Sweden - 717 S3 20-24 | ecosystem: Environmental > Terrestrial > Soil > Wetlands > Peat | place: Sweden: Norrbotten County, Stordalen...
GTAAGCGAATACCTCAAGCAGCGGCATATTTATCCCCAGTTCCTCACCGACACGGAAGTATCCGCCCAGTTGTTCGACCTGTTCACACGGACCTATCATTATCCGCTGGAATACATCATTGAGGCCCTGGCGCCGACCACAGAGCTGGACTTCGACCGTCTCGATCCGGAGAAGCAGAAGATCTACCGGGCCATCCAGGCCACCCACATTCACGGCTCGCCTGACGGTCCCTGGTTCTTCATCATCGCCCGCAATCTGGTCCGCCAGAAGCAGTTCCAGTTGATGGGCATCACCGACACCGCGATGCTCCGGCCTCAGGTGTTTGCGTTCTGCGACGGCGAAGTCCAGGTGGGCCTGATCGCGTCGGAAAAACAGGCCATTGACGCCACCCTCCAAAGCCTGTCGAAGGATGACCGGCGAATTTGCCCCGTGGCGGACCGTTACTGGAACGCGCGCGGCGGCAGTTATAACGACGGCGGAGCGTTTATTTTTAACCTGCAGAAGAATCAGGCTGGCAAATGGCGGATTGCCAGCACGGACAAATTCGGCAAACCGGTTCCAATCCCCGGCGGCACCGAGTCCTGTGATTTTTCCAAGGACCAGGCTTCGCTCACCGGACCCAGCGAAAAGCCGTCGGCCTCCCTCAACGAGCAATTGGTCCCGGGCAAGGGTATGGAGGTATTTGAATGGCTGCGCGACCGGCTGCCGCAGTGGACGTTCGACGAATTCCGCTCGGCGTGCCGGCAAGTCGCGGATGCGGCAAAGGAGCCCTCCAGGACAGCCACAGCCATTGAGGCTCTGACCTTGCTCAACGACCGGCGCTACTCCACCGGTGCGAAAAGACGCAGCCATCTGCTCCACGTCGTTCACACCGAGTTGAACCGGCTGTTTGGCAGCCTCCCCAGGATAGGCGTCAAAGATGTCGTCAAGGGCACGTACCGACTCATTGATTTCGAAACGCGCGACAACCTGCGGCAGCCACAGGAGAACGAAACCACGCTGGTCATTGACGCCGCGCGTTTTGCGCCGGAAGGCAACAACTGCGACGCGGAGCTGCTGGTGGACGCGTTCATGAAAGGCTGGCGCCGCTTCATCAGTTTCAACTGCATCGGCCAGCGCTACGTCGGCTGCGGGCTCGGCCCGGAAACCGACGACGTGGTCATTGATGTTTATGGCAGCAGCGGGGATTATCTGGGTTCGGGGATTGACGGGCTGGAAATCACGGTGCATGGCAATGCCCAGGACCAGCTTGGCCAGATCATCAAGCGGGGGAAAATGGTCATCCACGGCGATGTGGGCCAGACGTTTATGTACGGCGCAAAGGGCGGAGTGGTGTATGTGCTCGGCAATGCGGCGGGCAGACCGCTCATCAACTCCGTCGGCCGTCCCAAGGTGGTTATTAACGGAACCTGCCTCGACTTCCTCGCCGAATCCTTCATGGCCGGCGACCCGCACAACGGCGGCGGCTTCGTCATCCTGAACGGCGTCAAGTTCGACGAAGGCGGAAAACTGGTTCCGCTGGCCGAGCCTTACCCGGGCAGCAACCTATTCTCGCTGGCGTCAGGCGGCGCCATTTTCATCCGCGACCCGCAAAAGACGCTGGTGGATCAGCAGTTGAACGGCGGCAAGTTTGCCCGGCTAACCAACGAAGACTGGGAGCTGATCCTGCCATTCCTGGAAGAGAACCAGAAGCTCTTCGCGATAACCGTGGAACAGCTTTTGACCGTCAACGGCAAACAACTCGAGCCGCGCCGGGTGTACCGCAAGGTCGTGCCCGGCAACCTCAAAAACCTCGTTCTGGAAGACACCGACGATGTTTGGGGGGAAGAACCCATGGATGAACTGGCCGTGAAATAGGCGGAGACCAATACCGTGATCACCATTAAGAAGACGAGAACCAGCCGCGCCTTGAAGGAAGCCGTCGAGCAGTTGTCCGGCGTGCACCTAAGCATTTGTTTTCAATGCAAGAAATGCTCCAGCGGTTGTCCCGTGGCAAAGCTCGCAAAGTCCCGGCCATCGGAAATCGTGCGCCAGCTCCACCTTGGCGCCGGCGATGAGCTGCTGGCCAGCGACCTCGTCTGGATGTGCGCTTCGTGCGAAACCTGCTCCGCCCGCTGCCCTATGGGCATTGATGTTGCGGCGGTCATGGATGTGCTGCGCCGGCTGGCCCTTGAACGGGGCGCGCCAAAACCGGAAGGCAACGTGCCGTTGTTCAACCGCGCCTTCTTGAAGACCGTCGAAACCTTCGGCCGTTCTTACGAAATCGGCATGATCGCCGCCTACAAGCTCGGCACTGGCAAACTGATGAACGACACGCAAAAATTCCCAGCCATGCTGAAGAAGGGGAAAATCGCGTTGCTGCCGCCTCGGGGCGGCGACCGGAAAACCGTGAAACGCATCTTCAGGAAAGTCAAAGCAAGCAAGGGCACTTGAGCATGAGATACGCCTACTATCCCGGATGCTCGGCTGAATCCACCGCCCGCGATATGAACCAGTCCACCCTGGCAGTTGCGCGGGCACTGGGCATCGATTTCGAGGAACCCAAAGGATGGACCTGCTGCGGCGCCACGGCCGGCCATCAGACCGACCGCCTCCTGTCGGTGTCCCTCCCCGCCGCCAACCTGAGCAAGGTCCAGGACATGAAGTTGGACATGGTGGTCAATTGCGCCGCGTGTTACAACCGGATGAAGGTGGCCAACCACGAAATTTCCACCCATGCCACGGTCCGCCAGAACGTCCGTGAGGCGCTCGACCGGGATTACGATGGGTCGGTCAAGGTCCGCCACCTGGTCGAGGTGCTCCTCGAAGACGTCGGCCTGCCCACCATCCGCAAGTCCCTCAAGAGTTCCCTGAATGGCCTCAAGGTGGCCTGTTATTACGGTTGCCTGCTGGTCCGGCCGCCGGGAATCCTGAAGTTCGACGACCCGGAAAATCCGAAGTCGCTCGATCGCCTGGTGACTGCGATGGGCGGCGAGAGCCTCGACTGGCCTTGCAAGGTCGAGTGTTGCGGGGGCGGCCTGTCATTGTCGCGGACGGACGTGGTGCTCGAGCTCACCGAGTCCATTCTCGACATGGCGGTCCAAGCGGGGGCTGACTGCATCGCGGTCAGTTGCCCGATGTGCCAGGTGAATCTTGATTTAAGGCAGCAGGACATCAACAAGCAAACCGGCAAGAGCTACCAGGTGCCGGTGCTCTATCTCACCCAGTTGCTCGGCCTTTGCCTGGGCTTCAGCGCCGGTGAGCTGGGGTTTGAAAAGCTGATGGTTCCCGCCTCGAATGTTTTGAAGGTGGTCCAAGCAAACAGCCATGAGTAAGAACCACGACAAGAAGATTGGCGCAGTTTTGGTGCAGGGCGGCGGCATCGCCGGCGTCCAGGCGTCGCTCGATCTGGCCAACAGCGGCTTCAAGGTTTATCTCGTCGAGCGCGACGCAGCCATCGGCGGCATGATGGCGCACCTGGACAAAACCTTCCCGACCGGTGATTGCGCCACCTGCATCGTCTCGCCGAAGCTCGTAGAATGCGCGCGGAACCTGAACATCGAGATCCTGACCCTTTCCGAGTTGGTAGGGCTCGAAGGCGAACCGGGCAGGTTCAAGGCCACCGTCCGGCGGCATCCGCGGTTTGTGGACGAGGACAAATGCACTGGCTGCAGCGAATGCACGCTAGTCTGTCCCGTGGACATCCCGGACGAGTTCAACCGCTGCCTGGGCACCCGCAAGGGCATTGCCAAGCTATACGCCCAGGCCACGCCGAACATTTTCGGCATCCTCAAGAACGGCCACTCGCCCTGCAAATTGAGGTGCCCGGCCCGGGTGAACGTCCAGGGCTACGTCCAACTCATCAAGCAAAAGGAATATCTCAAGGCGGTCGAGCTTATCCGCCAGCGGAATCCGCTCTCGGCCATCTGCGGCCGGGTATGCACGCATCCCTGCGAGTCCGAATGTACGCGGGGCAACGCCGATGAGGCCATCGCTATCCGGCTGCTGAAACGTTTCGCCTCCGACAAGGAGATGGAGATGCTTGAGTCGGGCAAGCTGGCCCTGCCGGAGGAAAAAGTTCCCGCGCCGGATGCCAGGAAGGTCGCGATCATCGGCGGCGGCCCAGCGGGGCTTACCGCAGCCAATGATCTCTCTGACGCCGGTTTCGCGGTCACCGTTTACGAAGCGATGCCTGCCGCCGGTGGAATGCTCCGCTACGGCATTCCCGAGTATCGCCTGCCCAAGAAGGTGCTCGATCACGAAATCGAAATCATCCGCCGCAAAGGCGCGAGGTTCGTTTATAACTGTCGCGTCGGCCAGGACATCACCCTCCCGACCCTCCGGAACGAATACGCCGCCATCTTCATCTCAGCCGGCGCTCAGAAGAGCCGCAAGCTCTGCGTGGATGGCGAGGACATCAAGGGCGTCCTGCACGGTGTGGAATTCCTGCGTGAATCCGCTTCGGCCAGGAAGCCCGTAGTGAAAGACCGGGTGCTGGTCGTCGGCGGCGGCAACGTGGCGGTGGATGTGGCCCGGACCGCGCTGCGCTTGGGCGCCAGGAACGTTGAAATGGTCTGCCTCGAACAGCGAAATGAGATGCCCGCTTACAAAGAGGAGATCGAAGCGACCCTCGCGGAAAGCATCAAGATTCGCAACGGGTGGGGCCCCAAACGCATCCTCGGCAACGGCTCCGTCACTGGCATCGAACTCAAACGCTGCACCCGGGTCTTTGACGACCAGAAACGCTTCAGCCCGGCCTTTGACGAAAACGATCTCACTACAGTTGAGGCCGAGCAGATCATCGTCGCCATCGGACAGATGGTGGACGAACAGATCGTCAGCCACCTCAATGTCCAGAGCGAACGCGGCTGTTTCAAGGCCGACCCGGTGACCGGACAAACATCCATCGCCGGCATTTTTGCGGGCGGCGACAATGCCTCCGGCCCGGCGTCCGTAATTGAGGCCGTGGCGGCCGGCAAACGGGTAGCCGAATCCATCGAACGCTATCTAAATGGCAAAGATATGCTCGGCGGCCGGTTCGAGGAATCGCTGCGCCCGATTCCCCCGGCGTTCCTGCCGGCGCTCGACAAGGTCGAGAAGAAGTCCCGGCCCCATCCGGAAGAACTGGCTCCAGCCAGCCGGTTGGGAAATTTCGACGAGGTTGAAAAAGGGCTTACTGAGGAGCAGGCCCTCGCGGAGGCCACGCGGTGTCTCAATTGCGCCCTGTGCTCTGAATGCAACCGGTGCGTTGAAACCTGCAAGCAGCACGCCATTGACCACGCTATGCGGGAACGGACGGTCACGCTCGAAGTGGGTTCGGTCATTCTCACGCCGGGCTTTGCCGAGTTCGATGCCTCGCGCAAGGGTGAATTCGGTTACGGCCGCTATTCCAATGTGGTCACCAGCGTCCAGTTTGAACGAATGTTGTCCGCCGCCGGGCCGTTCGAGGGACATGTCGTTCGCCTGTCGGACGGCCGTGAGGCCCGGCGCATCGCCTGGATCCAATGCGTCGGTTCGCGCGATTCGACATGCGGCAACGAATATTGCTCCTCCATCTGCTGCATGATGGCTACCAAACAAGCCATGGTCGCCGGCGACCACGTCCAAGGGTTGGACGCGACGATTTTCTACATGGACATCCGTGCGCACGGCAAAGATTTCGATCAGTATTACGAACGCGCCCGGGCGAAGGAGAACATCCATTACATCAAGAGCATCCCCTCGCGGATCGTCCAGTTGCCCGGGAGCAAGGATTTGCGGGTTGCGTACTTCGACGAGAACAGCCGTCTGGCGCACCAGGAGTTCGACCTGATTGTATTGTCCGTGGGCATGGAACCGCCGCACAGCATGGCGGGGCTGGCCGCCTGCCTGGACATCAAGCTCAACGAATTTGGTTTCTGCGACACCGACCGGCTCCAGCCGCTGTCCACATCCCGGCCGGGCGTATTCATCGGCGGTGCGGCCCAGGAACCCAAGGATATCCCCGAAACGGTTACGCAGGCCAGCGGCGCGGCTTCCATGGCCATGGAACTGCTCGCGTCGGCGCGCAACTCGCTTATCACCAAGAAGAGCTACCCCATCGAACACGACGTCACCGACGAAGAACCCCGCCTCGGCGTGTTTGTCTGTCACTGCGGCATGAACATCGCTTCGGTTGTGGACGTTGAGGAGGTGGTCAAGCGGGTGGAGCATGAGCCGAACGTGGTTTTGGCGACACACACGATGTTCACTTGTTCCGATACCAGCCTGTCGAACATCAAGGAGATGATCCATCATCACCGGCTCAACCGCATCGTGGTGGACTCATGCACCCCACGGACGCACGAGCCGCTGTTCCGCGAAACGTTGCGCGAGGCCGGGCTGAACCCGAACCTGTTCGATCTGGCCAACATCCGCGACCAGTGTTCCTGGGTGCATTCGGCCGTGCCGGAAGCCGCCACCGAGAAGGCGGTTGAACTCGTCAAAATGTCCATCGCCCGCGCCCGCAAGCTCTGGCCGCTCGAAGGCGGCACGCTCGCGGTGGACCAGACCGGCATCGTCATCGGCGGCGGCTTGAGCGGCATGACCGCCGCGCTGGCGCTCGCCAACCAGGGATTCAGCGTCCATCTGGTCGAGCAGACCGGCCGCCTGGGCGGGACTCTGCACGGTATTCATAACACTTTCGAGCACGACGACATCGCCGCCTTCACCCGCAGCCTCATTGACCAAGCCCAGAAGCATTCGAAGATCAAGACCTACCTCGAAGCCGACATCACGAGCATCAAGGGCCACATCGGCAAGTTCCACCTGGCGCTCGCCCAGGGCGGCGCGAACTTTGAAATTACCGGCGGCGCCATCGTCGTGGCCACGGGCGCGCAACCGGCCAGGACCGCCGAGTTTTTATACGGCCAGTCCGACCGCGTCCTAACCCAGGTCGAACTGGAAAAGCAATTTCACGACAAAGCTTGGCCGGCCAAGGGACAAAACATCGTGATGATCCAGTGCGTCGGGTCGCGCAACGAAAAGCATCCGTATTGCAGCCGCATTTGCTGTTCGATGGCCGTCAAAAACGCGTTGGCCGTCAAGAAACTAGACCCCAGCGCCAATGTCTATGTGCTTTACCGCGACGTTCGGACCTATGGCTTTCGGGAAATCTACTATCAGCAGGCGCGTGAAGCCGGGGTGGTGTTCATCCGTTACACGCCGGAAGCGCCGCCGCTGGTGGCTGACAACAACGGCCTGGTCGTCACGCTCAAGAGCCCCGACTTACCCGAACCGCTCGCCATCGAGGCCGATAACGTCGTGCTCAGCACCGGCGTGGAAGTGGATTTGAAGAACAACAAGCGCATCTCGGACATGCTCAAGGTGCCGCTCAACGCCGACGGTTTCTACGTGGAAGCCCACACGAAACTGCGGCCCGTGGATTTTGCGACCGAGGGGGTTTTCCTGTGCGGTCTGGCCCATTCGCCGAAGTTCATTGACGAGAACATCGCGCAGGCGCGCGCCGCCGCCGCGCGGGCAACCACCGTGCTCTCCAAGACGCAGCTCGACGTCAGCGCCCAAGTCTCGTACGTGGACCAGCAGAAGTGCATTTCCTGCATGACGTGTGTCACTGTCTGTCCGTATTCCGCTCCTTATTGCAACAAGGACGGCAAGGGCCAGATCGAAGCCGCCAAGTGTATGGGCTGCGGCATCTGCGCCGCCGAATGTCCGGCCCGCGCCATTCAGTTGCATCATTTCGAGACCGACCAGTTCGAGGTGATGATCAAGCAATTGTTCGCCGGCGAACTCAGCGGAAACGGGGAAAACGGCACAGCCGCACCCCGGCTCGGTAATCGGCTGGCTGAAAAAGTTTAACTCATGAAATCCGACGTCTTTCAGCCCAAGATCGTGGCCTTTTGCTGCCACTACTGCGCCTATTCGTCGGCGGATTTGGCCGGGGTCATGCGCATCCAGTATCCTCCCAACGTGCGCATCATCCGCACCCCCTGCACGGGCCGGCTGGAAACCGAATTCTTCATGAAAGCCCTTGAGAACGGCGCGGACGGCGTGCTGGTGGCCGGCTGCCTCGAAGGCGGCTGCCATTTCGTGGAAGGCAACCTCTGCGCCAAACGCCGGGTCAATTACACCCGGGACATGCTCGAGGAAATCGGCATCGAAAAGGAACGCCTTCGCATGGTCAACGTTTCCGCCGCCATGGGGCGGCCTTTGGCGGACATCATCACTGATATGGTAGAAACCGTCCGCAAACTGGGGCCCAGTCCGATGAAATCCAACGGCAAACTAACACTGGAAAGTCGCTCATGATCGTCGCTCAAAGAAAAAACGTTCCCGAACTGCTGTCCATCGTGGAAAGGCACCGGAAGGTGCTCCTGCTCGGCTGCGGCACCTGCGTCACAGTCTGTCTCGCTGGCGGCCAGCGCGAGGTCAGCATCATCGCTTCCGCCCTGCGCATGGCTGCCAGACTCAAGAAGCTTCCGCTGGAGGTCGAGGAACTCACCATCGAACGTCAGTGCGACAACGTTTTCCTCGAACAGGCCGCCGAGGCGGCCAAGCAGGCCGACGCTGTGCTGTCCCTCGGCTGCGGCGCGGGTGTGCAGGCTCTGGCCGAACGTTTTACCGGCAAACCGGTATATGCCGGCCTCGACACTGCGTTCATTGGCATCCTGGAAGAACGGGGTGTCTGGGCCGAAAAATGCGCAGCCTGCGGCGCGTGTGTGCTCCATCTCTACGGCGGCATTTGCCCGGTGACCCGCTGCGCGAAGCACATGTTGAACGGCCCGTGCAGCGGCTCACGCGAAGACCGGTGCGAAGTCAACCCAGGCCGTCCGTGCGCCTGGCAACTCATCTACAAACGGCTCAAAGATATCGGACAACTGGATCGGTTGAAGGAGATCAAGCCGCCCAAGAACTGGCGTCCAAGCCTGTCCGGCGGCTGCCGCACTATCATCCGCGAAGACCACAGGGTGTGAATTGACTTGGACTGTCTCAGGCTTCGATCCTAAAAAGCCATTGCGCTTTCCGCACTCCTGGCTCATAACAGAGCCATGTTGGCCAAGGTTTGTTCTGCCGCCGTCAACGGCATCGAAGCGTATCCGGTTGAAGTGGAAGTCAACGCCGGGTTCGGTGACACATTGATCATTATCGTTGGGCTACCGGATGCGGCAGTTAAGGAATCTCGCGACCGGGTGACGACAGCGCTGATTAACTCCGGGTTCAGCTTCACCTTCGGCCGCACCACGATTAATCTGGCTCCGGCGGACGTTAAGAAGGAAGGGCCGAGCTTTGATTTGCCCATCGCGATCGGCATGGCGGCCGCCAGCGAACAGATGGTGAGCGACCAACTGGAGAACTTCGTCATGGTTGGCGAACTAGCCCTCGACGGGGCAGTGCGGATGGTTAAAGGAGTGCTCAATATCGCGCTGCGGGCCCACGAACAGGGCAAGGTGGGCATCCTGGTGCCGCCCGGAAACGCCGCTGAAGCCGCCGTGGTGGCAGGCCTGCAGGTGATCCCGGTCCGCAACCTGCGCGAGGCCGTCGGGTTCCTGGAAGGCGAGGTCAAAATCCCCTCGACGAAGGTGGACATGACCAAGATCTTCGAGCGGGACCACGAGGACGAGGTTGACTTCGCGGAGGTCAAAGGCCAGGAGTCGGTCAAGCGCGCCCTGGAGATCGCCGCTGCCGGCTCGCACAATGTGCTTTTGATTGGCCCTCCAGGTACCGGCAAATCCATGCTTGCCAAGCGGCTGGCGACCATTTTGCCACCGCTTACCTTAGAGGAAGCGCTGGAGACAACCAAGATTCATAGCATTGTCGGATTGCTATCGCCGGGCCAGGCGCTAGTGACGCGCCGCCCTTTTCGGGCGCCCCATCACACCGCCAGTGATGCCGGTCTGCTGGGCGGCAACATCAATCCCACTCCAGGCGAAATCTCCCTGGCTCATCACGGGGTGTTGTTTTTGGACGAACTACCCGAGTTCAAACGCAGCGTTTTGGAGACGATGCGCCAACCCCTCGAAGATGGCCATGTCACCATTTCGCGGGCGGCAGGCACCATGACTTTTCCCTCGGAATTCATGTTGGTCGCGGCCATGAATCCAACACCGGATGGCAAAATGGCTGGAGAAAGTCGCTGTTCCCCGCGCGAGATTCAGAATTACCTGGGCCGTATTTCCGGCCCACTGCTTGACCGCATCGACCTGCACATCGAGGTGCCACCGGTCAAGTTCCGCGAGATCACCAGCGACCGCACGGGCGAGGCCTCCGCCCAGATTCGTGAACGGGTGGTGGCAGCGCGCCGGCGACAGCACGAGCGGTTCCGGGATCGTAGAAAAATCACCTGTAATGCCCGCATGGGCAGCCAGGAATTGAAGAAGTATTGCGAACTCGATGAAGCGACGCTGGAGCTCCTGAAATTCGCTATGGCTGACTTGAATCTCAGTGCCCGAGCTTACGACCGCATTCTGAAGGTGGCTCGCACGATTGCTGATTTGGCAGATGCGGGGCCAATCGCCAGTGAGCACGTCTCGGAAGCGATTCAATACCGTTCGCTCGACAGGCAGATCTGGACCTAAGGTCCACTGGCTTTTGACTTCCCCTCCCAGGGACCGAACCGCCTCGCGCAGGTTGCGGACCGGGATGACCTGCAGGCCTGCCACTATCATGTTCCGCCCCTTCTTGACTCTATTGGTTAAATCAATGTCTCATCGGTTTTATCAATTCACACCTGATCAGGCTTTGGTCTAGGCTTCGGTCATGGATTACCAGGACAGCCAAGTCGCGAGATAGGAACTGAAGGAACCGGCGGATATGGACCGCAGCGAATACGAGAGTCAACTGCTGGTGGATTGTGAGACGTTGCGCCGGGTCATTCCCGGGCTGGATCGGCTTGAAAGCCAGTGGAATGATGCGCGCGCATCGGTCACGGCCCGTTCCCGAGGCTATTTCACGCCCGACGAAGACGACCAGGTGCGACAGATGTTGCTGGCTTACCGCAATTACCGGGTCGTGCTCTACGAGATCATTTTCCGTTGCTGGGACTACCGGCTGATTGAGCCGGCGGCGTTGCGGCTGCGTGTGTTCCTGGTTGCCTTTGCCGCCGCGTTGACGCTCTACTCCAAGTCGCTCAAATTGATCCAGGCTTACGAGCGTGAGCCGCTCGTGCGGAAGAAGTTGGACGAGCCGGACGCCAAGTTCGAGCTGGAAGAGGGGTTTTTCGAGGAGCTGTTGCGGGCCTATAGTTCGCTCGGAAATTACCGTGGAATCATTCGTGCCGCCTGGTTCTGGCGCGGCAACCGTCGAGAGATCCAAAAGCTCTCGGCGGCTGGCACGGATTGGCAATGGCTGGTCGGTGTCATAATAAAGGAGCGCGAAGTGGTGCGGCAGCGGCTGATCGATGTGTTGCGATGCCGGCTGCGCTACGATTGGCGGGCCTTTATCCGGACGACCCTTCAACCCGTGCGGCGGACGCGTTATAGCGTTCGTTCGCTCATCGGCAACGCTGGCGCCAACCTTCGCACCACCGGCCATTATGTGCCGGCGCTAAGCACGTCGGTGGTGACCAGGCTGCGCCCGTTCTTGCGACCGGGCGATGTCCTGCTGGTTCGGGCGGAGAAGAAGCTGACGGCAGCGATTCTACCCGGGTTCTGGGCCCACGCCGCGCTGTTTGTCGGCAGCCAGCGCGATTTGGAGGTCCTGGGAGTGGCCAGCCAGTCCTTCGTTCAGAAACACTGGGCGGGACTGGCGGCGCAGGATAGCGGTCTAGGCTGCGTTATTGAGGCAATCAGTCCCAGTGTGCGGGTTCAGTCTCTGGAAAGGGCGCTGTGCGCGGACCATGTGGTTGTGCTCCGTCCGGCACTTTCTGCGGAGCAGGTGGCCGGCGCGGTGGCGGAGGCGTTTGGTCACGTTGGCAAAGCGTATGATTTCGAATTTGATTTCAATATCAGCACGCGGCTCGTCTGCACCGAGCTCATTTACCGCTGCTACCATCATCGGGGCGGCATTGAATTTCCTCTGGTCAAACGCCTTGGGCGCTACACGCTGACCGGCGATGACATGGCCAATCTCGTTTTGAAGTCTCTGCCAGTAAAGCCGCCGGGGCAGCCGGGCTTCAGCCTGGAAACAATGGCGCTCAAGATAGGAGACGGGGAGGCGCAGTCCATCGAGAAGACGGGGCTAATCGAGGCGATGCGGAGAATCCAGTCCGGCTGGCGGCCAGCGAAACCGGCGGAGGGTGTGCATGCCTGAGCTTTGGTATCGCTATTTCTTTCGTCTCATTACACGGGTTTACTTTGCCCGGCTGACCTTGCTGTATCCGGAACGGCGGCCGCAGAATGGGCAGCCGATCCTCTACCTTGGTCTTCATCGAAATGGGGCGGTGGATGGTTTTATTTATTACCAGTTGTTGAAAGCGCCGACATTCCTGATTTCGACCCAGTTAACCCGAAGCTGGTTTGCGCGTTTGTTCTTCCATGGAATTGCCGTTGCGCGGAGAAAGGATGAAGGCGACCGACAAGAGAACGAAGCAGCGCTGGGTCACTGTGTGGAACACTTACGGATGGGGGGCGCCCTGTTTGTCTTTCCCGAAGGGACCAGTTCGCTCGGGCCCCGGCATCTGCCATTTAAGAGCGGTGCTGCGTGGCTTATTCTCGATTACCTGGAGACGCCGGGCCCGCCGTTGCAGGTCATTCCCGTCGGCATTCATTACGAATGCCCCTGGGCTTTCCGTAGCAAAGTCGAAGTCGTGCTCGGAAAGTCCATTTCTACCGAGTTTGCGCCGGGCGGCACTCGCCTTGCGCGGCTCAAGGAACTGAAGCGCCGTATCGAATGCGGCCTGGAGGAGGTCGGGATCAATGTCGAGTCGGCCGAGCAACAGGACAAGATTCAGCGCCTGGCCTATGCCGCGACCCTGGCGACGCCGCGATCTTACTTTAGGTCGCTTAAGAGCCTGGAAGGTGGAGTGCCCAAGGCCATCGAGGAGGCTCAGACGAGTCTTGGAGCGGAAGGGGCTGGGAGTCGGCTTCTCTTCCACCAGGGCGTGCCGCTGGTGCCGATGTCCCCGACTTGGATATACGCGCTAGCGTTGATGGCTTGCGCACCGATTGTGGCGGCTGCGCTCTTACTGAACCCGCCCCCCTTTCTTGCCGGTTGGTTTGCCGGGCGGAAATTCCCGGATGACCGGAATGTGATCTCGCTCTGGAGGATTTTGGTTGGCATCCCGGCTTTCGCGTTTTGGGCTGCTGCAGTTTGCCTCGTGCTGCTTCTACAGGGTAAGCCGCTGTGGCTCGGCCTTTACGTCGTGGCTACCTGGCTGGGCTTGCAGCTCTATTACCGGGTCAAGAAGCTGGCGGTAGCGGTTCATAATGGCATTCGATGTCCGCAACTTAAACCTCGCCTGCTGGCCTTTCGCCAGACCGTGTTAAATGCGTTGCCTGAATGAATAAGCCGGCAAATCCAGAATTACCCACTCCACAGGGGGGCGAGAGAGTGGCGGAGAAGCTAAAGGGGTTGAATAGGGTCGGGGGGGTGCTTCCCCACGAGGTGTTCTTCGGTCTCTTCCTGCTGGTGACCTGGACGAGATTGGGGGTAGTGGTGGGGTGGCTTAGTGTTGATGCCTTGATCTACCTGGGGTTGATAGGGCTGAACCTGGCGGCCATTTGGTATTGCCGTTCCGGCGAAAGCTCACGGCGTTGGCGGTTCGGCATGCTCTACTATCCGCTGGCGATGAACTTCATCTTCGTTCATCTCAAATTCGCCATACCGAAGCTTCATCCGGCTAAGATGGATTCCTTTCTCAGCCATATTGACTCGCTGCTGGTTGGAGCGACCCCGAGCTTGCGGATGGAGACACTAGTGCATCCGGTGCTAACGGAGTTTTTCAGCCTCTGCTACATCCTGTTCTTTCCGTACCTCCTATTTAGCCTGTGCTATTATTTCCTGGGCGAACTGGATTTGCTGAAGAAGTTTGTCATCGGGCTCTTTACGATCTATGGCCTTGGCTTTCTCGGCTATTCGTTCGTGCCGGCGGCCGGGCCCTGCCACGCCCTGGCGGCGCAGTATTCCGTGCCTCTCACCGGCGGCTGGATAACCGGGTGGAACGCGGCCGTGGTAGCGAAAGGCAGCAACGGGGTGGACGTGTTTCCGAGCCTCCACTGCGCGGTGTCCTGTTTCTTGCTCTTCTTTGACCGGAGGCATCGGCCCTGGCGGTATCGGATTTACCTATTACCCTGTATCGGGCTGTGGTTCTCGACGATTTACTTGCGGTATCATTACCTTGTAGATGTCATCTGCGGTTTCGCGCTGGCGGCCTTCGCGCTGTGGCTGGCGAGCCGCTTCCCTATGAAATCCTATGAAATACATACTCCCGTTCCAGGATCCCCTAGCCGCTAGAATCGAATTGAGCGGCGGGAAAGGCGCCAACCTGGCCCTATTGACCCAACGAGGCTTTCCCGTGCCGCCGGGGTTCGTGGTTACTGCCCAGTGTTATCGTGACTTTATCGCCAGCGGTCGCGATGAGTTGCGCGATGTCGCGAGGTTCTCTTTCGAGGACGCGGGCCGATTGCGGGCAGAGAGTCGGACGCTACGCGCGGCCTTGCGCCAACTGTCATTGCCGGCGCAGGCGGGCGAAGAAATACGCCGGGAATTGGCGCAGTTCCCACCCAGTCAGGCGTTTTCAGTTCGTTCCTCCTCGACTATGGAAGATCTGGCCAGCGCGGCTTTTGCCGGACAGCACGAGACCTATCTGAATTGCTCCGGCCCGGAGTTCATTCTGGAGAAGATAAAGGAGTGCTTCCTCTCGTTGTGGGCCGACCGGGCAATTGCCTATCGTCACCAACAGCATTTCGATCATGCGCTGGCCGCGATGGCCGTGGTAGTTCAGCAGATGGTGCAGTGCGATGTGGCCGGCGTGGGCTTTAGCCTCAATCCGGTCAATGGTGAGCTGAACGAGTTGGTCGTGGATGCGAACTTCGGTTTGGGCGAATCGGTGGTGAGCGGTGAGGGGCAGGTGGACCACTTCACTCTGGACCGTTCTACGCGAGCGGTCCGCTGTGCAAACGTGGCGCAGAAGACCAGCAAAGTAGTCTCGGCTCCCAGCGGCACGGAAGAGGTGCAGCTCAGCGAAGAAGCAGGACGGGAGCCTTACCTGACGCCAGCGCAGTTGTCCGAATTGGCCGGGCTGCTCCTGCAAGTTGAGGCCAGCTACCGCTTTCCACAGGATATCGAGTGGGGGTTCGCCGGCAGCCGACTGCATTTGCTGCAATCCCGGCCAATCACCACTATCCCGCCGCGGTGGACGCGGGACGAATCCGCTGAACGTTTCCCTAATGTGATCACTCCGCTGACCTGGGACTTCGTTGAGTCGGGATTTCACCGTTCGTTGAATCATTCATTCCGGCTGATGGGGTTCCCACCGTTCAACGGCAAATGGTTTGGTATGCACGGCCACTACATCTACGGGAACCAAAACGCCGTGGAGCTGTACGGACAGCGCGCCCCCTTTGTCGTGCGTAACGTTGATGAGCTCAGGGCACTCATCCCCCGGCTGCGCGAAGATTACCGTTGGGCGCAGGAGCTCCCGGTGGCTTGGATGCGCGACCTGGACCAATACCTCATCACGATCGGCGAGTTCATGTCCGAACCACTCGGCCCCAAATCGTTGCAGGAAGTGTGGGCTTTTGTTCTGAAGGTAAATGAGTATGGAGCGAACTATTTCCTGCCTAACATTGCCATTTCCATCACGCACGGGACCGTGTTCCGGCTGCTCCATCTTTTGTTAAAGATGAGCGTTGGGGCGGAGGCTGAGGTGATGTTCGACCGGCTCATGGCTTACTGCGAGACCCGGACTGGGATGATCAACAAGGAACTATTCGAATTGGCGGCGCTGGCGCGGGCCAATCCTGAACTCGCGGAGGCGCTTAAGAAGCAGGAATCGCGGCCCTTCATCGAGCAACGCAGCCTGGCGGGCTTTCCGGAATTTGAAGCGCGCTTCCGGAAGTTCCTGCGCGACCATGGCCATCGGGAGGTGGATTTCGACGCCTATTCACCAACCTGGATTGAAATCCCGTGGGTGGTCCTGGACAACGTGAAGCTCATCCAGCAAAACCCGATGGACCAGCCGCCCGCAGCCAAAGAGCGCGACCTAAAAATCCGTATGCAGCAGGCCGAGTTGGAGCTCTACCAGAAGCTGCCAGCGGACCTGCATTTCTTTTTCGCAGAAGTCCTGCGGCTGGCTCGCACCTACACCAGCCTCGATGACCTGGAACACTACCAAACGACACGGTTGACGCCGGCGTTGCGCCGTGGGTTGCGCGAGATGGGGGAGCGCCTGGTGCGGCAGAGCATCCTGGACGAGCCGATGGATATCTTCTTCGCCCACCTTAAGCAGATTGACGATGTCATCGCCCGCGATACCCCCGGAGCCTGGGAGGAGTTCGCCCAAAGCGTGCGAGCCCAAAAGGAGACTTACCAGCGAGATAAGGCGCGCAAGCCGGACTGGGTCCTGGGCGAGAAGGAAGAGGAACAGACGAGCGGTGACGCGCTGAGCGGGTTGCCCGGGAGCCCTGGGCAAGCCGAAGGGCCGGTGTTCCTGGTTCTGGGACCCGAGGATTTCGCCCACTTTCCCAAAGGCGCCGTGCTCGTGGCGAGGACGACTAATCCCACCTGGACGCCGCTCTTTTATAGTGCCGTGGCGGTGGTGACTGAAAGCGGCGGACCGCTTTCCCATGGCGCAGTTACCGCCCGAGAGATGCGCCTGCCGGCGGTGATGTCAGTCAAGGACTCGTTGAGCCGGCTCAAGAACGGCCAGCGAGTGCGCGTGGACGGCACGCACGGGAAGATATTCCTGCTTCCGTAAAAGGGAAGAACGTTGAACCTGAAAGCGGCGGTTGAACAGCGAAGAAGCGACGACGCGAAGGTTGAAAGACAGAGCCATCCCTTCCTTTGCACCAACGCCGGAAGACCTCACCTGGCAGGTGAACCCCTATCCTCAGCGCGCCGTGCGTTGGTTTGAGGTGATCTAATCCAGCACCAGAGCCTGGTGGATGACGGGCGCTGACCGATGGGGGGGGGAGAGAAGCTCTGATCGAGCGGCGTTTCCGGGACCTGGAGGCCAAGCCGCACGCTTCCGGCCCCTGAGAAGAAGCCAAGCTCCGGCTCAGGGCTCCGTTCGTCCTGAAAAAGGCAGTTGCATCAATGCAAGGGCGCAAAGGTGCCAAGACGCAAGGATTTCGGTTCCTGGGCAGCTTCGCCAGGCACATAGACAGAATCATGGCAGGACAGAATCATGCAACGAGAGGAAAAGCCTGCGCAATCCCCATGATTCTGTCTTTTTGGGTGCGGCTGTGGCGCACTTCGTCCTTGTCTCTTTGCGACTTTGCGTTAACTGCGTTTGTTGGGTTCAAGCGCAGTGAGCACCTCACACTTGCTTGGCTCCGTTCAAGCGTGCGCTATAGGCTAAACCAAGTGCGGAGGGCGCTTTCTGATGCGGCCACGTCTGCGGCGGCCAAAACGCCCAATTGCCGGCGGATCAAATCCTTTGAGATGGTAGCGACCGCCCGTTTGAGAAAGGAAGGGTGCAGCAACCCCGCTTCGCGCCAGAATGCCAAGCCGGATTCGCCGGGCCGCAACGTGCCTCGCTCCGAACTCACCGCCACGACAATGAGGGCATCAGACCCATACGGCGGATGGGCGACCACGGCTGGCCTGACTTTGGCGGCCGATTGATCCGAGAACGGAAAGGGCAGCAGCACCACCGCGCCACGACTATAGTTTGTCGTAGGCGGCATCGCGGGCGTTATCCCAGACCTTGGCGAAGGCCGGCTCCGAAAGGCGCAGGAACCACCGGCTCAGGTCATCGTCGGAGAACGTCTCCCCCTCTTCGGCGACAATCACCTTGAGCTTCGTTTGGGCCGTCAACTTCACCGGCTCCTCCAGCACTATCTGCTTCCCGTCAAAATGCGCGGCTACCCTCTTTATGCCGCTCAGATTACCCCTTTCTGCGCACACGCTCAAGCACAGTCTGCTGAGGTTTCGGGGTTTGGAACGTCGGCTCGCTGTGTATCAAGGACCCAGGACAGGGTGGCTGCCGGCGTCTCCACGGGTTCCGCCGCTCTCGGGCTGTGGGGCAGAGCTGCTTTGGGGGCTCCGGCTGGCGACCGGGTGAAAACCGGCTCACTCAACAGCGTCAATAGCCACATTTGCTCGCCCCGAATGCCTGCGCAGTCCTCCTGCCCCTGAGAGCGATTTGTCACCTGGAAAACCCGCCGGGGGCCGACATCCCCCTCGCCCCTCAAAAGCGGCTCCTGGCGCCACCAGGCGCGAATTTGGGCCGGTTCTATCTGGTCCAACACCTAAACGCAGCCGTGGCGGGCAACCGGGAAGCGAATTGGCAGGAACGCAACCGCGCCATCCTCGGGAGTGGCTGATTCGGCCAGCCGGCGCACCGAAGGGGGCAGCAGGAGAATAGCCCAGCAAGGCCGCCGCAACCGTTGCCCTCGGTAACGCCCTCCCAGTATCAGTCCCTCTCGGGACAAATCTCCGGTCTGACCCCTTCCCTGGCGGTCTTGGTCATCCCGGAAGATATCCTCGCGCTGGTCCCCACGGTTCATGACGTGGTACATTGCCCCGGGATATTCAATGCGCAGCTTGCGCGACATGGGCAACCCTTACCAACACGTCCCGGAAGTGTCAATAGTGGGTGACACTTGTACGAATCGTCCGCCATCGCGTTGAGAATCCACACGACTGGATTTGCCGAGCGGTTCTGGACTCAATAATTTTGGTCAATTGGCTTACTTACGATGGTCGCAGCGCCGGATTGGCACTCCCGGCGCTTCTGGCCACTCCTGCGCTCTTTTGGCCACTTTTACACCTTTTTGTCTTGCGCCATTGGCGACAATCGGAAACAACGAGGGGCAATGAGTGCGGGCAAGTTTCAAATCTGCCGCGTTTGACCCGCATTTCGAGGACAGAAAATCAGTCTCCTTTTTGTTGTTTGCGGCAAGACGGCTCATTGGGTTGACGGTTTGAGCGCGACACAGATACCGGTGAAGTTTGCGGTCTTTTCGGTCCCGACCGTGGGCGTACCCCTGCACCCCAGCACGCCCGTTTTGGTCCTCGCTTTGCCTGGCCCGCGTTGCTTTTCAACAATCAATTCTCCCTTATTGGAATGGTAATTATGAAACGCCTTCCTCTGCCTATTATCAACGCAATCACGCGCGCGAACACCCCCTGGCCGTTCGCCAAAACTCTGGCCTTGGCCGTCGCCACGTTTGCGAGCACCGCCAACTTTGCCCAGGCCCAATATATCGCCTACGATCTTGGCACGTTGGGCGGCTTGCACAGCTATGCTTATGGAATCAACAACAGCGGCACCATCGTTGGCTTCGCCTTGCTGAGTGGCGGCTACGCCGAGCAGGCCTTCAGTTACAGCGCCGGGGTGATGACTGACCTTGGCACTTTGACCGGCTATACCGCCAGCTACGCCCAGGGAATCAACAGCGGCGGCACCATCGTCGGCTCTTTCGGAGGTGACGTCGCCTTCAGTTACAGCGCCGGGGTGATGACTGACCTTGGCACCTTGGCCGGCTATACCTCCAGCGTCGCCTATGGAATCAACAGCAACGGCACCATCGTTGGCTATTCTTACAACAGCGGCGGTCCTCAGCACGCCTTCAGTTACAGCGGCGGGCTGATGACCGACCTTGGCACCTTGGGCGGCGGCTCCAGCGTCGCCTATGGAATCAACAACAGCGGCACCATCGTTGGCTATGCCTACACCTCCGGCGGTCCT
>Ga0224558_1002003_pt1 | contig 19746 bp, 14 predicted proteins | sample 714S32024metaG_FD_180682 | JGI IMG/M metagenome (GOLD analysis project Ga0224558, IMG submission 180682) | Peat soil microbial communities from Stordalen Mire, Sweden - 717 S3 20-24 | ecosystem: Environmental > Terrestrial > Soil > Wetlands > Peat | place: Sweden: Norrbotten County, Stordalen...
AGCTCGAGGATCAATGGGCCCAGCTCGGGCTCTCGCGCTTTCCTCTTGACCTCGTCGAATGTCCCGACCGCCGTCTGATCAGGGCCTCGATGGAGCTGATCGCGGATGTGGCGGCTGACGGCCAGACGGAGGTCAGCGTCCTGCTGCCCCACCGCGTCGTCGCGGGGTATTGGCAACGGCTGCTGCACGACCGCACGTCGGACCGCATCGCCGCATTCGTCGGCGAGCTGCCGAACGTGAACGCGACGATCGTGCCCTTCCAGCTCGGGAAGCGCCGGAGGCAATTGGTTCCCTGGAAGGCAGGAGGAGAGCAAGGGTCGGGGGCACTGCACGACGCCGAGTTCGGCACGAACGAGCCGAGCCGGGCGGCGCTCGAAGCAGGCGCCAAGACGGCGGCCGAGCGCGTCGCCGGTTTCCAGAGCGCCTCTACGTCAGGTCTCGCCGCGGGCGCCATTCCGATCGGTGACCTCCGCCCGCGTCAGCGTGCCCGGGTCGCGGGGCGGATCCGGACGGTGCGTGTCCAGCCGCGGGCCGGTGTTTCCTCGCTCGAGTGCACTATCGCTGACGGGACCGGCCAGGTGATGGCCGTGTTCCAAGGCCGCCGACGCGTAGCCGGCATAGAGCCGGGAGCGCGCGTCGTGGTCGAGGGCATGGTCGCCACCCGTGGTCGCAGCGTCGGGATGGTGAACCCCCTCTACTGGGTGATCTCCACCCCCGATCACGCTGAGGTGCCTTCGCCGGGGGGTCACGGCCCGGGAACGGTCGGTCCCGGTCAGAGTTGACCGTCGGATTGTGGAGAGCCAGCGCCCACGTCCCCAACCCGATCGTCACCCGCGCAGGCGGCCCGGCCAACAACAACGGTGACAGTCCCTAACTGAACAATTAATTGCGCAGTTTGAATCTGCCCGTCACCTACCCTATTCTCCGAGCCGACTCGACCAAAGGAGCAAGTAATGCCTCCCCATCTTTTCGCGGCTGGTGGCTACCAGGCCTTCGTGCTCGGTGGGGCCGAGCGAGTCTGGCTAGTTTTCGCGCTTGGAACAGGCGTGGTGGCGATCGCCACCGCCCTTTATCTGATGCGCGGCGTGCTCGCCGCTGACACTGGCACCGACAGGATGCGTGAGATCGCGGCCGCCATCCAAGAAGGCGCCGGCGCCTTCCTGCGTCGCCAATTCAAGACGATCGCGATCATTGTCGTTCCGCTGTTCGTGCTGGTGTTCTTCACCGCGACCAAGGTCGTCCGTCCTGATGGGACCGTAGCTCTGACCTTCTTGCAGTCCGGCTTTGCCCGGGCGATCGCCTTCCTCTGCGGCGCGGCCTTCTCTGGGATGACGGGGTTCATCGGCATGAGCCTGTCGGTGCGCGGCAATGTCCGGACGGCGGCCGCGGCGCGCGAAGGAAAGCTACCGCCGGCGCTCAAGGTGGCCTTCCGCACTGGCGGGATCACCGGCCTGCTCTGCGTAGGTCTGGGTCTCATCGGTGCCACGACGATCGTGTTCATCTTCCAGAACAGCGCCACGGCCGTGCTGGTGGGCTTCGGGTTCGGTGCATCGCTGATCGCCCTGTTCATGCGTGTCGGTGGTGGCATCTTCACCAAAGCCGCCGACGTGGGGGCCGACCTCGTCGGCAAGGTCGAGGCGGGAATTCCCGAGGACGACCCTCGTAACGCCGCCACGATCGCAGACAACGTCGGCGACAACGTCGGCGACTGTGCCGGAATGGCGGCCGACCTCTTCGAGTCCTACGAGATCACGATCATCGCCTCGTTGATCCTCGGCTACTCCGCGTTCAAGTCTCTCCACCTGCCGCCTGCGCGCGGCCTGCTCTACCCGCTCATCGTTGCCGGCATCGGGATCCTCACGTCCGCCTTCGGCATCCTGATCGTGCGTGCGCGCGATCGCGACAAGTCGGCGATGGCTCCGATCAACCGTGGATTCCGGGCCGGTACAGTGCTCACCCTCATCGGGGCGTTTCTCGTCGCGCAGTTCTACGTCCGCAACTTGAAGGTCTTCTGGGCCGTGCTCATCGGCATCGTCTTGGCGAACGTGGCGAGCCTGATCACCGAGCACTTCACATCTACCGAGCGGAGCCCGGTGCAGCAGATCGCTGATGCGACCCGCACCGGCCCGGCGACAACAGTGCTGGCCGGCATCTCGATCGGCCTCGAGTCGAGCGTGTGGGCGATCATCGCGATAGTCGTGGCGATCGCGAGCGCGGTCGCGCTGGGCGGCGGCAAGCTGACCGTGTCGCTCTACCTGGTTGCCCTTGTGGGCATAGGCATGCTTTCAACGACGGGGATGATCATCTCGGAGGACTCCTTCGGCCCGGTGTCGGACAACGCGGCCGGGATCGCCGAGATGTCCGGTGAGTTCACCGGCGAGGCCGAGCGCGTCATGGTGAGCCTCGACGCCGTAGGCAACACCACCAAGGCGATCACCAAGGGAGTCGCGATCGGCTCCGCGGTCATCGCCGCGGTTGCCCTGTTCTCTTCGTTCATCGAGACCATCGGTAACCAGTTGCCACAGCTGAAGCAGGTCACGGGCGACGCGTTGTTCCACAACCCGCTCACTCAGATCAACGTCGCGGTTCCGACGACGTTCATCGGCTTGTTGATCGGCGGGTCGATCGCCTTCCTCTTCTCGTCGCTCGCCATTCGAGCCGTCGGCCGCTCGGCGGGGACGGTCGTCTACGAGGTGCGCCGCCAGTTCCGCGAACACCCCGGGATCATGGACTACTCGGAGAAGCCGGAATACGGCCGCGTCATCTCCATTTGCACAGCGGCCTCCCAGCGCGAGCTCGCGACCCCCGCGTTGCTGGCGGTTCTCTCGCCGGTCATCGTCGGGTTCGGGATCAACTACATCGCGCTCGGTGCGTTCCTCACCGGCACGATCCTCACCGGCCAGTTGATGGCGAACTTCCTCTCGAACTCCGGCGGCGCCTTTGACAACGCCAAGAAGTACATCGAGGACGGCCATCTCGGCGGGAAAGGGTCCGAGTCGCACAAGGCGGCAGTCATCGGGGACACCGTCGGTGACCCCTTCAAGGACACCGCAGGCCCGGCGCTGAACCCGCTCATCAAGGTGATGAACCTCGTGTCGTTGCTCATATTGCCGGCCGTTATCACGCTCCGGCACCATGACGGTGCCCGCTTTGCCATTGCGGCGGTCGCCCTCGTGATCCTGCTGGCCTCTATTGCCTTCTCGAAGCGCTCGACTAGCATGCTTGAGCCCGAGACGGCGGGGACTCAATCGGCACTTTCGAACCAGGGATCCGGGCACGAGATCTCAGGCAGCACCGACGACGCCGCCGTCGGCTCCTAAGCCACTGCGGACCGGCGTACCTTAGGCCGTCCGCCCTTATCGGGACGAGCACACATGCCCAAGCCATTAGTGATCGTCGAGTCTCCAGCGAAGGCGAAGACCATAGCTGGCTATCTCGGTGGTGACTACGTCGTCGAGTCCTCGATCGGCCACATACGCGATCTCCCGCGATCGGCGGCGGACGTGCCGGCGGCCTTCAAGGCCGAGCCTTGGGCTCGTCTCGGCGTCGACGTGGACAACGACTTCAAGCCCCTCTACGTCGTGTCGCGCGAGAAACGGGATCAGGTCGCGAAGCTCCGCCGCCTCGTCGGCGCGGCGAGCGAGGTCTATCTCGCGACAGACGAGGACCGCGAAGGCGAGTCGATAGCGTGGCACCTCGTCGAGGTGCTCTCGCCCCGGGTCCCGGTGTCGCGCATGGTCTTCCACGAGATCACGCCCACTGCCATCCGCGCCGCCATCGAGCACCCCCGCGAGCTCGATCGTCGCCTCGTCGACGCGCAAGAGGCGAGGCGCATACTCGATCGTCTCTACGGCTACGAGGTCTCACCGGTGCTGTGGCGCAAGGTCGCCAAGGGCCTCTCTGCGGGCCGGGTGCAGAGCGTCGCCACCCGCATAGTCGTCGAGCGCGAGCGCGAGCGCATGCGGTTCCGTTCCGCCAGCTGGTGCAGCGTCGAAGGCAGCTTCTCCGCCGAGTCGCAGCCCTTCGCCGCACGCCTGGTGGAGATCGGTGGTCGTCAGGTCGCGACGGGGGAGGACTTCAGCCCGGCCGGGACGCTGAGCTCACCCGACGAGGTCGTCCTCCTCGACGAGCCAGGAGCCCATGGCCTCGTCGCGGCCCTCACGGGTGCCGAGTTCGAAGTCGCTAGCGTCGAGGAGCGCCCTTACCGGCGATCGCCGGCCGCCCCTTTCATCACCTCCACGCTCCAGCAGGAAGCCGCGCGCAAGTTGCGGTTCTCCGCACAAAGGACAATGCAGGTCGCCCAGCGGCTCTACGAGCGCGGTTACATCACCTACATGCGGACCGACTCGACAACGCTGTCGGATACCGCCATCAGGGCCGCCAGAGACCAGGCCCAGGCGCTCTACGGCGCCCAGTCCGTTCCGCGCTCTCCCCGGATGTACCGGAGCAAGGTGAAGAACGCGCAGGAGGCTCACGAGGCGATCAGGCCTGCCGGCGATCGCTTCCGCACGCCCTCCCAGGTCGCTGGCGAGCTGAGAGGTGAAGAGCGCAGCCTTTACGAGCTCGTCTGGCAGCGGACGGTCGCATCGCAGATGAACGACGCGACCGGGACGACCGCACGGGCGCGCATCGAAGGGCGCGTCCTGACCGAGTCGCCGGTCGCGGCTATCGGAACCGTGACGGTGTTCATGGCGACGGGCACGGTCATCACCGATCCCGGTTTCCTGGCGGTTTACCGCGAGGACGAAGACGAGAACGGTGACGGCCGGGGCGACCGTCGCAGCGACCAGGATGTCCGCCTGCCTCGGCTCGTCGCCGGGGGAGACGTCGAATGCGACGGGCTCGAGGTCGAGGAGCACGCGACCAAGCCGCCCGCGCGCTACACCGAGGCTTCGCTCGTTCGGCGTCTCGAGGAGCTCGGCGTCGGACGGCCGTCGACCTACGCCAGCATCATCGGGACCATTCAAGACCGCGGCTATGTGTGGAAGAGAGGGACGGCGCTCGTTCCGTCCTTCACGGCCTTCGCCGTTGTCGGGTTGCTGGAGGAGCACTTCGCGAACCTGGTCGACTACGGGTTCACGGCCTCAATGGAGGACGATCTCGACGACATCGCCTCGGGCATCGAGGAACAAGTCCCGTGGCTCGAGCGGTTCTACTTCGGCGAGCACAGGCCGGGGGCCCTACAGCCTGTCAAGACCTCCGGTCACTCGCTCGCGGTCGACGGCCGACACGGCCTCAAGGAGGCCGTGTCGTTGCACCTCGACGAGATCGACGCCCGGGAAGTGAACTCGATCTCACTGGCGAGCGATGCGCAAGGGCGCGAGATCGTGATCCGCGTGGGGCGCTACGGCCCGTACCTCCAGCGCGGCGAGGACCGCGCCGCGGTGCCTGACGACCTGGCTCCGGACGAGCTCACCTTGGAGCGGGCCGCGGAGCTGCTCGAGCATCCCTCATCGGATCGCGCCTTGGGCGACGATCCGGCGACGGGCAAGACGGTACTGGTGAGAGACGGGCGCTTCGGACCGTACGTTCAGCTCGGGGAGGCGGCAGCGGCAAGCGACAAGCCGCGAACCGCTTCATTGCTGAAGACGATGAACGTCTCGGACATCACGCTCGAGCAGGCTCTGCAGATCCTGCAGCTCCCACGGACGGTTGGCACCGATCCCGAGACAGGTGAGGAGATCGTCGCAGCCAACGGCCGGTTCGGGCCGTTCATGAAACGGGGATCCGAGACTCGCAGCCTCGAGACCGAGGACCAGCTGTTCACGGTGACAATCGAAGAGGCGCTCTTTCTGTTCGCGGCGCCCAAGCAGCGTCGCTACGGCACTTCCGCGGCTCCTCTCCGCGAGCTTGGCGTCGACCCGGAGTCGGCGGCGGCGGTCGTGCTCCGCTCGGGCCGTTTCGGGCCTTATGTCACCGACGGGACGACCAACGCCTCGCTGCGACGAGGTGACGACCCGGACGAGTTGACCCTCGAACGCGCGGTCGAGCTGATCGCGGATCGCCGGGCCGCGGGCCCGGCCAAGCGCTCGACAGCCCGCAAGGCAACTGGCGCGGCGAAGAAGGCCGGCGCCCGCAAGGCAACCGGCACCAAGAAGGCCGGCGCCCGCAAGGCAACTGGCGCGGCGAAGAAGGCCGGCGTCCGCAAGGCAACCGGCACCAAGAAGGCCGGCACGGCGAAGAAGGCCGGCACGGCGAAGAAGGCCGGCGCCCGCAAGGCAACCGGCACCGAGAAGGCCGGCACGGCGAAGAAGGCCGGGGCGGCCAAGAAGGCCGGGGCCCGGAGAGCGCCAGGATCCGCGATCAGGACGGCGAACTCAGGGCCAGCTTCAGCGGCTGACGACGATTGGTAAAGTGCTCGCCTCTTCCGGCGCTGCGGGGTGCTCCGGCGCTGCGGGGCGCTCTGGCGGCAGGCTGTCCTGGGCGGCCAGGCGCGTCCGACCAAGACGAACGATCATCGTGTCCGAGGCAAGTCCGGTTTCGCCAGGCTGAACGCCAGAGTCTGCCTCATGACCACGCTCGGCGTCGGCACAATGGTCTGCGCGTACATTTTCGCGATTGTCGCCCTGATCAGCCTGCCCTCGGCGATCAAGAGCCACAACCTCACGATCATCATCGCCTGGATCAGCTCGAACTTCCTCCAGTTGGTGCTCTTGCCGGTCATCATCGTCGGCCAGAACATCCAAGCGGCTGCGAGCGACAAGCGCGCCGAGGACACCTACAAGGATGCGGAGGCCGTCCTGCACGAGGCGATCGAGATCCAGAAGCACCTCGCTTCGCAGGATGAGGCCATTACCGAGGTCGTTGACAAGCTGAGAGGGATGGCGCCGTCGCAAGCCTGAGCAGCCGGTGCCGCAGTCGGCGACACGAGCAACCGTGCCGTCGAACTTGACGCTCTAACCTTCGAGCCGTGGGTACTCGGGGCCGGCTGATCGCGATCGAAGGCGGTGAAGGCGTCGGGAAGTCCACACAGGCAGCACTTCTCGCCTCGGCGATCGGCGCCGAGGCGAGCCGTGAACCGGGTGGCAGCCCGATCGCCGAGCGCATTCGGGATCTGCTCCTCGACCGGTCGCTGGGCGTGCTCGCACCGAGAGCGGAGCTGTACCTCATGCTCGCTGCGCGTGCTGAGCACCTGTCTTCCCTGATCGAACCGGCACTCGCCGCCGGCCGCCACGTCGTCGTCGACCGGTTCGCCGGCTCGACGCTCGCCTACCAGGGCTACGGTCGCGGACTGCCCGTCGAGGAGGTGCGCCGCGCGTGCGATCTCGCGTCCGGCGGTAGATGGCCCGACCTTTCCGTTCTCTTGGACATGCCTCGCGATGTCGCCAAGCGTCGCCGGGCGGCGCAACAGGCGCAACTGCCCGGCGTGAGCCCAGACCGGATCGAAGCCGAGGAACCGGAGTTCCACAGAAGAGTCAACGAGGGCTTCCGCGAGATCGCCGCGGACGATACCGAGCACTGGGTCGTCCTCGATGGCTCCGCGTCGGCCTCCGAAGTTGCGGCTGAGGTGCTCGGAGCCGTGCGGGCACGTCTCGGCATCGGCGTTTCCCGATGACCGCTGCCGAGGGCTCGGCCCATGCCCCCGTTCTCGACCGCGTGAAGGGCCAGCCTGGGGTGCTGGGACTTCTCCGCGGTGCGCTGCGCGCACCCCTGCACGCCTATCTCTTCATCGGGCCGCCCGGCAGTGGCCGGCTTGATGCGTCTATCGCCTTCGCCGCCGCGCTGCTGTGCCCGAGGGGCGGCTGTGGCGAGTGTGCATCGTGCCAGGAAACGCTCGCGCTCCGACATCCCGATCTCGAGGTGGTCGAGCGTGTGGGCGCCTCGATCTCGGTCAAGCAGGCGCGTGAGGTCGCGCGCATGGCCTTGCGCACGCCGAGGGCCGCCCCGTACCAGGTGCTCGTCCTCGTCGACTTCCACCTTGTCGACGAGGCCGCGCCAGCGCTTCTGAAGACGATCGAGGAGCCGCCGGACACGACCGTCATCATCATCACCGCAGAGACAGTCCCGAGCCCGTTCGTCACGATCGCAAGCAGGTGCGTGCAGGTCCAATTCAAGCCCCTCGACGATGAAGCCATCATCGAGGTCCTGATGGGCGAGGGCGTAGAGGTTGCGACTGCGACAGCTGTCGCCGAGGCCGCGGGCGGGCGCCTGGACCGGGCCAGGTTGCTGGCACGTGACCCGGGCTTCGCACAGCGGTTGCAACGATGGAGAACCGTGCCGAGCCGGTTGGACGGGACGGGCGCGCGGGTTGCCGAGCTCGCCGACGAATTGCTCGCCTCGATCGCCGAGCCGCTCGAGGTCGTGCGCACGCGACAGGCCGAAGAGCTGGCCCTCCTGCAGGAACAGGCCGAGCGGCGAGGCGAGAACAACATCCCGGGCCGCTCCATCATCGAGGACCGTCACAATCGAGAGCTGCGACGGGTGCGCACGGACGAGATCCGCGCCGGGCTTGCCGCGCTGTCCTCGGTGTGCCGGGCGCGACTCACCGAGCCGGGGGTCGCGCCCCAGCGTCTCCGGTCCACTCTCGCCGCGATCGCGGCCATCGACGAGGCTTCAACGCGCCTCAGTCGCAACGTCAACGCGACGATGCTGCTGCAGTGGCTGCTCTTGCACCTCGACACCTGAGCGGGCCCGGCTCGGAGTGACCGACATATGGTGGAGCAAGCATGGCTGAGGTCGTCGTAGTTGGAAGCCTGTCGATGGATCTCACGGCGAGCACGGCAACGCTCCCGTCGGCGGGTGAGACCGTGATCGGCAGCTCGTTCACGATGGTGCCCGGCGGCAAGGGCAACAACCAAGCAGTGACATGCGCCCGCCAAGGCGTGGCCACCGCGATGGTCGGCCGGGTCGGCTCGGACGCGTTCGGCGACGCGATCCGAGCGCAGCTGGTGGCCGAGGGCGTCGACGTCTCGCATCTGACGACAGACCTGAACGGTGCCACCGGGATCGCGCACATAACGGTGGACTCCACTGGCCAGAACTTCATCATCATCGTGCCCCGGTCCAACCATGCGCTCGCGGTGCAGCACGTGGGGGAAGCAGCGGGCCTGATCGATGACGCGACTGTTCTGCTCGTCCAGCTCGAGGTGCGGCTCGAGGTCGTGCGCGCAGCGCTCGAGGCGGCGAGGCGAGCCGGGACGACGACGATGCTCAATCCGGCGCCTGCGCTGGAGCTGGACGACGAGCTCTTGTCGAAGGTCGACATTTGCCTTCCGAACGAGGTCGAGGCCGCGGCACTGACGCACATGAGGGTCGACCACGTGGAAGGGGCGATCGAAGCCGCTCGAGCACTGCTTTCCCGTGGCTGTGGAGCTGTCGTCGTGACTCTGGGATCGAGCGGAGCCGTCTACCTCGACAGCGAGCGCGTGCTCGAGGTGCCAGCACTGTCGGTCCCGGTCGTCGACACGGTGGCCGCCGGCGACGCCTTCTGCGGCGCGTTCGCGAGCGCGCTGGCCCGCGGCTCAGATGTCGAGACGGGTCTGGCGCGGGCAACCGCGGCGGGAGCCCTGGCGGTGGGCGTGCCGGGCGCTACGCCGTCTTTGCCCCGGGCGGAGGCAGTGGACCAGATGCTCAGCCGGTTCGGGCCGGTCAAGGTCAGGAGGCTCTCGCCACCAGTCGCCTGAACCGTCACGGTTTCGGTCGGACCTCGTAGCGCCTCTGGAGCAGCACCGGCAGGGCCGCGCGCACGGACCTGACGCGCTCGGCGGAGATCTCGGGGGCCGCGACACCGTCGGTCTCGCCGACTCCGGCAATCTCGACGCCCATGGGGTCGAGCACGAGGCTGTGGCCGCAGTACATGGGCGGCGGTTGCGCAGCTGCAAGTAGATAGGAGGTGTTCTCGATCGCGCGTGCGCGGCACATCGTCACCCAGTGCTCCTGCTTGAGCGGCCCGGCGACCCATGCGGCAGGCACGGCGAAGACGGTGACGCCCCTGTCGGCCAACACGCGGAACAACTCGGGGAAACGCAGGTCGTAGCAGGTCACGACGCCCACCACGAACTCGCCGATGGGCAGCACCAAGAGCTCGTCGCCGTCGATCGGGCCCGGCACGATGGAGTCCGACTCCTTCTCGCCCAGGGCGTCGTAGAGGTGGAGCTTGCGGTACCGGCCCAGAAGCCCTTGCGCGCTGACCGCTATGACCGTGTTGTGGACTCGTCGTTCGCCGGGCACCTTCTCGAACATCCCGGCGATGGCGGTGACCCCGAGTGCGGACGCGGCCTGTGCCAAGGCGGTGGCGAAGGGCCCGTCGATGGCCTCGGCCGCGTGGGCGATCTCAGCAGCCGGCCGGCCGAGAGGGTACATCGCAGCCTCGGGCAGGACGACGAGCTGGGCACCATCTTCGGCGGCATTCCTCAGGAGATCGAGCGCCCGCGCGCGGTTCGCGGCCGCATTGGGCTCAGACGCGAACTGAGCGACAGCGACCCTCACGAGAAGACCCCCGCGATCCGCGGTCCCACCTTGCCTGCATGCCGTCGCAGCTCACGTCCGACCATCTGTTGCACGCGGCCAACCTAGTGAACGAGCAAGGCCCCCTCGACCGCCCGCCCTCTCCGGATGGCAGATCGCCGGGACTCTGGATCGGCTCGACGGGGACATTGTGGTGACCAAGACCTGTCGAGACAGCTTCGCCGACACCGACCTCGAGGCCGTGTTGCCGGGTCGGGCAGCGGCGCAGCCGTGTGTCATGCGGTGCTACTTGTCGAACACCTCGGGATTGACCGTATTTGGAGGACGGCGGCCTGCGAGCACCTCTGCCGCGGCGGTCGTCGCGAGTCGTGCCATTGCCAGGCGAGTCGCGAACGAGGCGCTGCCGACGTGGGGGAGGAGCACCGTTCGAGGGGCGGCGAGGAGCAGCGGGTGGACGTTCGGTTCGTTCTCGTAGACATCGATGCCGGCAGCGAACAATCGTCCCGACTCGAGCGCGGCGCCAAGCGCTTGTTCGTCGACCACCGGCCCCCGAGCAGTGTTGACGAGTACCGCGGTCGGCTTCATCAGCGCAAGCCTGCGGGCGTCGATCAGATGGCGTGTCTCGGCGGTGAGCGGCACGTGCAGGCTCACCACGTCGGCCATAGCTAGCAGGTCGTCGAGGTCGACAACGAAGCCCGGGAGCCCAGTAGGTCGTCGGGCATGATGGAGCACCCGCATCGAGAATCCCTCCGCGCGTCGGGCTACCGCCTGAGCGATTCGGCCGTAGCCGACCAGGCCGAGGGTGGCGCCGTGCACGTCGCGCCCGAGATAGCCGTCCAAGTGCCGATCGGTCCACCCTCCCTGCCTCAAGTCGCGTTCGGAATCCGAGAGCAACCTTGACGCGGCCAGGATCAGGGCAAAGGCAAGGTCTGCCGTCGTGTCGTCCAGCACACCTGGCGTGTGACAGACAGCGACGCCGGCTCGTGTTGCGGCGCCGACGTCGACGTTGTCGTAGCCGACCGAGACGGTTGCGACGACTACCAGGTGCGGGGCGGAGGTGAACACAGCCGCGGAGATCCGGTCTCTTAGGTGGCAGACGATCGCCTCGACATCCCGGGCCGAGTCGGCGATCTCGCCTGTGGAAAGAGACTTGCCGGGTATCGGCATTATGAGCTCATGGCCCGCGATCGGATCAAGCGCATCGTCGGGCAGTCGCGAGGTCAACAGGATTCGGGCCATCGGGCATCGAGTATCGCACGACGCATCGAACGCCCGCGACGCGGGACGAGCGGTCCAAGCCACGGTTGGGTGGTGAGGGCGCCGACGCCAACGAGGCCGCTCGCCAGCGCCCCCTCCACCGCGGTACCCAGCGCTCAACCCCCCGGTCGCGCCAAGTACGAAGTGTCGATACCGTATTCGGCTCAGGCCGGGTCGTCAACAGGTCGAGGGTCGTACCCCGGGATGCAGGTCGCGACGAGGATCCCCTCCCACCTGGGCCGGCGGTACGCTCGTTGCGGCCGCGGTGCGGTCGGACCTAACGAAGAGGAAACCGTTTCTCGAAGAGTGGGTGAACCGATAATGCGTAAGACCATTGTTTTAGCCGTGTTAGCCGTGATCGGGCTCGGTCTGACGGTGCTCGGGTCGACTCCCGCGCCAGCATCGACGATGAAGGCGACGGTTGCGGCGTTGGCGACCAAGGCCTCGTCGTGCTCGTACAAGGCGATTCAGCCCGACTTGTTCAAGGTCGGTGTGCTGACGGTCGCGACCGACCGCCCGGCTTACGAGCCGTGGTTCGAGAACAACACGCCCTCCAACGGCAAGGGGTACGAGAGCGCGGTCGCATATGCAGTCGCCAAGCAGCTCGGTTTCTCGAAGTCGCAGGTGAAGTGGACTGTCGAGCCGTTTGACGCTTCCTTCGCTCCCGGCCCGAAGAGGTTCGACTTCGACATCAACGAGATCTCCTATACCCCCGAGCGCGCCACGGTGGCGTCGTTCAGCGTCAGCTACTACGCCGTGCAGCAGGCGCTCATCGCCCTCAAGAACGGCCGGATCGTGAAACACCACACGCCGGCGGACCTCCGCACGTACGTCTACGGCGACCAGATCGGCTCCACGAGCCTTGCGTTCATCAACACCGAGCTACGGCCGATCCACCAGCCGTCTGTGTTCAACACGCTGAACGATGCCAAGTCGGCCCTTCAGGACGGCCGGATCCAGGCACTGGTGGCCGACACGCCGACTGCGCAGTACATCAGCTCCTCGGAGATCCCGAACTCGGTCATGGTGGGTCAGTTCCGGAGCACGGGCGAGCACTACGGACTGTTGTTCGCGAAGAACGACCCGCTCGTCGGGTGCGTGAACAAGGCGATCAACACCCTCAGAGCTGACGGATCCCTCGCCAAGTTCCAAAAGGAGTACCTCGGCGTCTACACCTCCGTTCCGACGATCAAGCCGTAGCCACGGCCACAGGAGGCGGACCGGTTGCCGGTTAGGGGGAGTCGCGAGGGCGCCGACCTAGACGAACAGACCCTGCTCGCCCCTGGCGCGCCACCACCTGGCAGCTTCGCAGGCAACGGCAGGGGGTCACACCTGCTTGGGGGCCAACGCGCCGCCGCGGTCTCCACCGTGAGCACCGTCGTGTTCATCGGAGCAGTCATCGCCCTCTTCGTGTTCGCACCGGGGGCTGCCGCGGTGAGGCACACGTTCTTCAATCCACAGCAGATGAAGCAGGCGTTCCTCGGAGATCCGAGCAAGGGGCTCTATTCGGTCGGCAAGGGCCTCATCTTGAACATCGAGATGTTCCTCATCGCCGAGGTGCTGATCCTCTTCTGCGCCCTCGTCATCGCGGTGCTGCGCCAGTTGCGCAATCCCGTGCTCTTCCCGTTCCGCATGCTGGCTGTCGTCTACACCGACGTCTTCAGGGGAGTGCCGCTCATCATCGTGATCTACGGCATCGGGTTCGGCGCGCCGGCCCTCTACATACGTGGCATCTCCACGCAGTCGGATTTCGTCTACGGAATTGCCGCGCTCGTGTTGTCGTATTCCGCCTATGTGGCCGAGGTGTACCGGGCAGGCATCAACTCCGTGCACCAGAGCCAGGTGGCCGCTGCTCGATCGCTCGGGTTGTCGCAGTGGAAGTCCCTGCGCTTTGTGGTGCTGCCACAGGCGGTTCGCACTGTGATCCCGCCGCTCTTGAACGACTTCATAAGCCTGCAGAAGGACACAGCGCTCGTGTCGACGCTCGGAGCGGTGATCGAGGCGAACCGGGCAGCGCAGATCGACAGCTCGACACTGTTCGTCTACTCGTCCTACACGGTTGCCGCGCTCTTGTTCCTTTGCCTGACGATTCCGCTCGCCCGGTTCACCGACCGCCTGATAGCGCGGGACGTGAGTCGCCGGCTGGCGGGGAGTGGAACGGTGCGATGAGCGAGCCCGACGTCACCTCTGGCTTTGGCGGGCCCCAGCTCGGCGGGCCCCAGCCTGGCGGGCCCCAGCTTGGCGGCCCGGCCCCTGCGGGCCAAGAGGCAGTCCGGCTCGAGGACGTTCACAAGTCGTTCGGCGATCTCGAGGTCCTGCGCGGAATCAACCTGTCTGTGGCGCCCCACAAGGTGATCTGCCTCATAGGAGCGTCGGGATCGGGCAAGTCCACGCTGCTGCGCTGCGTGAACTTGTTGGAGCCGGTCAATCGCGGACGGATCCTCCTCTGGGGCCAGGATGTCACGGCGCCGGGCGTCGACGAGAACGCAGTGCGGCGTCACATAGGCATTGTCTTCCAGGCCTTCAACCTCTTTCCGCACATGACCGTGCTACGCAACATCACGCTTGGCCCCACTCGAGTGCTCGGGGTCGCACGCGACGAGGCCGAGGAAGCAGGACATGCGCTGCTCGTCCGCTTCGGCCTCTCAGAGAAACAGGACGACTATCCCGACCGCCTCTCCGGTGGTCAGCAGCAGCGGGTCGCAATCGTCCGGGCTCTCGCGATGAAGCCGGGAATCATGTTGTTGGACGAGGTGACGAGCGCACTGGATCCCGAGCTTGTGTCCGAGGTGCTGGGAGTCATTCGTGAGCTGGCGGCTGCCGGCATGACCATGTTGATCGCGACCCACGAGATGGGGTTCGCCCGCGATATCGCAGACCGGGTCTGCTTCTTGGACGAGGGCGTGATACTCGAGGAGGGTCCGCCGAGACAGGTCTTTACCGCGCCCGTCAACGGTCGTACTCAGCAGTTCCTTCGTCGGATCGTGGACGCCGGGCGGCTTTGACGCGGAAGGTGGCCCCTCAGCGGAACAACGGGTTCGAGCGTGAGGATGGCCTCGAGTGCTTCGGGGGCGATCGGTTGCGAGAACAGGGACCCTTGGCCGAATCTGCAGTGCTCGTCCTGAAGGCTTGCAAGCTGCCAGCCTTGTTCGATGCCTTCAGCGAGGGTCTCGATCCCGAGCGTCCGGCCCAACTGCACAAGTGTGTGGATGGAGCTGATCGCTTCGGGCGAGTCCGCCATCGCGGCAACGAACGATCGGTCAATCTTGAGGGCGTCGATCGGAACCTGGCGAAGACGCGCGAGCGCTGAATAGCCGGCACCCAAGTCGTCGACGGCGACGAGCACGCCAAGTGCTTTGAGCTCGCGAAGTCGACGAACCATGGTGTCCATGTCGTTCATCAAGCTCTGCTCGGCGACGTTGATGACGAGCGATCTGGGCTCGAGCGCCGTAGCCGCGAGGGCCCCGTGCACCTGGTCGACGAGGTTCTCCGCCCCGAGCTGACGCGTCGAGATGTTGATCGACATCGTCAGGTGATGGCCGAGCCGATGCCAAGCGGCGGCTCGCCGGCAGGCTTGCTTGAGCAGCCACGACCCGACCGGGGCGATGAGTCCGGTCTCTTCCAGTACCGGCATGAAGGACTCGGGGTCGACGATGCCTCGGACGGGATGCCGCCAGCGCAAGAGCGCCTCCACGCCGCACACGCCGACGCTGTCCAACTCGAATATCGGCTGATAGAGAATGAAGAACTGGTTCTCCTGGAGGGCCTCCCGGAGATCGGCTTCGAGCTCGAGCCGCTCCATCGCGGCAGTCTTCATCTCGGGCTTGAACCGGACGTGACAATTCCGTCCCTGGGCCTTCGCCTGACAGAGGGCGATGGCCGCATCGCGAAGGAGATCATCCGGCTCGTCCCGGTCATTCGTAGCGATGCCGATGCTTGCCGTGATGGAAAGCGGGATGTCATCGAATCCTTCGACCCGGAAGGGCTCCTTCATGGCGTCCAGCAGCCTTTCGGCGAGCAATTCTGGCCCCGCAGAAAGCGACAGTCCTTCAGCCAGGATCGCGAACTCGTCCCCGCCAGGCCTCCCAACCGTGTCGCTCGCCCTGAGCACACTCGAGAAACGCGCGGCCACCGCCTTCAACAGCTCGTCTCCGGCCTGTTGGCCAAGGCTGTCATTGACGGACCTGAAGTTGTCCAGATCGACGAGGAAGGCGGCAATCAGGAAGTGGTCTCGTTGACATCGCAGCAGCATCTGCTGGAGCCGGTCACGGATGAGTATCCGGTCCGGGAGACAGGTCAGGATGTCATGCCCCGACAGACGACCGTGTCGCACCTCGGCACGATCGCCGAGCTGTTCGGCCTCCCTCTGAGCGGACAGGTCGAGAATCACGCCGTCGATCCACAGCGGTCGTCCGCCGGGATCCGCGACACCTCGGCCGTGCTCGGCGACCCACCGGGAGGAGCCGTTCGCGTGGATCAGGCGGTACTCGAGAGAGAACGAGCCCCCTCGGCTCAGCGCCTCGCGGACCACGCCGCTCACGTGCTCGCGATCGTCGGGACAGATGATCGACTCGAAGGGCCGTAGGTTCTCCTGCATGAACTCGCTCGCCGGGTAGCCGGCGAGCACCTCGATGTGATCACTGATGAAGCGCATCGTCCAAGGTTCGAAGCATTCGCGGCGGTAAACGGCGCCGGGGATGTTGCCGATGAGAGACCTGAACTGCTCCTCGCTCCCGCGCTCAGCCATCTTGGCGGCCGGTGGTGAAGGGTGTTCCTCGGTCGGAACGAATCGATTGAAGACTGTCATCGGATCGCTCGCGGTCGCTCCCCGAGACTCCGGTCCGAGAGCGCCGCCGTTCGACAGGGCTGCGGTGTCAGCGACGAGCCATAGATTGCGTAGACGTTCATCAAGAGAATTGTCGACGCCAAGTTCGCGAACTTGACACCTACAACGTGCTCCAGCCTCAGACTTCGTCAGGCTCGTCGACACCGTCGCTTCGCTGCGCCCAGCACCTGGCCGGCACAGTCGGCGCGGATCTGGGGACGGTACGCGGACTTCTCAATCCGATGGCGCGACGAGCGACCCTGTCGGCCAGCGGCCGATGCCGCCGTTCTCGAGGAGGAAGTTCGTGACTTCCCGGTCCGCGTGCTGTGCTCGCCAGGCGAGCATCGACTGTGCATAACCGAGGATCCGGGAGGAGTCCTCGACTTCTGTGCGCCAGGTCGGGTCGGCGCCGATGTCATAGCAGCGCCACGAGCCGTCTCCGAATTGGACGTAGGCCCCGTCTTCAAATCGGCGCACGGTGAGGTTGTCACGTTCCAGGTGCCTGTCCCATGGCCAGTCGAAGGCACCGCCGGGAAGGCCCATGTACCGCCAGTCGAACTCCCAGGCCGCTGCCGAGCGCCACCACGGCGGAAGGCGTCCTTCGAGGAACGCGGTGAGCGCCAACCCGTCGCACTGAGCGGGGACCTCGAGCCCCAAGGCCTCGCAGATCGTCGGGAAGAAGTCGATGTTCTCGGTGAAGGCATGGACGACGCTCCCGTGGGTCCCCGAAAGCCCCGGGGCGCGGACGATGCCGGGTACTCGGTAGCTCTCCTCGAAGTAGCCGAGCTTGTTCATCAGCCCGTGGTCTCCGAGCTGTTCACCGTGATCCGATGTCAGCAGCACGAAGGTGTCCTCCCACTGGCCGAGTCGCTCGAGGGCGTCCAGGACCCGGCCGAGCTGGGCATCGACATCACCGATCATCCCGTAGTACTGGGCCCGCACCCGTCGCAGCGCGCCTTCGTCTGCCGGGGCCGCGGCTTGCGGCAGGCGAAGAGCCGCTTCGTGAAACCGATGGCGATGTGGGGAGGGGGCGATCGGCACGTCGACACCATCAAGATCGAAGGCGGCGGCCCAGCGGCCTGCGGCAGCGTAGGGAGGATGCGGTCTCAAGTAACTCAGGTGGGCGAACCACGGGCGGTCCCGTCGTTCGAGCCAGTCCAGGTAACGGTTCGTCAGGAAAGCCGAGACGCCGACCTCCTCGGGCCGGGTGGGCTCGGTCGCAAGTGCGCCATAGCCCGATGAGGGCACGTCGTAGCCGAGGTCCCGGAGCCATTCAGTCCAGCTCGCGTGCTCGCCGGTGAGATCGAGCCCGACCGTGAAGCCTGGCAGCACGCCTTCGTAGCTGGAAAGGCGGGGATCGTCAGGCGACCGGACGACACGCGGATCGACTCCCTGGTCCGTGTACCCGAACAGTGTGGGCTCGAACCCGGCTCGTCGACCGGCACGTGCCAAGTTGTCCAGCCGCTCGTCGAGCGGGGTGCCGTTCGCGACGACCCGATTGTTCATCTGATACGTGCCGGTGTAGAGACAGGCGCGCCCCGGCGAGCAAGGCGCAGCCTGGCTGTAGTGGCGATCGAACCGCACACCCGACGCGGCGAGACGATCGAGGTTCGGGGTGCGGACCACGCGGTGGCCGCCAGCCGACAGGCAGTCGCCCCGGAACTGGTCCAGTGTCACCAACAGCAGGTTCAATCGGCCTCCAACCTGTCCTGTGCCCGCTCTGCGATGAGTGGCATCCTTAAGTCAGTTCGTCCCTTGGACGATGAAGATTAAGGCAATCCGAGAGGAAACCGGACACTGGGCGAGAAAGGGGACGTGATGGGCGGTTCTCGGAAAGGCTCCGAGTCTCGGGCGAAGCCGCGCGTACCAGGTCCTGCCGAGGAGTTCCTCGACAGCGTCGCGCAGGATTCTGTGAGCCCTTCGCCAGAAGACAAACGGCTGGTCGAAGCGCGTCGGCGCGTCGAGGAGCTGCCGGCTGACGGTTCGATCCGTGTCGTGTTCCAGCCCATCGTCGATCTGGCCACGACGAAAGTGATCGGGTACGAGGCACTCGCACGCTTTCCCGGGGATTCGAGCATTTCGCCGCGGACATGGTTCGCGGAGGCCGCCCAGGTTGGCCTGTTGCTCGAGATCGAGATGGCCGCCATCCGCGTCGCGTTCGCCCAACTCGATCGTCTGCCACCGGACGCGTTCATCTCTGTCAACGTGTCTCCGGCGACGGCTGGATCCGCAGAGCTCCGGGATGTGCTCGGTAGTGTCGACCCGTCGCGCGTCGTTCTGGAGATCACCGAGAACGCCGCTGCCGGAGACTACGAGGAGGTCAGCGAAGCCGTCGACGCGCTCCGTGCCATAGGTGTGCGGATCGCCCTGGACGACACCGGATCGGGGGCGGTCAGCTTCAACAGCCTGTTCGACGTTCACGCGGACATCATCAAGATCGACATCGACGTCACCCACGGGATCGCCTCGGACCCGATGAAAGAAGCGATGGCCGCCGCCCTCAAGGCGCTCGCGGACCGCCTGGGTGCGATGAGCCTCGCCGAAGGCATCGAGACCGAAGAAGAGCTCAACCTTCTGAGGGGAGTCGGCGTTCAGGCAGGTCAGGGGTATCTTTTCGGCCGTCCTGAGCCAGTGGACGACCAGGCACCAGCGGCGTCTGGTTCGTAAGCCCACGGCGCGCTGCAGATCGTGGTATTGCCGGCGGCGTTCCTTTCAAGTAACGATCTGCTCAAGTAACGATCTGCAAATAGAATCTTGATTGGCAGCACCCGGACGGTGGAGTGATAGAAGAGGGCCGGTGGAAGGCAGCCGCTGGAGTCAGGCAGGAGTGCTACGGAGCGAAGAGCCTCCGGAGTCGTTGCCGCGCCCGGAGGCGCCGTCGGCAATCTCGCAAGCCGGCTTCACCATCTCGGTCCTAGCAGAGAAGACGGGCACGCCCGTACCGACGATTCACCACTACCGCCACCTCGGTCTGCTGCCCGAGGCGTCCGAGCTCGCCTCCAACCGCTTTCTTTACGACGAGCGCCACGTCGAGGCGCTCAACCTCATCCACCTGCTCCGTGAGCGACGGAACATGCCGCTCGAGACCATCCGCGAAGCCTTGCCCGAGCTGCTCGCGTGCAACCACGAGCGTGAGTTCTCCCCGGACAGGTGGGACGAGGTCATCGACGCCTACCTGGAACGGTCCGGCCCGGCTGTCGTCTCTGCCCGGCTTGTCGTGGCCGCCCGGGAGGCTTTCGCCCAGCACGGTTACGCAG
>Ga0224558_1002006_pt1 | contig 19738 bp, 19 predicted proteins | sample 714S32024metaG_FD_180682 | JGI IMG/M metagenome (GOLD analysis project Ga0224558, IMG submission 180682) | Peat soil microbial communities from Stordalen Mire, Sweden - 717 S3 20-24 | ecosystem: Environmental > Terrestrial > Soil > Wetlands > Peat | place: Sweden: Norrbotten County, Stordalen...
AGTGCCGGACCAGGCCGTTTCCCTCTTCGTCACCCTGGTGAAGGATCTCGATCTTGTACCTCTCGGTGTCGACGCCGGCGCGCATGCCCCGCCAGTACACGTCCCACACCTCGTCGGGTGTTCCTGTGACGATGAAGTCGAATCGGTGATCTTGCACGGTTACTCCGCTCTGCTCGCTGCACGTGGATGGTGGGCCCAGGCTGCTGTTCCCCGAACTGCGTTCCGCACGTCGTCACGCCCGAGGTACCGCCGACCCGTGGTCGGTCGTGGGGACGAGCTGGGACTTCACGACCTTCCCACTGGCGTTCCTCGGGAGCTCATCGACGAATTCGAAGTGTCGGGGGACCTGGTAGTCGGCGAGGCGCCCACCGGCGAACTGCCGCAGCTCCTCCGAAGGGACGAGCTGGTCCTGTCGGACCACCACAAAGGCGGCGATGTCCTCGCCGAGCACCTCATGGGGGAGGCCGACCACCGCTGCCTCGACCACGCCGGGGTGGGCCTGGAGGACCGCCTCGACGTCGTCGGCGTAGACGTTCATCCCACCTCGGACGATGACCTCCTTCTTCCGGCCGACGATGTACAGGTACCCGTCGGCGTCGAGGTAGCCGAGGTCGCCGGTGTGCAGCCATCCGCCCTCCCACATGCGTGCGGTCGCATCGGGATCCTTGTAGTACTCCCGGTGTCCGTGCGGGTTCCTGGTGATGACCTCGCCGACGCCACCGAACGGGCAGGGTGCACCGTCGTCGTCCACGATCCGGACTTCCACGGGTGGAGTCGCTCTCCCCACTGCTCCGGGACGGGAGCGAGCGCCCTTCGGGTCCATGCTGAACGTGGCATGGCCGCCTTCGGTCATGCCGTAGCTGTTCAGGACGGCAGCGCGGGGGAGCTTCTCCTGCAGGCGCCGCAGCGTTTCGGGAGCGAGGGGCGCACTGCCCAGGATGAGCCGGCTGAGACTGGACAGGTCGGCCGCCTCGAACGCCGGGTGGTGGATGAGCAGTTGTGCCATGGCCGGCACCACGAACGCGATCACCGGTCGCTCGCTCTCGACGATCTCGAGCCACCGCCCGGCGCCGAACACGGGCAGGTGCAGGACGGTCATGCCGGCCTTCATCGGGTTGTAGATGAACCCGAGTCCCGCAAAGGTGAACACCGGCGATGCGGTCAGCCAACCGGTTCCCTTCCACACCGGGAGTCCGTTCGCCAGGAGGGCGACCTGGCCGTGCCGAACGGCGACGCCCTTCGGTGTTCCGGTGGTTCCGGAGGTGTACATCACGTCGGCGAGGTCGCGCCCGTCGATGGGCACCTGGATCGTCCGGGCATCTTCGCTCTTCACGTCCACGCTGTCGACGAACCCCTCGAGGCCCGACGGGCCCACCATGACGGCGACCACCAGGCGGGGCAGGGAGCCAAGGAGCGGCGACACTGTTTCTGCGTAGGCACCACAGGTGATGATGGCGGTGACGTCGGCGTGCTCGAGGATGACCCGCACCTCGGGTGCTGACAGCCGGTTGTTCATCGGCACAGAGACCGCCCCGAGCTTGTGGATCGCGCTATAGCTGACGATGAAGTCAAGAATCCGGTCGGGCTCGAGGTAGATGGCGACCAGGTCGCCCTTGTCGACGCCTCTGGCCTGGAGCCCTCGGGCCAACCGGTTCGACTCCTCCTCCCACTGGGCGAAGGTGACGAACGACCCGTCGCCGAGATTCCGGTATGCAACCTGGTCCGGATAGGCCGAGGCCATCAGCCGAAGCTGGTCGGGCAGCCGATCATCCATCGGGTGGCTTCTCGAAGATGCGTGCGGCAGCCCCGCCGAGGAAGTCGCTCATCGCCGCCTCGCTCAACGGAAGGCCACGGGCAGCGGCCAGTGCGCGTTCCATGGGGAGGAAGGGGTGGTCGGACGCGAACAGGACCCGACCCAGGCCTCGACGGGATCCCATGAAGGCCACCAGCGCCGGATGCATGTACTTCGCCAGGTAGGCGGAGTTCGACAGGTACAGGTTCGGCCATTTGAGCATGTACTCGATGAGGAGTTCCTCGTACGGATGACCCATGTGGGCCCCGATCACCACTAGATCGGGAAAGTCGATCAGGACGTCCTCGAGCAGGACGGGGTCCTGGCAGCGGGAGCGGACCCTCGGCCCGGGGATGCCGACGTTGATCGAGACCGGAACTCGGAGCTCTTCGCAGGTGGCGTACAACGGGTAGTAGAGCGCGTGGTTGAGGGGGTACTGGTGGACCAGGGGTGACACGCGCACCAGGTCGAGCGTCCCCTCGGACACCCGGGAGCGGACCTGGGTGCTCTGCAGGCGCGGCCGCGACGGGTCGTCCGCCGATGCCGCCAGAAGGAGTCGGTCACGGTACTCGGCGACGAAGGCCAGGGTCTCCTCGTCGACCGAGGTGAGGGTGCTGGTGAGCACTGCACGATCTACGCCCAGCCGATCCATCTCGCCCAGCAGGTCGAGATTGGTCATGCCACCCTGGATCCCACTTCCGAAGAAGCCCTCGATCTCCCCGAATCCCTGCTGGGAGAGGAACCTGGCCGCCGCCTTGCGGGAGATGGAATTCACCCAGAGATCGATGACCATGTGGTGCTCCTTGCATTGGGGCCGGCGGAGCCCGCTGCGGCATCCGTGCGCCACGCATCGCCGCGGAACGTGCTTCGGATCGGTCGGGGCGACTCTAGTGAACCGTCGATCGTCCCGCTCGAGGGGTCTGCGCCCCCGGCGGCCTCGGGCTAGTTTCGGGCTGGCGCCGTCACCCTGCGGCGCTGTTCGGAGTGTCCCGTGACTGCTGTGTGCCCACATGGATGAGGGAGCAGGTGACAGGTCCCGAGCGCTGTTCTTCGACGTGGTGCTCGGACAGCGGGCGTGCCGCCAGTTCGCAGACCGAGCGGTGGACGATGAACTGGTCGAGCTCTGCCTGCGGGCTGCCACCCACGCCCCCAGCGCCGAGAACCTCCAGCCGTGGGTGTTCGTGGTGGTCCGTGACTCCCAGCTCCGCTCGGGCATCGGGGAACTGACCCGTCGCGCCTGGCGACAGGGCGGGCGGCAGCACTCCGAGGGTCGTCTGTCGGACTCGCTCCTGCGGGACGTCGACCGGGGGGCCGAAGGGGGGATCGAGTCCGCCCCGGTCATCGTCGTGGTCTGCGGCGACACGGGGATCGGCCTGGAGTCGACCCTTTCCTCGTCGGTCTATCCGGCCACGCAGAACCTGCTCCTGGCGGCCTCGGCCCTCGGCCTCGGGTCGGCCATGACGACCCTGGCCACCCTCTTCGCCGACGAGCTGCAGGTCCTGCTCGACCTTCCGCCGTCTGTTCGGCCGATGGCCGTGGTGCCCATCGGCTGGCCGGGCCGCCCTCTCGGGGCCCCCCGGCGTCTTCCACTCGCCGAACGGGTCCATCGGGATCGCCACGGTCTCGCCTGGTGACGACGGCACGCTGCGAACTCAGGGTGCCGTGCCCGTCGGTTCCGAGAGCGGCACCGGTCGGGCCAGGCTCCAGCTGAAGGTCTTGGGGATCTCGTCCATCGAGACCGTCGCCGAGAGGTCCTCCACCGTGGGCCCGACGCGGTCGGCGACCGCCTGCAGCTGGGCGCCGTCGAAGCCGAATACCCGGACAGCGTTGAGGCCGAGCATTTGGCGGATGTCCCCCTCGGGCATCCCGCCGAACACCTGCCGGAGGATCAAGCGGTGGACGGGAGCGGCCCCCTCGAGGTGGGGGTAGTCGGCCCCCCACATCAGGCGCTCGATGCCGATCTCGTGGCGCATCTCGGCCTCGTGGCGCTTCATGAGCGATCCGCCCAGGAACACGTGGCGGTCGAAGTACTCCGCCGGGCGCAGCTTGAGATAGGAACGCACCGGCGCACCGCCGTGGGTGTCGAAGAAGGACTCCATGTCCCGGACGAGAGAGGGGAGCCACTGGACGCCGTTCTCCGTAACCACCACCTTGAGGTTCGGGTGGCGGTCGAAGACCCCGCCGAAGATCATGAACCACAGCGGGCGCCGGGTGAACACGAACACCTCGTAGAGGCCCAGGAAACCCCCGTGCTTGGCGTCGTAGAGTTGCTTGGCGTCGGTGGCGGTGCCTGAGGCGCCGGTGTGCAGGTTGACCACCAGGTCGTGGTCCTCGCAGGCGCTCCAGAGCGGCTCATAGTACTCGTCGGCGTAGCCGGGCAGACCGGACCGGAGCGACATGGCCGGAAGCATCACCCCCCCGGACAGGCCGGCGGCGCGGGCCCATGCGATCTCGTCCACGGCCCGGTCCATGTTGTGGAGGTCGATGGGGATGCACCCGGTCCGACGGCCGGGAGCTGCGGCGCAGAACTCGGCCAGCCACCGGTTGTAGGCGTGCAGGGCCGGCCACACCGGCTCCAGGCCCGTGCTCGTGTGGCCACCCAGGTACATGGCCGGGGACAGTCCGCCGGCGAGCACCGGACCCGGGAAGACCACCTCGGCGTGGATCCCCTGCTCCTCCAGGTAGGCGAGCCTCCGACCGCCGGCGTCGGAGGGGAAGACCCAGTCCGAGCTGTAGTTGGCCAGCCACTCGGCCGCCGCCTCCGTGTCGACGCCCATGCCCGCCAGACGGCGGGTGGCCACCGCCCGGACGGCATCCGCCTCGTCGATCTCCCCGGGGTCGACGCCCCCGAACATGGGGATGGCCACCGAGGAGAGGTCACCGAACGCCTCCACCGCCTGGCGGTGGTCCGGGTCGACGTAGCTGAGGAACTCGGTCAGGGTGTCGGGCGCCGCGTGGGCGTCGGCCGACACCACCACGTAGGGTCGACCCGACCTCTCACCGCTCTGACCTGCCAACCGGATCACCCTCCCCGGGCGCCACCGGGCCACGCCCAGCCGCTGGGCGCAGACTACTGCGGGTCACTGCGGCCTGCCCGGTGTGGGCCGGTGGGCGCCGAGGCCGTGGAAGGGTGAGTGGTGTGCGGATGGCACGGTACGGTGACCCTCATGGACTGGTCATCGTGGGCGGAACGGCTGGAAGCGGCACTCGGACCCGTAGGGGACTTCCCGTCCTTCTTCGCACCGGACGCACTGTTCAGCGATCCCGTGAACGCGCCGACGACGGACATCCAGGCGATCGAGAAGATGACCAACGCGTCCTTCCCTGACTGGCGCCAGGAGATCACCTCGGTGCACGGAGACGAGTCCGGTGGTGCCTTCGAGTGGATCGGAAGGGGAACCCTCGGCGGCTCGGTGCCGGTCGTGATCCACGGATGCACGACCGTCGACGTGAACGCCGACGGACTCGTCACCCGTTGGCGCGACTACTTCGACCTCAACGAGATCGATGCCCGGGTCACTTCGCCAGCGACCGGCGCGGCGGAGTGAGGCTCAGTCCGGCGGTACTGACCAGGAGTGCGCTCCACCCCCGGGCAGTCGTTCGCAGGCCTCACTGCTGACGACGACGGAGTGGTACCTCCACCCACGGAGATGGGTGGACCCGGCACGTTCGGGGGAGCACCGATCGAAAGCGGGCATAGTGTCATTGATCGATGTCATTGATTGAGGACAACGGGATGGGATCGAGGCGGTGACCACCGGGAAGGCGCCAGACTCAGCCATCGTGGCCCACAGCCGGACGTGGCGGGAGCGGTCCACCATGCCCACCCTGGTGACCGTGGCTGCGCTGGTCGCCATCGTGAGCAGCCTGGGCGCACCGCTGATCCCGACGATCGCCCGGACGGACAAGGTCTCGCTGAGCACGGCGGAGTGGCTCCTCACCGCGGCGCTCATGACGGGGGCATTGGCCACACCGGCCATGGGCCGGCTGGCCGACGGACCACACAAGCGACGCGTGATCGAGGTGGCCCTCAGCGTTGTGCTGGCCGGGTGCGTGCTGTCTGCGGTGGCCTCAAGCTTCTGGGTCATCGTGATCGGGCGAGGCCTGCAAGGGGTCGGCCTGGGGCTCCTGCCGGTGACCATGGCAATCGCCCGGAGCCAGTTCTCCCCCGACAAGGCGGGGCGCGCCATTGCCACCCTGTCGGTGACCGCGGCCGTCGGTGCCGGACTCGGTTATCCGCTCACCGCCCTCATCGCCCAGGTCTTCGAATTCCACGCCGCCTTCTGGTTCGGCGCGATCACCGTTGCCTTGGCGCTCGTCCTGGTCGTGTCGGTGCTCCCGAAGCGATCGCCGGCAACCTCCCGGAGATTCGACGTCGTCGGCATGGTCGCCCTGGGCATCGCCGTCGTCGGTGTCTCGGTCGTGCTCAGCGAGGGAGGTGATTGGGGTTGGACATCGGCACGGTCCCTCGGGATCGTCGGTGGTTGCGTCGTGCTCGTCGCTCTGTGGATCCGCCATGAGCTGAGGACCAAGGACCCGCTCATCGATGTCCGCCAGGTGCGCAACCGCTCGGTGCTGACGGCCGACGTATCGGGCTTCATGATCGCCGTAGCCATGTACATGTTCCTGCCCATCATGATCGAGTTCGTGCAGATTCCGGTGGCGGTCGGCTACGGCTTCAGTGCCTCCGTGCTGGTCTCGGGGCTGGTCTTCGTCCCTCTCTCCATCGGGTCCTTCGCCGCCAGCCGCTGCCTGGCGATCTACGACCGTCACTTCGCCACCAGGAGCATGATCCCCTTCGGCTCGCTGGTATTCGCCGCGTCGACACTGTTCTTCGCCCTCGAGCACCGGGCTCTCTGGGAGGCCTTCGTGGCCGCCGGCATGGCCGGCATCGGCATCGGGTTCACCTTCGCCGCCATGCCCGGCTTCATCGTGCGTGCAGTCCCGGCTGCAGAGACCGGCAGTGCCACCGGCTTCTATCAGGTCTTGCGGAGCACCGGCCTGTCGGTCGGGAGTGCGCTGGCGGCCGCACTGCTGACCGCGTACACGGGCGCCGGTCAGACGTTTCCCACCTTCGAGGGCTTTCGAGCCACGCTGTTCGTGGCGTCGGCGTTGTGCGTCATCACGGCCGTGCTCAGCTACGTCCTACCCGGACGTTCGGCCGAGCGGCAGTCCCCGCTGACCGAGGAGGTCGTCCAGATGATGGAAGAGGAAGGCGAAGTGGGGGCCACCGGCCTCTCGTTGGCCGAGGAGGTACCCGTCTCGATCGTCGAAGAACCTCGGCCGTGAGTGGTGCCCGAAGAGAACAGGGCCCCACCGTGCAGAGCGGGCCCAACCGGTCGAAGAATTCGGCGGCCAGCAAGAAATCACTTCTGCAGGCGGCCACGTCGTTGTTCGGGCAGCGGGGCTTCGAGAGTACGACGTTGAAGGACATCGGCGACCGTGCCGGAGTGGATGCTGCGTTGATCGCCCGGTACTTCGGGAGCAAGGCCGACCTCTATGTCGCCTCCCTGGTCGCCGAGGCCCAGGGCTATGAGGCGCCGTCGAACCTCGAGGGGTTGGACGCCATTGCCGAGGCGGTCATCTCCCTGGCCGATCTGCAAGGTCTCGGACCGGTCACTCAGGCGCTGGTCCGCTCCGACACCGCTGACGGTATCCGTGCGGCGGCGCAGGCCCACGTGTCCCGACGACTGGTGGATCCGCTGGTCGCCGACATGATCAGGCGGGGTACCGATCGCCCGGAGTTGCGTGCCCAGATCGCCGTGTCGGCCATCCTCGGTATCAATCTCGGTCGCGGCCTCGGCTGGTTCGACGAGCTGAAGACCGTGCCCAGGGAGGAGCTCGTCGAGCTCATTGCCGACCTGCTCGAGCACCGGCAGTCCGAGAGCGAGTCGGTGAGATCAGCCAGGATCCCGCTCCGGTATGCCGAGAGGGGGTCCGTGCGCGGGTTCACCGATGGACCGGAGGCCGGTCCGTGCTCGTGACCCCACCACGGGCTTCATTGTCGACGGCTGTAGCGTCCAGGGGTGATGGGACGGATCGGTCGCCTCGTGGCACCCACGAGATCGGCAGCCGTCACGGGCACCAGGGAGATCCGCGGTGACGGCTGAGGCACTGTTGGTCATGGACCTGCAGAACGGGATCGTCGACCGGTTCGCCGACCAGGCGCAGCCGTTGCTCGCCACGCTCACCGGCGCCGTGGTGGCGGCACGGGCTGCGGAGGTCCCTGTCATCTTCGTCCGGGTCGCCTTCCGAGCGGGTGCTCCCGAGGCGAGTCCGAGGAACCAAGTGTTCTCGGCGTTGGCCGGCTCGGTCGCCATGGCGGAGGCGGACCCCGCCACCCAGATCCATCCTGCGCTCGCTGTTCAGCCCGGCGACATCACCGTCACCAAGCGTCGGGTGAGCGCGTTCGCCGGGAGTGACCTCGACGTGGTGGTGCGATCGCTGGAGGTGGACAGTCTGGTGCTGACCGGCATCGCCACCAGCGGTGTCGTCCTGTCCACGTTGCGGCAGGCGGCCGACCTCGATTTCAAGCTCACCGTCCTGCGGGACGGCTGTGCGGATACCGACCCCGAGGTCCACCGGGTCCTGATGGAGAAGGTATTCCCCCGCCAGGCCGCCGTGCTCGACGCGGCTGTATGGGTGGCGCGATTGGGTGACGATGCCCCGAGTCCACGCTGAACGCAGCTGCGGACAGTCGAGCACGTCGACGATCCCTGACCCACCAGCCCACCGGCCCATCGGGCAGGTGGGCGTCCCACCCGGTCATGCCGGTCGTGACGATCTCCCGAGTCGAAGAGAGTCGTGGCTGTGAGTGACGCACGTTCCTACCGGGTGGCGGTCGGTTCACAGGACGTCGAGCTCCCACTGGTCGCCCTCAGCGGCAATCTCACCATTGCCCTGCTGATCACCGTCGACCACGGACTGGCGTTTGCCGGCACGGCCGGACGGGAGCTCGCGACCGAGCTCACCCCATTCGCTCCCGACATCGTCGTGTCGGTGGCGACCATGGGAATCCCCCTGGCCATCGAGGTCACCCGCTCCCTCGGCCTGGACGAGTACGTGATCCTGCACAAGACCCCGAAGATCCATCTGGGCGACGCCTACTCCGAGCCTGTCCGATCGATCACCACCGACGTCCATCAGAAGCTTCGGATGGACCCTGCCCGGGTCCCGCTGGTGCGGGGTCGTCGGGTTGCCGTGGTCGACGACATCATCTCCACCGGTGCTTCGATGTCGGCGGCGTTGAACCTGATCAGGCGGGTCGGTGGCGTTCCGGTGGTCATCGGCGGGCTGATGACGGAAGGATCGGGCTGGCGAAGCGCCCTCGGGCCCGATGCGGAGCTTGTGCGTGCCCTGGGCGCGATGCCTGTCTTCCGCCCTGGGCCCTCAGGGAACGGCCTACGAGAGGACTGGTCGTAGGCGGGGTTCGATCCATTTGAGACGGGGCGACGAAGCACCAGGCTGACGGCTCTACGGGGTGGTCCGGGCCTGCAGACGGGCATTCTCCGGGCGCGGGCACCGGCCGAGCCCTGATCTGCGGTCCGGGCACGGCCGACCACCTGTCGGCTGCGTCAGGCGGATGCCGTCGAGAGATCGGGCTCGGTCAGTAGGGTGGCGATGCTCGAGCCGTCGTGCCAGACGTTCTCCCGGCTCATGAGGCCGTCGCGGAACTCCCCGATGTGGAGCATCCGAAAGGTGATCCGCCGGCCGTCTCGGCCGCGACGCGCCCCTCGATCAGCCGCTCCATCGCCGATGGGTGCAAGGCCTCTCCTTTAGGCAGGCAGATCACCCTAGGACAAAATCGTATGGTAGCCGTACTAGCGCATCGAGTGCACGCACAGCACACTGCCCTCTTCGCTTCCAGGGGCCTATCCCAGGGAGGTGGGATCGACGCCCGTGCCCCCAGCGGCACTGCTGGCGTAGGCGGCCAGGGCGAAGCGCAATACGGAGACAGCTTCGTCACCACTCCAGAGCAAGGGCCCTACGCCGGTGTGGAGCCAGCGCAGCCAATGGCGACCGGAATCCCGAAAACTGCTGGCCCAATCGTCATCCAGCGCGTGGTGGGAGTGCATCTCTCCGCCGACATAGACCTCGAGGCTCGGCTCCTGGATGCCTCGGCCTGTGCAACGGTTGACCCGGGCGAAGCCACGACGGCCGGTGACCTCCCAACGCTCGTCGTTGGTGTAGTAGTCGGAGCGGAGGTACATGTCAGGGGCAAGCGTGATGTCCCACACCCCCCGGATCCCGCTCTGGTGCTCCCACGCCAGGGTGGTGGGTGCGTCGATCTCGAAGCCGGGCACGACTTCGGTGCCGCCTATCCAGGCCCGGACCTCTCTGATCGGGCCGAAGAGCCAGATCGCCGTCGCCAGCTTGTGCCAGCCGTCATCGAACACGAGGATGCCACGGCCCTGCCGCATCTGCTGGAACTGCCACTCGTAGCTGCTCCCCGGGACGTCCCAGCCTCCATGGCCACTGGCCACCATCTTCATGTGGTACCCGGTGACCTCGCCGATATCGCCGGACTCGACGATCCTCTTGAGTCTCACCAACGGCTCGTAGAAGATGTAGTTCTCCATGACCCGCAACTGGCGGTCGTTGGCCTTGGCGGCGTCGATCATCCGGGTCGCTCCGGCAAGGTCGTTGCACATCGGCTTCTGCAGATTGACGTGCCAACCATGGCCGAGGAGCTCTATGACGCCGTCGACATGTAACGGAATCGGCAGCAGCGCCTCGACGGAGTCGACATCGAGGCCGCTAGCCGCAAGGTCGCTGGTGGACGCGAATGTCCGAGCTCCCGGCCAGTCGGCCTGTCGCTGGGCCCGGCGCTTCTCGCTCGGATCCACGAGAGCCACGACCTCGACATCGGGATTGTCGACATAGGCTCGCATGTTGAGGTCATAGATGCGTCCGAGGCCCACGAACGCAGCGCGTACGGGACGGTCATAGGGTGCAAAGGTCATGGGTGGCCGGCTCCTCCAGTCGTTCGACACACGTCGTCCTCGACCTGCCTTCTGATTCTTCCACCGGTCGGGGCGCGCTCGGCGGAACGCTATTCGGTGCGGCGGGTCTCGTGGGTGCTGCGGACCGATTCGGCGTCACGATCGTCGGGTCGGGTCGGGTCGGGCAGAGAGCATTACGAGCCGGGGTGGCGCCACTTGCTGCACGCTGTGGAGCCGGCGACCGGTGTGGTTGCCCGATGCGATGACCGGGGCGCCATCGGCACGTGAGGCCGCGGTCGCACCGTCCTCGGGGGGACGTGTGTGTTCGCAGGCCATGCAGCGGAGGGCCCGGTTCAGGGGCCTGTTCGGCGAGCGCGGAGAGGGACGAGCGCACCGAGACGGGTCGGAGACGTCATGGCATCGGGGCGAGCGTGTCGTTGATCGCCTGAACGAGTCGCTCGAACCGGTCCAAGGTCATCGGGCGAAGCACGTAACTGGCCGCCTTGCGGTTCCGGAGAAGCCAATTGGAGAAGTCACCGTGGTCGATATCGCCCTCCACCTGCTGGATACGGGCGAGGACGCGATCCCCGTCGGCGTGGAGCTGGTCCACGGTCAGCGACGAACCGAACGTGCCGTTGTAGGTGACCAGGATGTCTTCGGGGTCGAACAGGTCTTCGACGTCCGCCATGTCCATCTCGGCGATCGGCCCCAGCATGATGACGCGGGTGGCGCCCGGGACACCCGCGTCGCCCAGCCCGTCCAGTATCCGAGGGGGGTGGCTCCTTCCGTTGACCACGACGGTCACGTCGAGTTGCTGCCCCATCGGTGCGATGGCGGCTGCCACGGATCCGGGTCCTCCCGCCGGGAGGACCCGCCGCCTCGGGTCGAGGTGGACCCTGTCCAGGACTCCCAACACATCGGAGAGCACTGTCAGGTACGTGCAGTCGGACAGACCCTCGACAGCCAGGTTGTCCGGCCCGACGAAGATGCTCTGGACGATGTCGTAGGCCAGTGCCCCCTGCACGGGGGAGAGCGTGTCCGGATCGCGAGAGGGATGGATTGAGGGCAGACCTTCGTCGCCTCCTCCGGCCCGGTGACCTCGACTACACGGACCAGGTCCAGACGATGTGGATCCACCATCAAGGACGAGTGCGTCGTGTGGACGACCTGACGGTGGGCAGCCAGGCCGTCCTCGACGAAGTCGAGAAGATCTCGTTGAGCGCGAGCATGATGGGTCAATGCAGGCTCGTCGAGGAGCGCGATCACGGACTTGTCCAAGTTGAACGGCTTGAATGCGGCAAGGAGCGAGACGAACCATCGGAACCCCGACGATCGAACATCGAGCTTGTTCGTGAAATAATGTCGGTCATCCTCCACCCGGAGTTGGGGAAGCTGGACGGCGGTCCCGTCAGGCCGGACCTCACTCGTCGGCTCGATGTCGATCTTGAGGCGGAGATGGTCGTTCTGGAGCCAGTACCGTCTACCTGGCGAGTCAGGTCGGCGGCCACTGCCTCCGTCTCGCTTCTGCGCTTTTCGTAGTCGGGATCGACCAGTTCCTCGGCGGCGAACCCGAGTTCGAGGAGAGCGAGGCGGTCCGCTGTGAGTCATCCAGAAGTGGTTCGGAGTGGGATCGCAGAGCATCGATCAGGGGGCCGTTGCCCGTTCGACCCATGAGCTCGCCGTACTCGTCGAAGTGGAAGAACCGAGGGACCAGATCCGAGACGTGTTGGAAGACGGATGCTGCAACCGATTCCGGATAGAGCTGGTCCAGCTCGGCCTTCGTGCCTCGTGCTCGGCGTGCATCCGGGGCGAGCTCTTCGGTGCTGTCGGTCCGAAACGAGATGGAATCCGACTCCCTGGCCAGATGACCCTTCGGGTCACCGAGCGTCTGCGCGTCCACGTCAATACCGTGGAGTGCTTCGAACGCTCGGCAGGCTGCAGTCTCGCCGACGGACACGGCGAACGTACCGCTGTAGTCGTACTTGACGTGCATCGTCCATTGGTTGGCCAGGTGGACTCCCTCGCCGAACCGGTCGCTCACGCCGTGAGTCTCTTCGTCAGTCAGCTCGAAGGTGGCGGAGATCGGTAACGCAGAACTGTACGCGCCGGATCGCTGGTGCTCCTTGTGGAGCTACCGGGGGTACTGCTGTTGGCCGGACAGACGATCGCTCAGTGCCGGATTGAGCGCATGCAAGGTATGGAGAATATCGGTCTTGCCGGATTCGGTCTTGCCGACGAGGCAAGTGATTCTACCGTCCACGCCGCCGGTTTCCGAGTCGAGGATGTTCCTGAAGTTCTCGACTCTGAACGAACTCAGATCCATAATCGCACCACGTTCTGCCGATGTCGCCCGAGACCCCTGTGGGACACCGTCGGCTCCCTGCTCCTGCAGACGGCACGTAGCCCGCCCTGCGACCGGGGCGTCTGGCAGGTCTGGTCGGACGAGTCGTCATCTGCGGGTGTACGGGCAGGAATCACCGTTCACCGAACCGGCCAGGTGGTCTCGACGTGTCGCTGCCACGACCGGCACCGGCACGGCGTCCCCCACGGCGCCGTGCCCGGCGTTCTGGTCACCGGCATCCATGGGCTCCCCCGGTGTCCGCGCTAAACCGATGCAGTGTCGACTTGCCCGGTGGGCGCCGCCGGTGCCCAACGTGCCCGTCGAGGTCGATCGGACTTCCTGGTCGGAGCGTTCAGCTCCGGGTGCCGGCAGGCTTGGGCAGGTCGCGATCGGCGATCGCCATCTGGGCCAGCTCGGCGTCGACAACTGCAGCGCGCTCTGCCGTGTCCCGTCGGGCCGAGGAAGGGCGCCACCGTCCGGCCAGGAGGAGGATGGTGGGCAGGAAGAGGATCTCGCCGGCGACGCACACCCACCACCACCGTTGCCACTCCCTTGGGGCCGCCTTCCGGGCGTCGAGCACCTGCTGCCCGTGGGCCTGGAGGTAGGCCCGCTCCGCCACCGGGATCTGCTTCACGGCGAGCAGCCGCTGCAACGCCTCAGGGTAGGGGACGTGCAGGCGGGCCGAGATCTCGCCGGTGGCCCTGGCGACGGTGGCGGGGTGGAGTGCTCCGGCCTGCAGTCGGGCTCGCGTTGCCGGGTCGAGGACCCTGATGGTGGTGATCTGGGCGGGGTACCGCGCCTGGATGGCCTGCAGGGTGGGCCCGTAGTTGACCACCGGTGTGGCCGAGGTGACGACATACGGGATGGCCAGGAACGAGATGGCTACCACGATGCGCAATACCCACCCCCAGATGGCCAGGCCGGTGGCCACCAGGGCCGGGTTCCGGCGCTCGACCGTCTCGGTAAAGGAGGCCATCCACGGTGAGTAGGCCATGCCCCGGCTGGCCGAGAGGAGCGAGACGATGACGATGAACGTGGTGTAGGTGGTGGCCGGCTGGGTTGCCCGCATGGCGAAGATGGTGGTCATGACCACCGCGCCGATGCCCCCGGCCACCATGAACGGCTTGCGCACGCCGATCCGGTCCGAGGCGATGCCGATCAGAACCACGGTGATCGCGTCGGCCGCCCAGAACCAGTTGCCCAGCCCGTTGGCCCGGGCCTGGCTGAACCCGAACACGGAGTTGAAGTAGATGACGAAGAACCCCACCGCGGCGTAGTAGATGAGGAGGAAGAGGCTCACACCCACCGCCGGCACCACGATGTCGACCGCCACCATCTGGCGCCACGGGTGCCGGAGTGCGGCCTCAAGATCGACGCCCCGCGCCCGGGCCTCGACCAGGGCCCGTTCGCGGACGGAGACCATGATCTGGTCCCGAAGTGCGGGGGAGAGCTCCCGCAGGGTGAGCAGCGCCAGGACGAACACGGCGAGGCCGGTGAGGCCGGCGATGTGGAACTGGTCCTGCCAGGAAGGGAGGTGATCGAGCGTATTGGAGGCGACCTCCGAGACGATGAGGCTGCCCATCACCGGCCCCAGGGTCCACAGTCCCATCGCCGTCCCCCGGTGAACCTGGGGTGAGAAGTCACGCACGAGGGCCGGAGTGGCCACCAGTACCATCCCCTCGACGAAGCCAACGGCGGCGACGTAGATCGCGTACCAGGTCGCGTCCGGTGCCGACGGGATGCCGAAGGCGGTGATCAAGCTGGCCGCCAGCAGGCCCCACACGACCAGATTGGACCGTCCCCATCGGTCGGCGAGGCCCGCCAGCAGGGAGGAGACGGCCCCGGCCACGCTGGCGATCACCACCACCGTGAGGTAGTAGCGAAAGGAGATCTGAAAATGGGCCAAGACCGAAGGGGAGACGGCCCCTCCGACGTACTGTTGGTAGTAGAGGACGATGGAGCTGAGTACGACCACGGCCAGATAGCCGACCCGGGGCCGCCGGTCGGGGTAGTGGTGGAGCTGCCGGTCCCACAGCCGTCGTATGCCGGGGCCCGAGGTCCGCGTCCCGTGGTCGGCGACCGTCACGAGCCGAACGTCATGAGACACGCCCCGCCGTACTCATCGCTGCCATGATGCTCCCCTGGCTTGGCGTCTCTCCGCAGGCTAGACAAACACCTGTCAGCAAACCTGTCAATAAGTGCACTCCGCTCCAACCGGACGTCGGGTGGAGATCCCACTCGTCGTCATGGGACTCGGGGGTGGAAGGGTGGCCGCCGAACCCATCTACCGGGACCAGGCATCCCTGCTGATCCAGATGAGGGTCTTCGGTACGACCAGCCTGCCGGTCGCGGGTTCTGACCAGGCGCGGGCGCTGCTGCATTCCGATGTTGCGCTCGATCGACTGATCAGCGACTGATCAGCGACTGATCAGCGACCGAGCGACGACATGCCCGGCGGACGCCGAGGATGCCGACTCCCTCGCTGGCTTCTTCCCGATGGCGTCGTCGAGGACTTCGTCGCATCCCACCCGATCGATGGGTGGCAGATGCTCTGTCGGCTGGAGATGCTCATGTCGTCCGCACGTCATAGAGCGCGGCGGCAGGAGGCTCCATCCAGTCGCCGATCAAGCGGAGCAGCAGGTTCGCATCGCGCTGCTGGTGTGAGCGGAGCTTGTAGCACGTGTGGAACAGGAGCTGTACCTCGGCCGACAATCACGCCACTTGCCGTCCCCCGATCTCACCGGTGCTGAAGGCGGAGGCCGCATCCACTGAAGAGACGCTCCCGCCAGAACGCATTCGACTGAGCCCAGCCAACAGTTGCTCACCGTCGATGTTCACCAGATCGATCTGGCGGCCTGCGTCGTCGTCCAACAGTGACCGCATGGGCATCAAGATGCTGGAGGCCTGTGAATGGTGGATTCGCCGAAATCCCAGAGGCCCCAGGGCCCGCCGCGCCTGAGGTTCGTCGAGTTCGAAATCCAACAGCACCAGATCCAAGTCGTGGTGCTTCCGGGCCTGGCGCCCGGCCAACGCGTCGACGCCCCATCCACCGACAACCCAGCAGGGAACTCCGGCGGTGTCGAGGGCATCGAGGAACCAGAGCACGTCCGCGGACCGCATGTTCGGGGCATGGAGCCATGTCCAGCCCCGTCACAGCAGAGGCGGGAGCGGCGTCGCTCGAACGGCGCGTCGGACCGTTCGAGCCACAGCCAGGAGTTTCGAATGGGCCCGGACGGCCGCTCGATGTCGTGAAGTGCAGAACGAGCGGAACCGCTGGCGCTCGGCTGTCCGCCAACGGGAACCCTCGGGGTCATCGGATCATGGACCGCATCGATGCAGTACGTGACCGTCGATCGGAGCCGGACCGGCAGATTCCATGCACCGTCTATCGGCTGATCAGGGCAACATCCTGAGCGAGGCACTGATGGCGGGTGAACACCCCCCGGAACCCCGGGCGGATGGCCGAGTCCGGCACAGGGGGCGGTCTCACCGGGGTCGATGGTCGCGCTGCGGCGACCAGTCCCTGCGCCCGGGGCGCACTCCGGACCGCGCCTTTCGACTGCATGATCTCGATCGAGAAGCCGTCCCGGACATCGAGACTCGACTGCCTGGCCCGGTCTCCGGTCGCTCATCCAGTGAAGCCGTCCGTTTGCGGCGCCCCAGGTGTCAGAGCCCTGGCCGCGTGTCTCCCGACCATGGAGGGCTATCGAAAGCACTGGAACGACGTTGTCGCACGACGCCCCGGCCCGCAGTGATGGAAACGAATCCCGGCCCGATAGGGTCGGGAAGAGCCCCAGCACCGGGGCTCTCTACGAGTAGCGGGGGCCCGGGTCCCAGGGGGATGAGAGACGCCGGGCACGGCGTCGGGATTCTCGACGCAAACCTCGCACTCGAGCCCGTCGGGGTCCCGGAAGAAGACGCTGAGCATCGAGCCGAAGTCGGTGACGAAGTCGTCCGCTGCTCCTCGAGCCATGAGGCGCTCCCGGATCGTCTCGAACGCCGTGAGCGATGCCGCTCGCAGCGCGAGATGATCGAGGCGGCCACGACCGAACATCGGGGTTTGTCGGTCAGCCTCGGTGTTGCCATCGATCTGGAAGGCGTTGAGCTCGGCGAACTCACCGATCTTGATGATCGAAAGTCGAGGGCCGCTTCCGTCGGGGAATTCGGAACCGTCGCTCAGAACGTCGGCGTCGAACACCTCCTGGTAGAAGGCCATCAGTCGGGTGGCATCGTTGGTGATCGTGGCGACGTGGTGCAATCCCTCCGTGAGCAACGTGCACTCCTTCCGATCCGAGGGGCACAAGAGTAGGCGGCGAAATGACTGTCCGCCGACGGGCCCATCGACGGGACGCATCCGGAGCGGGACGTCGAGACCGACGGCCTCACTTCCGCCGGGTCCGGCTCAGGCTTCGCTGCCCACGTTCGGCAATTCGGCCGTGGGATCGCCGGCGATCGTCCAGCGGCCGGGGTCACCACGAAGTGGCCGCTGGGCGTGGGGAGCACGGACGGGGAGCGACGAACCCGCGATGTGACGGGGAGTATCCCCAACCGATCGACCACCCACCTACGCTTGCGCCCGTGGGAACGAGTCAGAAGTGAGTGACGACGTAGAGGCCAGGGGTGTCGCCCTGGTCACTGGCGCGAGCCGAGGTATCGGGAAGAAGATCGCCGTCCACTTGGCCCAGGCCGGCTTCGACGTGTCGCTCGGTGCCCGGACCCTCCACGAGGGGGAAGAGCGCGAGCACTCCTCGACGGTGGCGAAGTCCGACACCCGGGCTCTCCCGGGATCGCTGGACTCGACCGCCACCTTGGTCGAGCACGCGGGCCGGCGTGCCCTTCCCGTCTACCTCGACCTGCTCGACCGGACCTCGCTCGGCGTTGCGGTCACCACCGTCCTGGAGCGCTGGGACCGGGTCGACGTGCTGGTGAACAACGGCCGCTACGTCGGACCGGGCCACATGGACCAGCTGCTCGACACGCCCGTGGGGCTGATCGACCGTCACCTCCAGGCCAATGTGATGGCCCCGGTCATCCTGGCCAAGCTGGTCCTGCCCCAGATGGTCGGTCGGGTCCAGGCAGCCCTTCCGGCCGGACTGGGCTTGCCCGATGACCCCATCCTTCTTCCCGCCGTTCACGTCTGCCGTGGCATTGACCGCAGAGTGGGGGCAACCGCCATTGACGTCCGCGTGATCGACGTACGGTGCCACGCACGCTCCGGTCCCCGGGTCGGTTACGCACACCGCCGGTTTGCCGCTCTTCATCGGGATTCCGTCGGCGCCGGGAAAGGTGCCGAAGTAGGAGTTGAACGATCGGTTCTCCTGCTGGATCACGATCACGTGCTTGATCTTGTGGATGCCCGCCGGCACGAGATAGCTTCCGATCGGCCTACCTGGGACTCGCTCGACCGTGGCCGGTGGCGAGGTCGACCTGCCTCTGCAGGAGCTTGCAGCAACTGCCACGACGAGGAGGATCGATCCGCTGAGGGCCAGCCTCGGCCTTGTCACCACCGGTCTCCCACCCCGCGGACCGGAGATGACGGCGGTGGGTCACCGGGGTAGGTGGGGATGTGGACGTCCGTCTGACCTCCGACGTTCTGCCGGGGTCACGATGATCTGCCGTTAGCTTCCGGACCGCACCATCGCCCACCCCGTTTTCGGCGGCTCGGGCGCGGTCCTGTCGCCTGTGGGCACCCGGGGTGCGCTCCCGATTCCGGCCGGCGGGCCGTAGTCGATCAGAGCCGGCCACCACGGCAGGTCGAGCACGGGCAGGAGCGTCGATCAGAACGTGCGGTTGACTACCACGGTGATCCGACCGGGTAACGCAGTCTTGATCGTCACGGCCTGGGCAGCGGTGAGCCTGTGGTCGGTCAGCGCCTGATCGACCTTGCTGTCAGCGGGCCGGACCAGAGCGTTCGCAACGGCCCGGGTGCTCACATCGTCATCGGCGGCCACCAGGGCCGAGCGGCTTGCCCGACCGGAGCTCGCTCAGGAGGCCCACCGGGGCGCCTCCGATGACGAAGGAGGTGATTGTCTTCTTCAACAGGTTCGATCTCCTCGGTGACGCTGATCGTGCGACCGCCGGCTCCCAACGAGTCCTCGGAGAACGATGTGGGAAGTATGAGGGTTGGGTGAGGGAAGGTGGGCCCTCGGGGAACACCCCGTCGGCCCGGTCCATTCAGCTGCTCGTCACCCTCACGGACCATACGGAGCAAGTTCAAGGTGAAGGCGGTGGAGCGGACCACCTGGCAGGCGAGGTTGGAGCGGGCATGCAGTGTGCCCCCGGCCGGTAGGGTCTGTCGCAACGGTCAGGGGACGCGAGACGGAGGTGGGCGAAGGCAATTCCGACCCCGATCAGATTGCCGCAGGGGAAGATCCCGCAGATCCCCGGCCACTCCCCGGCCTCCCACGCCTCGAACGACTTGGCTGCGTAGTCGGCACCCACCTTCGGGAAGCCACTCGGAGCGAAGACCTCGTCGGTGATGCCTGCACCCTAACGGCCATAGGCTGTGAGGTCGGTGTCTCAGGACCGCGTAAGGGGGGTGGTCGTGCGGCTCGGGATCGGGAGGTAGGCCCGGTTTGGCGGCGCCCCCCTTGGTGGACGGAAGTCAAAGTTTGCGTCTCGCGGGTCAGCGACAGTTCCCGACCCCCCCCGGGGGGGGGTCGA
>Ga0224558_1002008_pt1 | contig 19728 bp, 15 predicted proteins | sample 714S32024metaG_FD_180682 | JGI IMG/M metagenome (GOLD analysis project Ga0224558, IMG submission 180682) | Peat soil microbial communities from Stordalen Mire, Sweden - 717 S3 20-24 | ecosystem: Environmental > Terrestrial > Soil > Wetlands > Peat | place: Sweden: Norrbotten County, Stordalen...
GCCCCCGAAATTAGTTGCCGAACTGGCCAAACAGCGCAACTGCCCGACCATTGCCTACACCTACAGCGAGCCGGTGGTCTTCAGCGAGTACCTGATGGATGCGGCCGATGCCGGGCACGAAGCCGGAGTCCGGAGCGTGGTCGTGTCGAATGGCTACATGCAGGAGGAATCGCTGAAGAAGGCGTACGGAAAAATGGACGCGGTCAAGATCGATCTGAAGGCGTTCACGGAGTCCTACTACAAGGATGTGGTCGTTGCCGAGTTGAAGCCGGTATTGGCCTCGCTGGTCACATTACGGAAGATGAACAAGTGGACCGAGATCGTGTACCTCGTGGTGCCAACCCTGAACGACAGCGATGCCGAATTCCAAGGCCTGGCACGCTGGGTCAAGACCAACCTGGGCGTGGATGTGCCGATCCACTTTACGCAATTTCATCCGCAATACCTATTGAAGAACCTTCCCATAACGCCGGTACCCACTCTGGAGCGTGCCAAGGCGATTGCCGACGCCGAAGGGCTGCACTACGTTTACATCGGCAATGTGCCGGGACATCCTGCGCAAAATACCTACTGTCCGAAGTGCCGCCGCATGTTGGTGGAACGCGTAGGCTTCACGGCGAGTCAAATGCTGATCCGAAAGGGTAGCTGCCCATTCTGTCAGCAGCCGATCCCCGGTATTTGGCACGCATGAGAGCGGCGAGAGGAGTTTTCGCTTATGAAATTCAAGATGCGCCCCGAAATATATTGGCTGGCGGCTCTGCTCGTCGCGATCCTGGCGGTTGCGTCACTGCGGCACGTCCGTGCTGCCGATCCCCAAAACGCGAGACAAGAGAACGTGAGACAAGCCGGTGTCGCCGGCGGCTTCTATCCCGCCGACCCAAAGACACTCACAACGATGATGGATGACATGTTGTCGCATGCGTCTCCGCCGCCGATCAACGACCCGATCCTCGCGGTGGTTGCACCGCACGCCGGTTATCAGTTCTCCGGCCTCGTCGCTGCCTACACGTACGCGGCGCTGAAAGGCCGCAAGTTTTCGCGAGTGGTAGTGATTGCACCGTCGCATCACGAGGCCTTTGATTTCACTTCCGTCTATGAGGGCGACGCTTATGCGACGCCGCTGGGGACAGTCCCGGTAGACAAGGCATTTGCAAAACAGTTGGCTAAGATGAGTCCGACCATCCGACTTTCCAGCCAGGGGCACACTCCCACCAAGGAGGGCGCTGAGCATGCGATCGAGGTGGAGTTGCCGTGGTTGCAGCGGGTGCTGGGTGATTTCGAACTCGTGCCCATCGTCATGGGAGACCAGAGTTATGAAAGCAGCCGTGCGCTGGGTGTGGCTCTGGCGCAGCTAATTCAGGGCAATGATAAAGAGACGCTGATCGTGGCCAGTTCCGATTTATCGCACTATCACCCCTACGACGAAGCTGTGAAGATTGACCATAAAACGCTGAATGCACTGCAGGCGTGGGACTACTTCAGCATGTCGAGGAACTTCGAGGCGCGGGTCTGGGAAGCCTGCGGGGGTGCGCCCATCGTAGCCGCCATGATTGCTGCCGAGCGCATGGGAGCGAACCAAGCCGTGGTGCTCAAGTACGCCAATACAGGGGACGTCACCAGCGATCACTCGCGCGTGGTCGGATACAGCGCGGACGTCTTTTTTAAAACTCAAAGCGGAGCGACAGTGGAACCGCAATTCTCATTGAATGGCCACGAGAAAAACGAACTGCTCGCTCTGGCTCGCAAGTCGGTGGAGTACGCGGTGCGGGAGAAAAAGGCGTATGAACCGACGGCGAGCGCAAGCGAAGTGCTGAATCAGGAGCGCGGTGCCTTCGTGACGTTGAAAAAGTCGGGAGAACTGCGGGGGTGCATCGGCTATACCTCCGCGGAGAAACCCCTTTACCTGACCGTGCGGGACACGGCCACGCTCGCTGCTCTGCGTGACCGTCGTTTTCCACCTGTATCGGCCTCGGAATTGCCGCAACTCGAGTATGAAATCTCCGTGCTGTCGCCGCTGCGGCGCGTGCTTGACATTCGACAGATCAAGGTTGGCCAGCACGGTTTGCTGATGAAGAACGGCGCGTACGAGGGGCTTTTGCTTCCGCAGGTGCCGGTGGAAGAAAAATGGGATCGACAGAAGTTCCTGGAAGAAACCTGCGCCAAAGCGGGTATGCGCTCCGGCTGCTGGAAGGACGAGAACACAGACATCTTCATGTTTACCGCAGTGGTATTCGGCGAGAACCGGCCGCAGGCGCTTATGCCCGGGACATCCTTGTCTCCAGCCTCACCCGCGCGACCAGGAGAGCCGGCGCCAGGTTCACCGCCGCACTGAGCCATGCCGTTTTCCAGAAACCAAACACCGGGATGAGGTAACTGCTCAACAAAAGCGCGCCCGCGCATCCGCCCAGCAGATCGATGGCATAGAGTGTACCCAGCCGTGATCGACCGCTGCGGTCATAGTCATAGTCATAAAGGTAGATCTCGGTCGCGATAGGAAATTGATAGCCCCCCAGCATTCCGCAGAGAGCAGCTAACGCAGGGAAGACAAACTGCGCAGCCAACCAGGTTGTCGCCACCCCAGAAATCTTCGATAGCAGGCTAACCACAAATATCAGCGCAGGACCAGAAAGAGCGAGCAGGAACTGGGTGGTTGCAATCGTGCGGTAGGGTGGACGATCGCTGGAACGAATGCGGCGGATGCCCAGCCAACTTCCGAAGGCAATGCCTGCCATGCACATGGCGATGAGGATCGTAAGCTGGTGGTAAACGTATCCGTAAACGGACTGGAATGCGAGCAGCAGGAAAATCTGCAGAGCCATCAGGGTGAATCCGGTCGCAGCCATGCAGCACGCCGCGGCAGAACGGGCGCGTTTCTCGCGAGCGGGCACAGATGCCAGAAGAACCGCCGCAAACAATGAGGTAACCAGGACCGAATCGATGACACTGGTGAAAGCGATCTGCGCTGCGGCCCGGAACCAGCGGGAATAGCCCAACTTGAACTGCGTGCTCCATAACACAACGTCGAAGTAATAGGCGATCGGCTCGAAATCGCGATTGACTGGCGTCGAGGTTAGCGGCCGCAGTTGTTCGCGGACCTGCTCCATTCGATCGGGCATCATGCGGAATGGGATGAAGTATTCCCGAACATACTGGGTCTTCAGATTCCGCTGCTGCAATCTTGAAATCAGCATTTGGGGATCGTCTGTCAGAACATCGGGTCGCGTAGCGGCGAAGAGGTGGAGCGTTTCGCCGGGAATGGCGACAATGTGAGGGAAGACTTCCCGCAGGGTGCGGTGAATGCAGCGCAGGAATTCCGCCCGTTCGGGGCTGATGTAATCCTCCGACGAGCGCAGTTGCAAGGCGAGCAGTCCGCCTGACGCGAGGCGATCGCGAGCGGAACGAAAGAATTCGGCCGTGTAGAACCGGTTCAACTGCGCGGTTTGCGGGTCGGGCACATTAAGAATGATCACGTCGAATGTGTCGTCAGCCGTCTTGAGATAGTTCCGGAGATAGTAGCGGCCATCGGCGTAGTGCACGTGCACCCGAGGATCCGAAACAACAGGAGCAAACTGCGCGGAGAAGAACTGCCGCGCCATGTCGATGAGCGCGGGATCCAGCTCAACATAGTCGATCCGCTCGAGGGTGGGATGCTTCAGCGCCTGGGCGATGCTGCCGTTCACGCCGCCGCCGATCATTAGAAGGTGCCTCGGCGCCGGGTGCTCCAGCAGCGCGTAGTGAACCGCCTCTTCGGCGGCGTTCTCGTCCGGCGCGCTGGCAAGGATGACGCCGTTGTCGTAAATGCTGCGGATGTTGCCGGTTTCCATATTGCCGGTTTCATTGCCAGTCTCAATGACCGCCAAGTTGCCGTAAATCGAGTCGCGCGATCCCACCAGGTGGAATCCCCGCCACAGGCGCGCCTGCGCGGACCTGTCCAACGACGGTGCAACATACATAAGAAGAAGGATGGCGAAAAGCACCGCTGCCACGGTCACGGCCCCAAGCTGCTTGCGGCTCATCCGGAACAACAAGACGGCTGCCATACACAGGTTCAGGAGGGCGACGACGGTCGCGATCTGAAAGGACTCAAGAAAGCGCAACAACACAATGCTGGCTAGGATTCCTCCGAAGCCGGCACCAGCGGCCTCCAGCAAGTAAGCCGAGCTGGTAGCGATGCGAGCGGAGACGGCGCACTCCTGTTCGTACATCCTGGTCGCAACCACGAAAAGCGACCCTGCGACAACGCAAAACAGGCTCAGACAGGCCAGGGATGTAAGCAGCATCGGCACCGGACCAACCAGTTCGCCCGGCACTGTCTGAAAAAAAGTTTTGGAGGCGCGCAATGCCCAGATCGTCGGCAGCAGGCTGACGCCGAGCAGGCATTCGAGCACGGCGACCGCCCGGCGAGCGATGTTCCCGCCCAGTGCAAAACCGCTGCTCAGGCTGCTGCCGGCGGCGGTCCAGAAGAGCCAGGTGGCTAACATAATTCCCAGTGAAATCTCGTTGCCGTTGAAGACGACAATAAGTTCCCGCATGAGAACGATCTGGCCGATGACCGCGCTGAATCCTATCAACGTCAGAGCCGCTCTTACGGCCGACGTCGGTTGTTTCGCACACGGCATTGTGACGGACTGCATAGGTGCTGCCACCAGAACGAGATTAGAATTTAGTTGTCGCGCAAAAGCAAAGAGGTCAAAGCAATATGCCGTTGACCGAGGGCAGCATACTCAACCGTCGTGAAGCGCTAATCAAACTGCTCCGCCTGGGAGGAGTCGCGGCCGGAACCGCCGGCCTCGGATTCTGGCTGAGCGAACAGAGCCAGCGCCCCGAGCCCGAACTGGCTGTCAATTTGAAGCGCAGTCATACTATAGCGGCTGATGCGGCTTTGCCCGAGATGGCGGTCATCCAGGGAGACGATCCCGAAGAACTGGTGCGGACTGCCCTCGAAGAACTGGGCGGCATGCATCGCTTCGTCGCCCGCGCCGACATCGTGTTGGTGAAGCCGAACATCGGCTGGGACCGCACTCCAGAACAGGCAGCTAACACCAATCCGAAGATCGTCGCAGAGATCGTCCGGCAGTGCTGGAACGCAGGGGCGAAGCGGGTCATCGTGACGGACGTGAGCTGCAACGACCCGCGCCGGTGTTTTCAGAGGTCAGGCATTGCCGAGGCCTCGCGGCGCGAAGGCGCAGAAGTGATCCTGCCCGATCCCGCCAGATTCAAGGATGTAGACTTGCGGGGAGAGGTGCTGCGGGACTGGCCAGTTTTCGATCCCTTCCTGAATGCCGATAAGATCATCAACGTCCCGATCGCCAAACACCACAGCCTGACCGGCACGACTCTGGGAATGAAGAACTGGTACGGCATTCTGGGTGGACCGCGCCATCAATTGCACCAGAAGATCCACGAAAGCCTGGTGGACCTCGCCGATTTCATGCGTCCGACTCTTACCCTCATCGATTGCTATCGCGTGCTTATCCGAAACGGCCCAACGGGAGGCAACCTTGACGATGTGCTGCTCAAAAAGACGCTGGTGGCCGGAACCGATCCGGTGGCGCTCGACGCTTATGTGGCGAAGGCCTACTGGAATCTGGAAGTTTCCTCTCTGCCCTATTTGAAAATGGCGTCCCAGCGCGGGTTGGGAACCTATGAGTTCGGGAAGATCCGGACACACGTAAGAAGCAGTGCATGAGAAAGAAAGAAAAAGATAGTGTCCAGCACTCAGTACTCAGTACCCAGTGGGCGGAGGGCGATGGAATGGAGTGTCAAACCGCATGGCTACATGCGAAACTGGGCGCATGAAAGTCATCGCTGTGATTCCGGCGCGGCTGGCTTCGGCGCGCCTTCCCCGCAAGATGCTGCGCGAGATCGCTGGCGTTCCGTTGCTTGCCTGGGTGTATCAGGGAGTGCGGCGGTGTTCGTCGGTTGATCAGGTTATTGTCGCTACGGATTCGGATGAAATCATGCGGTTCTGCGAAGAACAAGGCTTTGTCGCGCGCATGACTTCGGCGGCGCATCGGTCGGGCACGGAGCGGGTCCATGAAGTCTCAAACGCGATTTCGGCAGATGTTTATTTAAATGTTCAGGGCGATGAGCCGCTGACTCGGCCCGAGCATATCGAGAGCTTGATCGCGGTGATGCAGGGCGCTGGGGTCGAGGTGGGGACGCTGAAGACGCCGGCCGCGGAGGTTGACATCAACAATCCGAGCGCGGTGAAGGTGGTGACGGACGCGACCGGACGCGCGTTGTATTTTTCGCGGGCAACCATCCCACATGACCGCGATGGAGTGCGGCCGCGATACTACAAACATCTTGGCTTCTATGGCTATCGCAAGGACGCGCTGGGCAAGTTCGTGCGCTGGCCGGAGTCTTCGCTCGAGCGCAGCGAGCGACTGGAGCAGTTGCGTTTTTTGGAGAACGGGGTTCCGATTTACGTGGCGGAAACGCCGTTTGACACCGTAGGCGTCGACACGGAAGAGGATGTGCGGAGAGTGGAAGAGATTCTGGCGAAGAATTTGTAATTTTGTAATCGGGTAATTTGGTAATTTGAAAACCGAAATGCGAACTACAATCGGTGCCTCTTGCATGAACGACGTGGCCGGTTCAATCTCGGACGTGGATGAAATAGAAGACTATACCCAGCAAACAAAGAATGCGTGGCCAGTATTTGACCGAAATATGAAACAGGGTGTCTTGTTCCCTGAATAAAGATCGTCTCTTCTCATTCTGAGCACCAGTGGAGTCATCGCCTTTACGCGGAGACAGCCAGTAGACGAGGCTTGCAGCGACCAGAAAGCCGACAAGCTTGGGTCATCCCTGTCGCTGGTAATACGCGTTGTCACGAAAGAAGAACCTGGTCAGCAGCTCAGTAAGGAGGAGACATCCAAACGTTATGATCGCTACCAGAATCCCGCGCCCGCGCCAGACGATCATATGGTTATTTGGGTTCGGGTATTACTCTAGCAGCTCGCCGCGTCAGGTTGTTTTGATTTTTAAATTACCAAATTGCCCGATTGCAAAATTACCAAATTTCTAGTGCGCCTTCGCCCAGGCTTCGGCGGCGGCGACTCGCTTGGTGATCGCAGGATGCGAGTGGAGCAACCACTCAACCCAGCGGGCAGGCGTTTTTTCGGCGAGATTCTGCTCGGCCAACTTATTCATCGACGAAATGAAGGGTTCGACGCTAGCCACAGACTCGAAGCAATAGCGGTCGGCCTGGCGCTCGTTGAAGCGGGAGTAGGCGTTGAGCGCGGGCATCAACAAGAACGAGAGTACGGTCGAGACCAGGATCAGCAACGGCAGATTGGCGAAATCGTGCATGGTCTCGAACATGTTGCGGCGTTCCACGGCGTAGCGCAGGACTTCGTTGGCCAGCCAGAAGCCGAAGAACGTGATTCCCGCCTGCACGAAAATACTTTTCAGAATGTGGCGGTGAACGTGATGCCCGAGTTCGTGCGCGAGCACGGCTTCAATTTCGTCCTCGGAATAGTTGTCGAGTAAAGTGTCGGCGAGAATGATGCGGCGGGTCGCGCCGAGTCCGGTCAGCGCGGCGTTGGCCTTCTTGCTTTTCTCGGAGAGATGCCACTTATAGACGCCGCGAATGCGCGTGCCGGCGCGTTCGCTCAGAACAATCAGGCGGCGCTTGAGTTCTTCGTTTTGCAGCGGCTCGAATTTGTAAAAAATTGGAAAAAGCACAACCGGCGCGAGTTGCGCGAGCAGTACAAAGAGTCCGAGGAAAACAACCCATGCGATCACCCACCAGTGCTGCGGGGTCTGGCGCATCAGCGTGTAGAGCAGTTCGACCACGATCGTGGCCATGGCCAGGCCGATCAGAAAGCTCTTGCATTCGTCCCAGAGCCAGGAGCGGAATCTCTGGTTGGAAAGGTTATAGCGGTGCTCGAGCCGGAAAGCGTAGTACTCGAGCGGAGTTCCCAACACTTTGCTGATCAGTAGCAGCATCAGAACATAAAGGAAAACGGCGAAAGAGTAATTCTGCGAAGCGCCACGCTCGGCCAGATCGCGGAGCGTCCCGGTCCAGCCCGTGGCCAGGAGCACGACGAGCAGCCCCAAACCGATCGCGAAATCGGCGACGCCCAGCCACCGCTTGATGCGGTTATAGCGGCGCGATTCCGGAGAATCGGCGAGAACCGGTGTGGTTTCCTTGGCGTCGATCATTCTGAGGTGTTGTTACTATCCTATCGTGTTCGGCAGTTGGGTAGAATGCGAAAGTGCTGGAAAACGTTAGCTGTCAGCTCTCAGCTCTCAGTTGTTGACCCTTCAATTAAGAACGACGGATTGAAAAGATCGGCGGTCAAGTCTGCCGCACGAATTTTTCGCCGGTTTCAAGGATTTCTTCGACCAGCTCGGGCTTGGCCGCTTCAACATAGCAGCGCAGCATATTCTCGGTACCGGAGGCGCGAAACAATACCCAAGGGTCGGCGCCGTTGCCGTGCTTGGGAGCGTCGAGGAAGAACTTCACGCCGTCGCGATTCTCCTTGCGCAGGATGGAATATGCGCCGAGCTTCGCGGTCTGCGGCGCGGCGGCCCGGCGGATGGCGCTGTCCTTGAGTTCGTCGGAAATGTGCAGATCGCGCCGGCCGTAGTAGTGCGCGCCGAAATCGCGCTGCAGGTCGGCGACCAACTCGCCGAGCGGCTTCCGTTCTTCCGCCATGACATTCGCCAGCAGGAGCGCGTTGAGAACGCCATCGCGTTCCGGGAGAAAGCGGCCGTATCCGATTCCGCCCGATTCTTCTCCGCCAATCAGAATTTCATGCTCCATCATGAGGTCGGCAATGTACTTGAAACCGATCGAGCACTCGCGCAGCTTGCGCCCAAACTTGGCGGCGATGCGGTCGATCATGCCGCTGGTGTTGAAGGCGCGCACCACATCGCCCGGCCACTTCTTGTACACCAGCAACCAGTGCAGCAGAACGGCAAAGCACTTGTGCGAATCGACGAAGCTCCCATCTTCAGCCACAGCACCGATGCGGTCGGCATCGCCGTCAGTTGCCAGACCGGCGTGGCATTTTTCTTTCACTACCGTTTCCTGCAGCAGCGCCACGTGCGGCAGGATCGGTTCGGGATTGATGCCCGGGAATAGCGGGTTCACTTCCTGGCGGATCGCTACGTAGCGGATGCCGTACGCGTCAAATATTTTCGGAAGAACTCCGCGGCCGGAGCCGTACATGGAGTCGATGGCAAACTTGAAATTCGCCCGGCGGATAAGATCGAGATCGGCGAACTGGGTGATCGCTTCGACATAGGCAGGCTTCAGGTCCACTTCTTCGATTTTCGCGGGTGCCCAACTCATTCGCGTTCTGTACGAATGAGTGGGCGGGCGGCCGCTGGGCATCGCTCCGGCTCCTAGTTCGTCTTCGATGGACTTCATGATCGCGGGCGTGGCCGAACCTCCAAACTTGGCTTTGAACTTCACGCCATTCCAGTTCCACGGGTTGTGGCTGGAGGTGACCATGACGCCGCCCGCTGCGCCCAGCTTTTTGACGTTGTAGGAAACCGCGGGCGTAGGCGCGTAGTCGTTGGCCAGCAGCACTGGGATGCCTGCGTCGGCGATCACTTGAGCGACGGCACGAGCGGCACGGTCCGACAGGAAGCGCGTGTCATAGCCGATAATGACACCGCGAGCGGGATCTTCATGCTTGAGGACGTAGCTGGCGATTGCGCCTGCCACGCGGCGCACGTTGTCGAAGGTGAAGTCGTCGGCGATGAGGCCGCGCCAACCGTCGGTGCCGAATTTGATTTGGGTCATGGGGTGCGTCGTTCGCTGTTCGCCGCTCGCTGTTCGCAAATGCAGGTTCCTCGCTCCACTTGGGATGATCATCCAAAAGGGTGTCGCGAACAGCTAACGACGAACAGCGAGCGACTCTCACACAAGTTTCTTCAGCTTCTTCTCATCCAGATGCTTCACCACTTTGCCGACATCCTGTGACTGGTCGAGGGTGGTGACGAGCAGCGCGTCTTCGGTCTCGACAATCACCAGGTTGCTCACGCCGACCAGGGCGACAAACTTTCCGGGAGCGTGAACGTAATTATTCTTCGCATTCAGGGCGAAACTGCCCGACGCCAAGACCAGGCTTCCGTCGCCAGGATTCGCCTTCGCCGCGTGGTGCTCGTGCAGCGCGGCCCAGGAGCCGAGGTCGTTCCATCCGAAGTCGGAGGGCAGACAGAAGATGCGCGACTGGGCTTCTCCCTTGGTGGATCGCGGCTCCAGCACTGCATAGTCGATGCTGATGTTATCGGACTTCGGGTAGAGCTTTCGAAAAGTGTCCGCGAACTTGCGCGTGCCATAGGCGGCGGCAATCTTTTCGAGGAGCGGAGCGGTGTTGGGAAGATGCTCGCGCAGCGCATTGGCGAGCGTGCCGGCGCGCCAGAGAAACATGCCGCTGTTCCAGAAGTAGTTGCCCGCCTCGAGAAACTGCCGGGCTTTGGCGAGATCCGGTTTTTCGGTGAAGCGGCGCACGCGCAGGGGGCCCTGGTGATTGGGGGCTCCAGCCTCGGGTGAACCAGCCTCGATATAGCCGTAGCCGGTTTCGGGGCGAGTCGGGCGCATGCCGAGCACAACGATGTTGTCTCCCGCGGTGGCGATCTCGATCCCTCTGCTGAGAATAGCGCGATATTCGGCAGGGTCGGCGATGACGTGATCGGAGGGAAACAGACCGAGCACTGCATCGGGGTCGTGACGAAGCAAAAGAAATGCCGCTAAGCCAATCGCGGGCGCTGTGTTGCGGCCTGCGGGCTCGGCGATGATCTGCTTCGGACGAAGCTTTGGAAGCTGACGCAGGATGGCGGGGCGCAGGTCGTGGTTCGTGATGATCCAGAAACGGCTCGGCGCGGCCATGGGGGCGAGGCGCGCTACGGTCTGCTGGATCATGGTCTGACTGCCATCGAGCGCGAGCAATTGCTTGGCGCGGCGCTTGCGGCTTAGCGGCCAGAAGCGCGTGCCTCGGCCGCCAGCCAGGATGATGGGATAGAAGTGCGGATTCGTTTTCACTGGAATAGAAAGCCTATCATTTACGCGCCGGAGTAGAAAAAACTTTCACCACTGCGGGCACAGGGATCCACAGTTGCGGCATGGCTAAAGCGATGCCCTGATACAAATCCAGAGTTTTTCCGCAGCCTGTTACAGACGTGTCGCGGGCTCGGGCACCGCCGCACCCGGTACGTAGGCTTTCAAGAACTCGATCGCCCACTGCGGGCGCACCGTGAAACCTTGTAGTGCTGCGGGAATCACGACCGCCTCGCCCTTGGCCAGCGTCACCGGGTCGCGGCCCTGCGCCTCGACAACGGCGCAGCCTTCAACCGCGACCAGAATCTGCACAGACGTTTTCCCGAACTCATCGTTTTCGGACGCGATGGTCGAGAAATCCTGCGGTACTTTCAATTCGAACAAGTCCACCGCGAAGTAAGGCGCAGCGATCATGGAAGAGCGCCGGTTCTTGCCGCCAGTAATGGCAACGGGCGCGGGGCGAATCACTTTGCCGGAGGCAGTACGCTCTTTGACCGAGGCGAGGCCACGCTCCAGATGCAGCGGGCGGGGGCGTCCGTAGTCGTAGAGACGATACGTGGTGTCGGACTGTTGCTGCGTCTCCACGATTACGGAGCCGGGTCCGAGCGTATGTACCGTGCCGGCAGCTACGTAAATCATCTCGCCCTGATAGATGTTGATCCAGTTGAGTTGCTCTTCGGCGCGCTTTTCCTGGATGCCTTGCTGGAATTGAGCCACGGTAACGCCGGGCTTCAAGCCCAGGGCGATCTGCGATCCGGGCTTGGCGTGGGCCACGTACCAGCATTCGGTTTTGCCCCAGGGCTCGCCGAAACGCTGAGCGGTTTTGTCGTCGGGGTGCAACTGGACGGAGAGCTTTTCTTCGGGAAACAGAAACTTCAGAAGCAACGGAAAGCGCTGTGAGTCGCGCGCGGCGGTGCCCACGAGTTCAGGGCCGAATTCTTTGCTCAGGTCTGACAGCGAACGTTTCGCCAGAGGACCGTTTGCGACCACGCAGTTGTCGCCGGTGAGCCAGGCTTCGCCGATTCTTTCGTTGAATTTGTGATTTGGATAGATCGGAGAAAGGTTGAGCGTGCCCCACGGGCGCGGGTCGAAGGCGGGCGACATCAGGAATGGGTAGAGTTGGGTCATGACGAGCAGCGGCAAATCGTCGAACTAATTGGAGCAGGTGTTGGTGTTGTTTCCTCGGCGGTAGATTTTACGAATCTCCCAGCTTTTGGAAGGCTGCGCTTACTTCTTCGCCGGGGCTCTTCTTTGCTTCGCCGTCGACTTCCAGCAACAGGGGCGGCTTTTGCGGGGCGGTGCGCAGCAATTCCATGGTCTGTTTCCAATCGATCGATCCGTTGCCCGGCCAGAGGTGCGAGTCTTTGTCTTTGTTGTTGTCGTGCACGTGGGTCGAGCAGATGTGGTTCTTCAACGTGGCGAAAGCTTCGGGAATGCCATTCATCATGTGGGCGTGACCGCAATCGAAGCAGACGCCGATGTCGTCGAAATGCATGGTTTTGATGAACTCGACGAGGCGGTCGGGCGTGGAAAGTTCGTTGGGAATATTTTCCACGAGCACTCTTACGCCGAGCGGCTTAGCGAAGGCGCGCAGGTGCTCGACGCAGGTCATGGCGGCTTCGAATTTCTTTTCGTCGAAGGCTTCGTCGGGATTGCCGATGTGCTGGATGAGAAAGCGGAAGGGGATGTGCTCGGCGATTTCGAGGGCGCGTTTGATCTCGTCCATGGCATCGATGCGGCCGGCGCGGTCGGTGGAGGCGATGTTGACGGGAGGCGAACCGGTGCGTCCCCACTCGTAGTCGGAGTACAAAGGCGCGTGGACGGAATTGAGTGGAATGCCGGTGGAGCGGAACCAGTCGGCAATTTCGCGGACATGCTGCTTGCGATTGGCGTAGTCGAAGTGCTGGCGGGCAGCGAAGATTTCGATCGACTGGGCTCCCGCCTTGACGAGTTCGTCGAGCAAGCCCGGATGGAGCCGTTCCTTCACATAGACGTATGTCGATACCGCCCTCTGCATCAGTAACCTACCGCCTTCCCGTTATTGCGTCCGTCGCTGGCGCCGAGGCGCTCGCCGGTTTTGGGGTCAATCATGATGCACTCGCCATCTCCCCAAAAATGCTCGACGTTCAGCTTGTGTCCTTTGGAACGCAGCAGATTCATTGTATCGGGAGAGAGGCGGTCTTCGACGAGAATCTGATCGGGGAGCCACTGATGATGATACCTGGGCGCGTTGACGGCTTCCTCGATATCGAGCGAGAAATCCACGACGCCGATGAGGATGTTGGCGACACTGGTGATGATGGTGGGGCCGCCGGGCGAGCCGAGTACGAGGAAGAGCTTGCCGTCTTTGAGCACGATAGTCGGCGCCATGGCGGAGAGCGGGCGTTTGCCCGGGCCGATGGCGTTGGCGGGGCCCTGGATGAGTCCGTAGCTGTTGGGGACGCCTGGTTTGGCGGCGAAGTCGTCCATTTCGTCGTTGAGCAGGAAGCCCAGACCCTCGGCGGTGACGCGGGAGCCGAAGGAGTCGTTGAGCGTGGTGGTTACGGAAACGGCGTTGCCTTCGGCATCGACTACGGAATAGTGGGTGGTGTTTTCAGGTTCGCGAATGGCTAGGCCTCGGGAGCGCGACTGGGCTACGCGCTCCAGTTCACTGAACGACGGGCGTTTCAGGTCTTTGCTCAGGCTGGCGTGGTTGATGTCGATGGAGTCGCGCCAGGCGGCGGCGTACTTCTTGTCGATAAGCTGTGCGACGGGAACTTTGGCGAAGTCGGGATCGCCCATGAAATCGGAGCGATCGTAAAAGGCGCGACGGAACGCTTCGGTCTCGAGGTGGATGGCGTCGGCGGAGCGGTTGCCGAGCTTCGCGAGGTCGAAGCCCTCGAGGATATTGAGGATTTCTAAGAGTGCGACTCCGCCGGAAGATGGCGGCGGAGCGCTGATGATGTCGTAGCCGCGATAGGAGCCGCGAATGGGCTCGCGTTCTTTGACTTCGTAGGCGGCCAGGTCGGCGGCGGTGACCAGGCCTCCGCCTTTGTGGATGGCCGCGGCCAGTTCGCGGGCCATGGCGCCATGATAGAACTCGTCGGGATCCTTGGCGAGGCGTTCCAGGGTGCGGGCGAGTTCGGGCTGCTTGAATAGTTCGCCGGGCTGGTAGTAGTTTCCGTCGCGCAGAAAAATGCGTTTGGATTCCGGAAACTGGGCGAGGTACTCATCGTCTTTCAAATCTTGCGTGTCCTCGTAGGCAAGGGGAAAGCCATCGCGGGCGAACTTGATGGCGGGCGCCATTACTTTGTCTATGGATAGTTTGCCGTATCGTTTTTCCGCGTAGACGAGGCCGGCCACGGAACCGGGGACGCCGATGGATTTGTATCCGACGACGCTGGAATCTTTGCTGGAATCTGGGATGACGTTGCCCTGGGCGTCGAGATACATGTTTGCGGTGGCCGCGGCGGGCGCTCTTTCGCGGAAGTCGATGAAGTGAGTTTCCCCGTTTGCGTTGCGGAGAAGAAGGAAGCCGCCTCCGCCGAGATTTCCGGCTTGTGGATGGACGACGGCGAGCGCGAAGCCGGTGGCGACGGCGGCATCGATAGCGTTGCCACCGGAACGCAGCATCTCGACGCCGGCGCGGGAGGCGAGTTCGTGGACGCTGGCGACGATGGCATGCGGAGCGTGCTTGGGGCGCAGAGGCGCGGCCGCTGCGATCGAGGCTAGTAGAGCGCACAGAGTGCAGAGGATCAAGAAACTACGTTGAATGCGCATGGATTGGGCGAACGTACGAGGCTAGCCCACGGGGTTGCGGGGCGTCAACCGAGTCACCGCCAAGACGCGGAGAAAAGCTTTAACCGCGGAGAACGCAGAGCGCGCAGAGTTTTTTGAAACTTGTTTTCCTCTGTGTTCCGGAGTGAGGGGCTCAGGCTGAAATGTTCCTGAACCGTCGAGATCGAAGAGATTCCTTAGCTATCTTTTCTCAGCGATCTCTGCGCCCTCTGCGGTTCAAGGTTTCGCTCACCTTTTCCGGCGTTTGCCTGGCGCCTTCTTTCGCACGGCTTTATTCTTTGGTGCCTTTGCTACAACCAGGTCGTAGGACTGGCGAATCAGGGCTTCGAGTTCCGTGGCGGGCAGGATGTTGGAGTTTGCCAGAAGTATCCATTTGTAGCGGCCGACGTAGGGGGCTTGGGAGATGCCTTCGACTTCGAGGAGTTCGTCGAATTTTTCCGCGGTGCACTTAAGGCAAACGGGCGCGAGGTTGCCTTGAGAGAGGTCGACGATGGTGAAGAGTTTGCCTCGCACCTTGAAGCACAGGTCTTCGTCCCACTGGATGTTTTCCGTCGTGTCGGGGAGGGAGAGGCAGAGTTTGCGGATCCATTCGACGTCGGGCATATGGGGATGATAGCGCGGGAGCGGCGATCCCATCGAAAACAAGCAAGTGCACGCGGGCCGGGCGCCCGCGCCACAAAATACTACACCTGGTCTCTGGCTTCTCCCAGCACTACGGATACTTCCATCTGTTTCTTCGCGCGGAAGATGGCTACCTTCACGGTGTCGCCGGCACGGTGTTTGTTCATGATCTGGGCGAGGATTTGCTGGCTTTCGATTTTTTCTCCGTCTATGGCGACGATCAAATCACCACCGATCATGATGGGAATGTTGCCGAGGTAGGCTCGCTCCGAGCCGCCGCGCAATCCGGCGCGGTCGGCGGAGCCTCCGGGAACGGCTTGCACGATGAGGAGTCCGTAGTCGGCGGCCAGGCCCAGTTCTTGAGCAATTTCGGGATCGATGGGGATGGTGCGAACGCCGAGCGCGGGCCGACGCACGCGTCCGAGCGTGACCAGGTCGTTGACCACGGCTTTGGCGGTATTGATGGGGATGGCGAAGCCGATGCCCGCGCTTTGTCCGACGCTGGAGGCGATCATGGTATTGATGCCGATGACTTGGCCGTGCCAGTTGAGCAGCGGGCCGCCGGAGTTGCCGGGGTTGATGGCAGCGTCGGTCTGGATGGCTTCTTCGATGACCAGGCCGTCGGGCTCCTGCACTTGTCGGATGGAACTGACGATGCCGAGCGTGAGGGTTCCGGCGAGGCCGAAAGGATTGCCGATGGCATAGACCTTCTGGCCGACTTGCAGATTGGAGGAGTCGCCGAGGGTCATCGGCTGCAGGTCGGGCGCTTTGATCTGGACGATGGCCAAGTCATGGGACTTGTCCGTGCCGACGATGGTTGCCTTATATTTCTTGCGGTTGTGGAGCGTGACTTCGACTTGGCGCGCCTCGGCGATGACGTGATAGTTGGTGAGGATGTGTCCTTCCTTGTCGATGACGAAACCGGAGCCCTGGCCTTCCTGCGGCACCAGGCCGTAGAAGAAGTCGAACGTCATGACGCGCGAGGTGATGTTGACTACCGATGCGATGTTCTTGCGGTAAACGGCGATGTTGTTCTGTTCTTCGGTGTCGAGCGCCTCGCCGCCGGCGGCTTCGGTGATTTCAACGTGCTGCGGACGGCTTATCCAGTTGGGGGAATGGAGGCGCCCGTTGCGATAGGTGGTGAAGTAGAAGAAGGCGAACGCTAGAAGAATTGCGAAGATAAGAGTACGCAAGAATCTCATCGTGGTTAGTCCTTGAAAGCCTGCAGCTTGAATTCTAGCGAAAAAGGCTGTTTACCGCAGAGAACGCGGTGTCAGATTACACAATTACCAATCTCCCGGCGGTGATGGCCGGAGGCGTCCGGTGCTACACTCGTCTGATTATGGCTGAAAGGCGTTCGCGGATTTGGGTGTGGTTGCTGGTGGGCGGCGGGCTGTTTGCCCTGTTCGTGGCCGGAGTGTTTACGCTGGTCTACCTCAGTTTTGGAGGGCAGGATGAAGAAGCGTTTTCCGGATTCGGGCCCAAGATTGGCGTCGTCGAACTCGATGGCATAATTTTGTCTCCCAAGCAGATTGTTCCCCAGCTCAAGAAGTTTGCCGATGACGATTCCATCAAGGCCATCATTATTCATGTGAATTCGACAGGGGGCGGTGTGGCCGCATCCGAGGAGACCTATCGCGAGGTGAAGCGGATCCGCGACGAAAAGAAAAAGCGGATAGTGGCTTCGATTGAGACGGTGGGTGCGAGCGGAGCTTACTACATAGCTGCGGCCACCAACAAGATTTATGCGGACAAGGGCAGCATCGTGGGTTCGATCGGAGTGATTGCTCAGTGGGTGAACTACGGAGATCTTCTGCGCTGGGCCAAACTGAATCCGATCACGATGAAGGCAGGGGAATTCAAGGACACGGGCAGCCCGACGCGCGAAATGACGCCCGCAGAGCACGCGTATTTGCAAGGCTTGATTGACAACATGCATACGCAGTTCATTCAGGCCGTGGCCGAGGGGAGGCATGCGAAGGAAGAAGATATCCGTGCGATTGCGGATGGAAAAGTCTGGACCGGCGAGCAGGCGGCTTCGCTGAAACTGGTGGATCAGATTGCAGATTTCGAAGGGGCGGTGAAGGATACGGCTCGGGCGGTGAATATCTCCGGCGAACCAACGCTGGTCTGGCCTCCGAAAGAGAGGCGGTCGGGGCTGGATCTGCTGTTTGGCGATGTTTCCGATTATTTGCCCACCCGGGAGAAGCTATTGGAGCAGCAGGTCGGCTTTTACTACCTGTGGAAATAGCGGCGTAGTTCTCAGTTCTCAGAGGGAGCGCCAGTGTCCCGTACTGAGAATCGAGAACTAGGTGTCCACTTCCGTACTTGCACAGAACCCCTTGAATTTGAGAAGGTTATAGACAGGGAGCATAGAGGCTTATGACAAAGGCTGACCTGATCGAAGAAGTTTCCCGGCTGGCGGAACTCACTCGCAAAGACAGCGAAGTGATTGTGGATACGATCTTTGACAGCGTGGTGCGTTCGCTGCGGGTGGGCGACAAGATCGAAATACGCGGGTTTGGGAGCTTCCGCACGCGCCAGCGCAAGCCGCGCGTGGGCCGGAACCCGAAAACGGGCGACCGGGTGGAAGTTCCGGCCAAGAAGATCCCGTTCTTCAAGCCCAGCAAGGAATTGAAAGATCTGGTGAACAGCGGCGCGGCAGCGGAAGCGGCTCCGGCAGCGCCGCCGCCCGCGCCGCCCAGCACGCACTAGATCGGCTGCGGGAGAGGTCTGGTATCGTATCGGTTTCGTGTCAGGGCATCGCTTCAGCGATGCCGCAAAACGCCTGTCATCGACCGCCCCTTTTAGGGGCTGCCCGAACACTCAGGGCCCGTAGCTCAACGGTTAGAGCAGCAGACTCATAATCTGTTGGTTCCTGGTTCGAATCCAGGCGGGCCCACCAAACCCTCAAGCATCAACTTCAGCATCACCCCAGCGGCAAACTGAAGTAAAAAACCGACCCGTGCCCCAATTGACTGGTGAGGCCGAGGCGACCGCCGTGGGCTTCTACTATAGCTTTGCAGATTGCCAGTCCCATGCCCGTGCCGTGGACTTGCACGCGCTGGTTTCGTCCGCGATAAAACTTTTCGAAGACGAGCGATTGCTCGAAATCGTCGATGCCGGGACCGCGATCGGCAATGTTGATGGTGAGCATCTGGTCGTTGTCTTTGGCTTCCGCGGTGATGCGGATGGGGGCACCGGCGGGTGAGTACTTGGCGGCGTTCTCGATCAGATGGACCAGGACTTCCTTGATGTGAGCGGGGTCCATGCGCGCGTTGGGAAGGCCGGCAGGGATTCTGACCTCCACGGGATGCTGGACCAGGAGTTGCTTCATCTCGTCGAGCGCTTCCTCGACCACGGGTCCGATGGGCGCGGATGCGAAGCGAAATTCCACTTTGCTGGCGTCCAACTGCGCCATCTCGGCGGCCTCTCCGATCAACCGGTTGAGCCGATCGCTTTCCTCGTTGATGATGGTCAGCAGCTCCTGTCTCTCCTCCGGCGAATGATTCGGGCTGCCGAGAAGCGAGGTCACCGACGCTTTGATGGCGGTGAGTGGAGATCGAAACTCGTGGGTGACGGAATCGAGCAGGACGGAGCGCAATTGCTCGCTTTCGCGGGAGGCCTCAGCGCGGCTCAGTTTTTCGATGGCGCCCGCGCGCTCAATGGCAATTGCCACCAGGCTGCCGATGGCCTCCAGCGTTTGCCGCGAAAGCACCGAGCCGGAGACGCCCATGCAGCCCACCACGCGCATGCCCATGCGGAGCGGCATAAAAGCCAGTTGATGCACGGCATCGATTCGCGGTTCACCGCGAACGCAGATCAACTGGAGATCGTGCGCTTCCAATCCGTCGATGGTGGCGCCAGAGCGGTAAACGTCGTTGCGGCTGGACAACGAAATCGCCGCTGACCGGATGCCGAAGGACTCTGCGATGTAGCGGGGAATCAGGTTCAACAACTCGGCCGGGTTGTCGCTCGAAAGCAGCAACTGGCTGAAGGCGTAGAGGCGTTCGAGTTCCAGTCGGCGCTCGACGGCAGAGCGCGCCCCGCGCCGGGCGCGGGCCGACAGTTCGCTGACCGCTCCCGCGGTGACCAGGAAGGCGACCAGTGCGATCCAGTTCTGCGGGTCGGCAATGGTAAAGGCGCCGATCGGAGGCAGGAAAAAGTAATCAAAAGCGAGGGTGGCGATCACCGACATGAAAACGGCTTGCCGAAAGCCCCAGGAAGCGGAGATCCCGAGGACGCTCAGTACGAAAGCGAGCGCCACTGTGGTCGGATTCAGATGGAGCCAGCGGTAGCCGACGAGAGTA
>Ga0224558_1002009_pt1 | contig 19720 bp, 12 predicted proteins | sample 714S32024metaG_FD_180682 | JGI IMG/M metagenome (GOLD analysis project Ga0224558, IMG submission 180682) | Peat soil microbial communities from Stordalen Mire, Sweden - 717 S3 20-24 | ecosystem: Environmental > Terrestrial > Soil > Wetlands > Peat | place: Sweden: Norrbotten County, Stordalen...
AGTGGCGGAAGGGTTGCGGCTCCATGGTTGCGACTGCAACCGTAATCATGTGCTCACAGGTTCTCCAGCACCAGCTTAAGGTAGTTCCAGAAGCTTTCCACCGACGATATTTGCACGCGCTCGTTCGGGCTGTGAGGATCTACGATCGTCGGACCGAAAGACACCATCTGCATGCCGGGATATTTCTCGCCAATGACGCCACACTCCAGGCCAGCGTGCATGGCGATCAGCTTGGCAGGTTCGCCGAAGAGTTTCTTGTGCACCTCCTGGAGCTTGCGCACGATGTCGCTGTTCGGCTCCGGTTTCCAGCCGGGGTATTTGCCTCCGTGCTCGACTGCGAAGCCTGCCAGACGACATATGGTCGCAACCATGCGGGCGGCGGCCAGCATGCTGCTCTCGATCGCACTCCGTTGACTGGTAACAATCTCCACCACGTCTCCCTTGGTGTTGACGGTCGCCAGGTTCGTGGACGTCTGGACCAAGCCGGCAACGTCGGGACTCATAGCCAGAACGCCATGATGCAGGCTCGCGAGCAGTGCCACTGTTTGTTTCGCGTCAGTCGCGTCCAGCACATTTTTCGGACGTTCGGCTTTCTCGACCGTGATCAGCAGTCCTGAATCGAATCCTCCCAAGTCTGCTTTGTATCCGGCTTCGGCTGTTGCTACCAGCGATTTTAGCTCGCTCTCGCGCGAGGGGTCGGCTACCACCAAGGCCGCAGCTTCGCGCGGAATCGCATTCTGTGCGCTTCCACCGTTGATTTCGGCGATTTCGACCGGAAGGCGATCCAGCAAGACTTGAAGAACCCCGCCCATGATTCGCAGGGCGTTGCCGCGGCCTTGATGGATGTCGACACCGGAGTGGCCACCCTTCAGACCAGACACCTTGATCCGCCAGGCCGATCCTGCGCTTGCAGGATGAAGCACGACTTTACGTCGAGCAGTCGTTTTGACACCACCTGAACAACCGATACAGAGTGTTCCCTTCTCTTCGTTATCGAGGTTGAGAAAATACTTGGACTTGAGCAAGCCACCCTTGAATGCCGCAGCGCCCGTTAGTCCGGTCTCCTCGTCAATGGTGAAAAGGAATTCCAGCGGGCCATGGGCAATGTTATTGCTCTCCATCACGGCCAGCGCGGCGGCCACGCCGACTCCGTTATCGGAGCCCAGGGTCGTGCCATCTGCCTTCAGCCAGTCGCCATCTCTTACTACCTTGATGGGATCGTAATCGAAGTTATGAATTGTTGCCTCGTTCTTCTCACATACCATGTCGAGGTGGCCCTGTAAGAGGGCTATCGGCGCTCCTTCGCGTCCCGGCCGCGCAGGTTTCCGGATCACGAGATTGCCGGCATCGTCCTGCACGGACTCCAGGCCCACCTTGGCGGCCAGCGCCCGGACGTAATCGCGCGCCGCAGCTTCCTTGGTGGAGGCGCGAGGAATTGCCGCCAATCTGTCAAAGTGCTTCCATACGGGTTCAGGTTGCAGGTTCGCGAGTGCAGGTATCATGACACGCTCCGTGGGATTAAAAGGTTACAGGTATCGTACGCGCGAACGCAATGCTCGCCGTTCTAATGATGTCCTTCTAATGCTCGTCCTTCTGTGGAAGTACTTCTCCCATCGACTTCATGAGATTTCTGGCGAACCGAGTGCGCGTACTTCCTGTTCCAAGGAGTCGAGCCGCCGTAATTCCGCTTCAACTGCGGGCGCACCCTCTTCACGAACTCTCTTGGCACGGGCCAGCGCCTGTTCGGCGATGCGGCTGACTTCGTGCAACAGCTTGCGAATCTCGGTTTCTAGCTTCCCGCGGCTCTCCTGAACCCGGTTGAGAATATCGCTCTGCACACGGGTGCTGTTGAATTCGAGGAGCCTGGCGAGAAACCTTTGGGCATCGTTCTTGATGATCTTCCCTGCGCCTGCCAGTCCAAGAGCCAGGTCAGCCAGCCAGCGCAGTGGTGAAGCAGGCTGCGCCACTTCTATGAAATCCAAGAAAGTGAATTCCGAGCGAACGCGAAATCCGCTTTCCGGATCGAGAGCATGGGGCATTCGCGCCAGTTCGGGAATGCCAGCATTCGCGAGTTTCTTCAGAAACTCGTTTGCCATCTCCACGAACCGCAACGCGACACGCCGATATTCTTTCTCCGCTTCTTCCTGCTCGGGTTTCAACCAGGGCACGACATGACGTCGTGCGATTTCCTGCGCCTCGCGGAAGATGCTACGGCGGTACGATGGACCTAGCCAGGAAGAAATGGATTGCAGCGCAACGTCGAACTCCTTGCCCGCCTGCGGCATTACTTGTGCGAGAAACGACTTATGGCGGTCGACAAACATGTCTGAGAGATGCTGTTGCTCAGCCATGAAGAGATACGCTAGCTCCCGCATCGATCGCTCTGCGTCGGCGATGGTCTGCTTCATGACCGCGATGCGGCTCTCCGACTCTTCGATCGGCCGCTGAAGGGCCTCGCGCTCTTCGGTGATCATCACGAGAAGCTGCTCGCCGATGCGCTCGACTCCGCGTTCGCAGGCTGCCCGGATCAGGCGCCGGCCCGAGCCTTCGACCAAATGTTTCAGGGCCGCGACCAGCTTGTCCCAGTCCCGGCCCGTGCCGCGATGTCCGAGTTGTTCCGCCGCGCTGACCTCGAACAAAGGCCCGACAGAATGTTGGAGTCGCTTTTCGAGTTGCCGTCGGGCGAAGGCCACCGCTGCGGCTCGTTCTGCATCCGTGGTCCGATCCGCCTTGTTCACAGTGATGATGAGATCCTGAACGTGCCGCGCGACCGCTTCAACCAGTGCAAGTTCTTCGCCTGCGAGCGGAGGATCCGCCCCGATCACGACCAGCGCTGCATCAATATGGGGAATGAAGGCCTGGGTTGCTGCCGTGTTGCCGGTGAACACCGATCCCAGCCCTGGTGTATCCACGAAACACATGCCGGTCGCAAGCAGCGGACTGGGCACAAAGATCTCCAATGCCGCTACATGCTTCGTGTTCTCAGGGTTCTTCTCTTCAGAGACATACTCATCGACGGTGTTAACTGGAATATCTGTCCACCCGCCGGCGGCGGCCTCAAAACGCACGCGAGCGGCCGCATGGGGGCCGTAGCGGACGATCGTGGGCACGGTAGTCACTGGCACAACCCCAGTGGGCAGCACGCTGTCGCCCACCAGCGCATTCAGGACAGAGGATTTGCCGCGCTTGAACTGGCCGATACAGGCAACGTAGAAGCGTCCCTCGGATACCCGTTCCGCCACAGACCGCGCATCGGCAGCAACCTGCTCGGCGTCAAACTCCTCGGCTAACTCGGCCAGGCGCAGAAGTGCGGACTCTCCGTGAGAATTCTCGGGGGCGGCTTGTTGCTCCTCGGACGCTACAGATGCCAAAGGCAATGCAGGCCGAAATTCCACCCGTTCTTCTTCGGTGACGACCGTTCCGAACCTTTGAAGTGGCGCTTCGTCTCCCGTTTGCTCCAGCTTCTTCGGCCGCTGCTGCCGGTTCTCTCCTGCACTACGCGTTAGAACCTGATCCAATTCTCTCACCAGGCCCTGGAGTTCCCCGGCAATGCTGTTCAGTTCGACCGCGGCTTGGGGCGGGACTTCACCGTAGCCTCGCATGTATTCGGGCCTCAACTCCTCAACCGTGATGTCCACGAAGGTAAGCGTCGAGTGGAGTGACCTTGCCACAGGAATATCGGCCGGCGGCCGTTCGATGTGTTGGCCATCCAGCGCCCGAATCAACTGCGCCCGGATGCGGGTGATGTAGTCCTCAATCACGCGCCTTTGGGCTGAAGTGAGATCGGAAGTGTACTGCGGGAAAGCCAGCTTGGACGAGGAGATGCTTAGCATGCTCTCCATATCCGCAAGCAGCTTGTCGATGTAGCGGCAGGTCACGCTCAGACGGCGCTCATGATTCGAGTTGAGCGAATTGGCCGACCCTTCGGGCATCGCGTCGCATCGCCTGCGCCCTCAAGACGCGGGCAGGCGCCTTTTTAGACTTGCGCAACTGCTTTGCATAACTGACTTGCGCAACTGAAGATTGGAAACCTCCACCGACACCCCTACCAAGAAATTTTCCCCTCTTCGTAGGAGTCATCTGCCCGTTGGGGCGGTTAAGGGCGAACTCCAACACCCAGAGCAATTATGGCTACGAGGAAGGGGTGAGGTCAACGCTTGAAGCCGGCGAGTACTGTCTGAAGTCCATTCCAGAAACAACAGGCCCGTCGAGTTAGCGACCAAGAAAGTCACGTTAGCACTCACCTCGCGACCTTCCAATTCATACGAAAGTCGATGTAGAGCGGAGTGACCTTGATGTGGTTCCCGGAGCGATACTTTGGGTAGCTCGCCATTTCTATCAGGGCCCCGATGGCTCCTGGGTTCCCGTCGCTGAACTCCAGAACCTTGTCGAGGAACTCGCCCAGGTTTGGCGCCGCGAGACCATCCCGCTTGACCAGTTCACGCGCGAATTGCTCAGCGACCGAGATCTCGAAGTTGCGGAGCTCATACTTCTCGGAGCGGTCCGAATAAAACGGCTGAAGAAAGCCAGCGTCTTCCATGTGACTCGACCGGGCCACTGCGCTTACCGGCGTGCAGCCCCATCCCATGATTTCGCGCACCGCCGCTGCGAAAGAATGCGAGGGGCGCTTCAAGTGATCCAGGACGACCGAGTACTCGCCCTCATGTAATGCATCCATCACAATCCCTTTCAGGGAGACCGCCGACTTCGTCTTGATGGCGTCCTGGTTTCGAAAAGCGGCCTGGGCGCGTGGATTGTGCAGCCTTAGCAAGCTACGGGCGAGACTGCGGAACACGACGTGGGTCGTCGCGGAATCCTCACAGTATAGAATCGACGGAAATTCCGGCAACAACCTGCGCAGCAGGAAAGTTTTCCCAACACCCGCGGGTCCATGAATAAGGAAGGGACGCTTCTTCGCCAGGCGCTGCCTGATGCGTTGTGTTTCTTCTTCCCGGTCGAAGATGAATTCCGGCATCATGGGATCTCTCGGCGATGCGGCGGGGTGGTCTACGCCAGTCCTGGGTATATCCCTCATCGAGCGGAAACTGCGACCTCTCCCGCGCGACAAATGAGATCGGCTCTATTCTACCGGTCGACATTCGATGAACTCAGAGGCGAATCGTTTGCTTCATCCCGACCAAAACGTGATGCTGATAAGCGTCAGGCCGGTTTTCCGCAATTGATCATCCACGGCGTGCCAAACTGGTCAACGAGCATGCCAAAACGCAGCGCCCAGAAGGTTTCCTGGATCGGCATTTGCACCGCACCGTTCTCTGCCAGAGCCTTGAAGATGCGATCCGCATCCGCTTCCGCCTGAGCGCCGATATTGAGCAACACGGAGAAGCCCTGCGGTTTCTGATAACTCTCCGGCGGCACATCGGCGCCCGTCAATTGGTGGTCGCCCAGGACGAACGTAGCATGGACGATCTTCCCGCGCCAGGCAGGCGGCATTTGTTCTGCCATGGGCGAATCCCCGTATGTCATCATCGTGACGATTTTGCCGCCCAGGCACTTCTCGTAGAACTTAAAGGCCGCCTCGCATTCCCCGTTGAATGCCAGATGGGGATTCATTTGCATCATTCCCTCCGGCGCGCACGCCGTTCCCGTTCAAGACTTGCTTCAGGTACTGTCCAGTGTAGGAGTTCTCGAGCTCAGCGATCGCTTCGGGCGGGCCCGAGCCGACCAGCTTCCCACCGCGATCGCCGCCTTCCGGACCGAGGTCGATAACCCAGTCAGCGGTCTTGATCACCTCGAGATTGTGTTCGATGACGACAATCGAACCCCCCGCATCGATCAGACGGCGAAAAGCGGAGAGCAATTTGCTGACATCGTCGAAGTGCAGGCCGGTCGTAGGCTCATCGAAAATGTAAAGCATGCGGCGCTTGCGTTTGCGCCCGTCACCGCCCTCCGCGGAGCGGCTGGCTGGGCGAGCTCCCGGTTGAAGGTGCGCGGCCAGCTTCATGCGCTGCGCTTCGCCTCCGGAGAGCGTGGTGGCCGACTGCCCGAGACGCAGGTAGCCGAGGCCGACTTCGTCGAGCACGCGCAATTTTTCCGTGAGCCGGGGAACGTCGGCAAAGAACTTCAGCGCTTCGCGAATGGTCAGGTTCAAAACTTCGTGAATGTTCTTGCCTTTGTAGTGGATTTCCAGCACCTGCGGCTTGTAGCGCGTGCCCTTGCATTCGTCGCAGATCAGTTCGACGTCAGCCAGAAACTGCATCTCGACAGTGACGGTGCCGTCACCCTGGCAGTTTTCGCAGCGGCCGCCGGGCACATTAAAAGAAAAATTCCCGGCCGGGAAGCCGCGCTTCTTGGCTTCCGGCAGCGAAGCAAACAGCTCGCGGATAATGTCGAAAGCCTTGATATACGTGACCGGATTCGAGCGTGGAGTGCGCCCGATGGGCGATTGATCGACCAGGACGACCTCGTCGAGGAACTCGTCGCCTTCAATGCTGTCGCACAAAATGGCGCCGCCGCCATTGGTCTGCCGCTTGGCCACGGCCAACGCCTGATAGAGAACGTCATGCAGTAACGAAGACTTTCCCGAGCCTGAAACGCCGGTAATCGCCACCAGCATGCCGAGCGGAATTTCAAGATCGATGTGCTTCAAATTGTGCGCGCGGGCGCCGGTGATGCGGAGTTTGTGCGGCCCCGGCTGCCGTCGTCGCGCTGGAATCTGAATGTGAAGTTCGTTGGCGAGGTAACGGCCTGTGAGCGAGTGCGGCATCTTGATGATCTCGCTGTAAGTGCCCGCGCCGACAACTTTTCCGCCATTTTCTCCGGCGCCCGGGCCGAGGTCGAGAATGCGGTCGGCGGCGCGCATGATGTCGGGGTCGTGCTCGACCACGAGGATTGTGTTTCCCAGGTCGCGCAAATCATGCAAAATCTTGATGAGCCGGTGCGTATCGCGGCTGTGCAGGCCGATGGAAGGCTCGTCAAGCACGTACAGCGTGCCGACCAGACGCGAACCGAGAGAAGTCGCAAGCTGAATGCGCTGCGCTTCTCCGCCCGAGAGCGTTGATGCGAGACGGTCAAGCGTCAGGTATTCGAGCCCGACTTCGTTGAGAAAACGCAGGCGCTCCCGAAGTTCGATCAGCAGCTTGTCGGCAATCGCAGCTTGCTGAGTGGAGAGCGTAAGGTGACCGAAGAAGCGGGCTGCCTCTTCAACCGTCATACTGCACACCTGGCAGATATTCTTGCCATCGATTTTTACCTGGCGAGCTTCCGCGCGCAGGCGACTCCCGCCGCAAGCGGAGCAAAGCGAGTATCCACGATAGCGACTGAGAAAAACGCGGACGTGCAGCTTGTACTTCTTGCGCTCCAGATGCTGGAAGAAGCCACGGACGCCGGCAAAACCGCGACCACCTTCAACAATCAGTTTCTGGTGTTCGGCATCGAGTTCATGCCAGGGCACGTCCAGCGGAATTTCTGCCTGGCGCGCGAAGCGCTTGAACTCGGTGAACAACGGCCTGTACTTAGGCTTCGTCCAGGGCTCGATCGCACCTTCGTTCAAGGTCTTGCTCTTGTCGGGGATGACAAGGTCAAGATCGATGTCGATGGTGTTGCCGAAGCCCTGACAACGTGGACAGGCGCCATAAGGATTGTTGAATGAAAACAGGCGCGGCTCAGGCTCTTCGTAGCGGCTGCCGTCGTTCTTGCACTCGAAGCGCTGAGAAAAGCGCAGCCGCTGAGGAGTTTCGCCTTTACCGCCGCCATCCCCATTCCCACTCCGAAGAGCGGTTTCGAAAATGACCTCGCCCGCTTCACGATAGCCGATCTCGATGGCATCGACAATGCGGGAGCGCTGGTCGGCGGAAACGACGAGACGATCCACTAAGCCAAAGACGGGTTCGGAAAAGTCAACGTCGAGCAGCGACTCCGGGGTCGAGAACTCGAAGACCTGGCCCTTCTGAAAGAGCCGGTTGAAGCCGCGTTTGCGCAGATCGAAAAGCCGCGCCTTCATCGCGTCGGAAATAGCGTCGGAGGGCAGATTCGACCCGTCCGGCTTTTTCTTCCCGCGAGACTTCCTGGCGCCTTTGTCTTCCGCAGTCGGCGCCGCAGGCCCCGCGAACCCCCCAGGCCCCCCAGCAATGTACGGCTGAATCGGAAAGAACACATTCAACCGCGTGCCGTCGCCCAGAGCGAGCAGGCGACCGGCGACTTCGTCCACCGTATCTTTTTTCACTTCCTGACCGCATTGCGGGCAGTAAGTGCGTCCGATGCGGGCGAAGAGCAGGCGCAGGTAATCGAAGATCTCGGTGGCAGTGGCGACGGTGGAGCGCGGATTGCGGGTGGAATTCTTCTGCTTGATGGCAACCGCGGGCGCGATACCGTCGATCAGATCGACGTCGGGCTTCTCAATCCGCTCCAGAAACTGGCGAGCGTATGCGGACAGCGACTCGACGTAGCGCCGCTGGCCCTCAGCGTAGATCGTATCGAAGGCAAGCGACGATTTGCCGGAACCGGAGACCCCGGTAACGACAGTCAGAGTGTTGTGCTCAATCTCAAAATCAATGTTCTTGAGGTTATGAACCCGGGCCCCGCGAACCACAATGCTATCTGTCGACATCTTCCCCTGGCACTACAGACGGATCAAAACTCGCTACCGAATCTTTCTATTATAAAGGGTGGTTGGGCGGTACAGGAGACGCCTCACTGTGCCGCGAACGAGAACAATATAAGGATGTAGATCCACAGCCCCGTCATGCAATGCCAATACCATGACGTAATGTCGACGACGATGCGGCGGGTTTCAACCGGACGATGCAGCACAGACGCGACGTTGGCGAAGATAAGAGCGAGTACGCCGCCGGAAAGATGAAGGCCGTGCATCGCAGTAAGAATGTAAACGAAGGAACTGCTGGTGCCGCCGGCGAGGTGAAAACCTGCGGCGGAAAGCTTGCTCCAAACGAAAAGCTGCCCGGCAAGAAACAATAGACCAAGCACGGTGGTCAGGGCGAGCCAGGGGACGCGCCGCTCGTCGCCCAGCGAGATGCCTGGAATCGATTGCACCGGGGCGAGCGCGGCTTCGCGCGTGATTTCGCGCCGCGCCAGGTCGATCGTGATGCTGCTCGCGACCAGGACGGCGGTGTTGGCCAACAACAACGTCCAGGGCAATCGGACCGGAACCCAGGTTTGGATGTAACTTGCGTTGCTCAGATCAAGACTCAGGAATCCACGCCGGATGAGATAGACAGCCGTGAAAGAAATGAAGAGCATGACGATGGGCGTCATGGCGACGGCCAGTCCCATCCGCGCCCGGCGCAAGCGCTCGCCATAATTAGGAATAAGGTCAGGCATGCTGTCGTCGCCGTCGCGCCCGCGGCCGTCGTCGCCTCCGCCGGTGTGCGGCGGGCCGTTGTGGCCGGAGGGACGCGTCGAAAAGGGCGTCAGTCGGGGCATTTGTAATTTGGTAATTTTGTAATCGTGTAATTTGGCAATTTGAGAACCCAGTTACAAAATTTCTATTGCGTTCCCTTCTAAATTAGAATCGCTGGGGCATGTCGTCCTCTTCTTCTGATAACGAACGCGAGCGCTGGAACCAGAAATATCGGGAAGCATCCGGCACAGAGACATGGATGGTCCCCGATTCCTTTCTCGAGCGGGCGTTCTCCCAATATATTCTGCCGCGGTTTCCGCATGGAGGAAGCGCGCTCGACCTCGCGGGAGGAGCGGGACGGCACGCGATCTGGCTGGCGAAACAGGGTTGGGAAGTCACGCTCATTGATGTCTCCGACGCCGGAGTCGAACAGGCACGGCAGAATGCCGGACCGCTCGCGGCCCACATTCATTTTGTAGTAGATGATCTCACCCACTTCAAGGCTTCGCAAACCCAGTTCGGAGCAAGGTTCGAAGTGGTGATGGCGTTTTTCTTCCTGGAGCGAGAGATGTTTTCGGAGGTGGTGAAAGCGGTGCGGCCGGGCGGCCTGCTGGTCTACAAGACGCTCACGTTGGCGCAGTTGCAACTGCCGGGCGGCCCGAAGAATCCGGCGCACCTGCTTGCGCCCGGCGAACTCTTGCGACTGGCGGACGGGTTGCGCGTATTGCATTACCGCGAAGAAATCGCGGAGAAAGCGACGGCGGAGTTGGTGGCGAGAAAGGGAATCTGAGCGAAACTATCAGGACCACCAGCAAATGGAGTTCAAGAAGCCTTCAGCGCCAAGGCTGGAAGAAGCGGCCTGCGAGTGCTACGGAATCATGCAGCGGCAGTTGGAAAAGTGGCGGGGCGATTCGGATTAGTTCCGGGAGGCTGGTGCCCGGAACAGGACTTGAACCTGCACACCTTGCGGTACACGGTCCTAAGCCGTGCGCGTCTGCCAATTCCGCCATCCGGGCTTCGTGCTTCATTGTAACTCCGCCGGCTGAGGATTCGTGATCGCTGCCTCCGCACTGGGTTCTATCCTTCGTTCGTTAAGCCCGCGTTTTTCCAGTCTCTAAGCGGCACGGCCGCCGCGCCTTTCAAAAATACATCGGAACCTGCGGCGGTGCGGACAAACTCCGCCTTCGGCGCTACACTAACTTTCTGCTTGGTGCAAGAAAAGCTGGGGATTCGCCGCTGAAAAAAGGAGATTCCTTTTGACCGTTGACACAAATGAGCATCCCTTCATCGATCGCGACCATCAACTCCCGGCTCACGGTTCGGAATCTCACCGACGCAAAGTGATGTGGGTCATCATATGGATTCTGTTGTTGCTCGTTGTAGTGGTTGCAGCCGTGCTGGTATGGCGCCACTACGAGGCCGCGAATAAACCCAAGCCCGCGCCGCCGAAAATCACGATTACTACCGCGACGGCCAAGACAGGTAACATCGGCGTTTACCTGGAGGCCATCGGCACGGTTACTCCGGTCTATACCGATTCGATTACCAGCCAGGTGAATGGCTTGGTCGTCGCCGTGCACTATACGGAGGGTCAACTGGTAAGCAAGGGCGATCCGCTGATTGACATCGATGCGCGTCCCTACCGCGCGAATCTTTTGCAGGCGCAAGGTGCGCTCGAACGAGACGAGAACGTGCTGGCCCAAGCCCGTATGGACCTGGAGCGCTACCGTGAAGCGTGGGCGCGCAATGCGATTGCAAAGCAAATTTTGGATGACCAGGAAAAGCTTGTCCTGCAGGACGAGGGCACAGTAAAAAACGACCAGGGAACGGTGCAATATGACCAGGTGCAGGTCGAGTTCTGCCATATCACCGCGCCCATCACAGGCCGCGTGGGCTTGCGGCTGGTGGATCCGGGCAACGTGGTGCAGTCGGCTGGAACCGCAACCCTCGCAGTCATTACCCAGTTGGAGCCCATCACCGTAATTTTCACCATACCGGAAGACAGTCTAGGCCCAGTCCAAGCTCAACTGAAAAAGAAGGCTAAGCTCTCCGTCGATGCCTTCGATCGCACTGCGCTGACGAAAATCGCAAGCGGGGTGCTGCTGACGCTCGACAACCAGATTGACACTACAACGGGGACAGTAAAGGGGCGGTCCGTCTTCGCCAATAAGAATGATGCGCTTTTCCCCAACCAGTTTGTTAACACGCGGCTGCTGGTGAATACGTTGCAGGGGGTCACGGTCATTCCAGCATCCGCCATTCAACAAAATGGCCAAGCATCGTTCGTCTATGTGATTCAAAACAATATCGCGCAGATGCGCAGCATAAAGCCGGGAGTTACAGACGGCGGTATGACGCAGGTTGACGGCATCAATCCTGGAGACGTCGTAGCCAACAGCAGCTTCGATAAGTTGCAGAACAACACCGCGGTCGTCATTTCGAACCCGGTTCCGAAAAAGGCTTCCACCACGCCGGCCCCGGCCGCCACCACTGGGAGCAGCGCCCCGTGAGCCCATCTCGCCCGTTTATCTTGCGGCCGGTTGCGACCTCTTTGCTGATGGCTGCAATCCTCCTGGTCGGTATTGTTGGTTATACCCAACTGCCGGTCTCCGCCTTGCCGGAAGTCGACTATCCGACCATTCAAGTACTCACGTTTTATCCCGGAGCCAGCCCGACGGTGATGGCGACGACGGTGACGGCGCCACTGGAGCGCCAATTCGGCCAACTGCAGGGTTTAAGCCAGATGACCTCCAGCAGTTCCGGCGGATGTTCCGTTATTGTGCTGCAGTTCAACCTGACGCTGAATATTGATGTAGCTGAGGAAGAGGTGCAGTCTGCCATCAACGCGTCGCAGAGTCTGTTGCCATCCGTTCTGCCCGCGCCGCCGACCTACAGCAAAACCAATCCAGCCGATGCCCCCGTCCTCACCCTGGCCATCACCTCAAGTTCCATGCCGCTTTCTCAGGTCGAGGACCTGGTGGACACGCGCCTTGCGCCTAAGATCTCGCAGCTCAACGGGGTCGGTCTTGTGACCATCAGCGGCGGCCAAAAGCCCGCCGTCCGCATTCAAGCCAACCCTACGGCTCTGTCATCCTATGGCATCGACCTCGAGGACCTGCGCGCTGCGCTGTCCCAAGCCAGCGTGAACGCCGCCAAAGGGAACTTCGATGGGCCGCGCCAGGATTACCAGATCGACGCCAACGATCAGCTCGTCACCAGCGACGACTATCGGAAAGTTGTAGTTGCGTACCGTAACGGTGCGCCGGTGATGCTTCCCGACGTAGCCGGCATCGTCAATGGCGTAGAGAACAATAATCTGGCCGCTTGGATGAACCAGACCCCCGCGGTCATCGTGAACGTGCAACGCCAGCCCGGGGCCAACACCATCAGCGTGGTCAAGAGCATCAAGCAACTCCTGCCGCAACTTCAGGCCAACCTGCCCACGGGCATTCAGGTAACCACGCTTACCGATCTCACCACCGCCATCGAGGCGTCGGTTTCCGACGTTGAGTTCGAATTGCTGTTGACGGTCGGACTCGTCGTGCTCGTCATCTTCCTCTTTCTCCGCAGTCTCTACGCCACCATTATCCCGAGCGTGGCTGTGCCGCTGTCACTGATCGGCACTTTCGCGGCCATGTACATCCTGGGTTACAGCCTGGATAACTTATCGCTGATGGCGCTGACCATCTCCACCGGCTTCGTGGTGGATGATGCCATCGTGATGATCGAAAACATCTCGCGCTACATCGAGGCGGGCGATCCACCCATGGAAGCGGCGCTCAAGGGCGCGGAGCAAATTGGCTTCACCATTCTCTCGCTGACCGTGTCACTCATTGCGGTGTTGATTCCGCTCTTATTCATGGGTGACGTGGTGGGGCGCCTGTTCCGCGAGTTTGCCGTGACCCTGGCCGTCACCATCATCGTTTCGGCAGTGGTCTCGCTTACGCTGACACCGATGATGAGTGCGCGAATCCTGCGGCACAAGCCAAAGGAGCAGCAGGGGCGCATCTATCAAGCCTCAGAGCGTGCTTTCGAGGGGATGATCGCGTTCTACGGCCGGACGCTGAAGTTTGTTCTTCGCTACCAGACGACGACCCTGTTGGTCGCGGTGGCCACACTGCTGCTTACGGTTTTCCTTTACATCATCATCCCCAAGGGATTTTTCCCGGTGCAGGATACGGGCGTCATCCAGGGCATATCGCAGGCGCCGCAGACGATTGGTTCAAAGGCCATGGCAAAGAAGCAACTGGAGCTGGCAAAAGCAGTTCTGGATGACCCGGCGGTGGAAAGCCTCTCATCGTTTATCGGCGCCGATGGAACCAATACGACGACGAACAGCGGCAGGATGTCGATTAACTTAAAGCCGCTCGACCAGCGCAAGATCAGTGCGTCAGATCTGATCCGCAGGCTCAACTCCAGAGTAAACCGGGTTCAGGGAATCCAGCTGTTCATGGAACCGGTGCAGAACATTACCGTGGATGACCGGGTGAGCCGCACGCAATACCAGTACACGCTCGAAGACCCCGATGCCAACGAACTCAACGACTGGACCAATCGTTTCGTCGACCGCCTGAAGCAGTTGCCGGAACTGGAAGATGTGGCCACCGATCAACAGACGGGAGGGCTGGCTGTATCTCTGGTGATCGACCGGGTCACCGCCTCGCGACTCGGCATCGCGCCCACGACCATCGATAACACGCTCTATGACGCCTTCGGTCAGCGGCAGATCAGCACGATGTATACGCAGGTGAATCAATACCATGTTGTTCTCGAAAGTCAGCCCCAGTTTCAGCTGGACCCCGACAAGCTGAACCATCTCTACATCCAGTCCAATGCGTCTGCCGGAGCAAGCGGTGCGGGAGCCGCTTCCTCATTCGCTTCGTCCGGATCATCCTCCGCCGGATCCAATGCGCTGACGGGTTCAGCCCTCTACACTCCATCGGCAAATACCCTGGCTCCTCCTGCGAATGCTCTTTCCCCGAGCGCCTCCTCGCCGTCGAGCAGGGGAGCAAACTCTGCCGGCGCCACCAGCTCGGCAATAAGTAGTGCCGTGCCGTTGAGCGCTTTCTCGCACTTTGAGAAGACGACAGAGGCGCTCACCATTAACCACCAGGGCCAGTTCCCGGCCATCACCGTATCGTTCAATCTCGCACCGAATGCCGCGCTGGGAGAGGCGATAACGGCGGTCGACAAGGTGCAGAAAGACATGCACATGCCGGCCACACTGCAGACCGGTTTTCAAGGGACTGCGGCATCGTTTACGAATTCGCTGGCCAATGAGCCGTTGCTCATTCTGGCCGCGCTGATCACGGTCTACATCGTGCTGGGAGTTTTGTACGAGAGCTTCATCCACCCGATTACGATTCTGTCCACGCTGCCGTCGGCGGGCGTGGGCGCTTTCCTCGCGCTGATTCTCTTTCGCCAGGATTTGAGCGTGGTCGCGATCATCGGCATCGTGCTGCTGATCGGCATCGTGAAAAAGAACGGCATTATGATGGTCGACTTCGCTCTGGAAGGCGAGCGCAAGCACGGAAAGAACGCGACGGATGCGATTTACGACGCCTGTCTGCTCCGCTTCCGCCCCATTATGATGACCACCATGGCCGCGCTGCTGGCGGGCCTGCCGCTGGCGCTCGGAACTGGTTTTGGTTCCGAGTTGCGCCGGCCGCTGGGCATCGCCATGGTCGGCGGACTGCTGCTGAGCCAGGCGCTCACGCTTTACACCACGCCCGTCATCTACATCTTTTTTGACAATCTGGCGCAGCGCTTTGCGCACAAATCGAACCAGCCTTCGAACCAACCCTCGAACCAACCGAACACCGGAGGCGGAGAACAGGCAGGGCCGGCATGAACATCTCCGCCCCCTTCATTCAACGGCCGGTGGCGACGACGCTGCTCACGGTGGCGGTTGCCCTGGCCGGGGCGATTGCGTTTGAGGTGCTGCCGGTCGCGCCGCTGCCGGAGGTCGACTTTCCGACCATTTCAGTCGGTGCAGGCTTGCCCGGAGCCAGCGCCGACATTATGGCGTCGTCCGTTGCGACTCCCCTGGAGCGGCAGTTCGGTCATATTGCCGGGGTGACCGAGATGACCTCCGCCAGTTCGCTTGGCAGCACATCGATCACCATTCAGTTCGACCTGAGCCGCGACATAGACGGCGCGGCGCGCGATGTGGAGGCTGCCATCAATGCGGCACGAACCTATCTGCCCGCCAATCTGCCGGGCAATCCGACTTATCGCAAGGTCAATCCCGCCGACTCGCCGATCATGATCCTCGGCCTTACATCCGACAAATACGGTCCCGACAAAATGTATGACCAAGCCTCCACCGTCCTCGCGCAAAAGTTGTCGCAGATACAGGGCGTGGGGCAAGTCTCTGTCGGAGGTGGCGCGTTGCCGTCCGTGCGTGTGGACGCAAATCCCACGCAATTGGCCGCCTATGGACTTACCATGGCGAAGTTGCAGTCCGTGCTGAGCCTGCAGAACGCCGACCTGGCCAAGGGCCAAATCTCCGATGGCACGGTGACCGCGGACATCCTGGCCAACGATCAGATCTCGCACGCGGTGGACTACCAGCCGCTGGTCGTCGGTTATAGCAAAGGCGCGGCCGTCCGCCTGTCCGATGTCGCGGAGGTGACGGACTCTGTGGCTAACGTCCGCGCAGCGGGCTATTTGAACGGCAAGCGCGCGGTTACGGTCATCATCTTCCGCCAGCCCGGCGCTAACATCATTGACACGGTCGACCTCATCCGCGCGCAACTTCCGGTTATCAAGGCATCGATTCCGCTCGGCATCGAGACCACCATCGTTCTGGATCGCACCACCACCATCCGCGCCTCGGTCAGTGACGTCGAGAGGACGCTGATCATTTCCATAGGGCTCGTCATTCTCGTGGTGTTTGTCTTTCTGCGCAACGGCCGAGCTACGCTCATTCCCGCGGTCGCGGTGCCGGTCTCGCTGGTCGGTACGTTCGCCGTGATGTATCTGTTCGGATATAGCCTGGATAACCTCTCGTTGATGGCCATGACCATTGCCACCGGATTTGTGGTGGACGATGCCATCGTGGTGATGGAAAACATCGCGCGCCATCTGGAAAACGGCATGGAGCCCTTTGCCGCCGCGCTGAAGGGCGCGGAAGAAATCGGTTTCACCGTCTTTACCATCAGCATTTCTCTGATTGCCGTCTTTATCCCCCTGCTCCTGATGGGCGGAATCGTGGGCCGTCTCTTCCGCGAGTTTGCGGTCACGCTCTCGACCGCCGTTTTCGTGTCCATGGTCATCTCGCTGACCACGACGCCGATGATGTGCGCCTACCTGTTGAAGAACGAGCGCGCGCTAAAACATGGGCGCATCTACATGGCCACCGAAAGGTTTTTTGACGGGGTGCTGTCCGTGTATCGCAGCAGCCTGCACTGGGTGCTCGATCATCCGACCCTCACCCTCGTCGTTCTCTTCGTCACCATAGCGCTCAATGTGGTGCTGATCGTCAAGATACCCAAGGGGTTTTTCCCGGTGGAGGATACGGGAGCGATCACCGGCAGCGTACGCGGGCCGCAGGATTCATCCTTTCCGGCGATGGACAACTCCATTCGACAGATCGGCGCCGTAATCAAGAATGATCCCGCGGTCGAGAATGTGATTGCCTTCAGCGGCGGCGGCGGGGCCACCAATACCGGCTTCCTCTACCTTGCGCTCAAGCCGCTGGCGGAACGCAACGTTAGCGCCTCTCAGATCATCGATCGCTTGCGCCCGCAATTGAATCGTCTGCCGGTGGCCTCCGCGTTCCTTCAGGCCGCGCAAGATCTGCGCATCGGTGGCCGGTCCAGCAATGCGATGTACCAGTACACGATCCAAGCCGATAGTGTGCAGGAGCTTCTGCAGTGGGGACCGGCGATTCTGGGTCAGATGCAGCACCTGCCCGGCCTGCAGGACGTGAGCTCAGACCAACAGAATGGCGGCCTTGAAGAGCTGATGAACTATGATCGCGTCACCGCGGCCAAGCTCGGCCTTACCGCGCAGTCGCTGGACTCGGCTTTATACGGCGCCTTCGGCCAATCGCAAGTGTCCATCATCTACACCCAGTTAAATCAGTATTACGTGGTGCTGGAAGTCGCTCCCCAGTATTGGCAAACCCCGGAGGGATTGAAAGACATCTACCTGCAGTCTGCCGGCGGCAACATTCCGCTGCTCGCGGTGGCCAAGGGCCAAGCCAACACCACACCCCTGGCCATCAACCATACCGGCTTATTCCCCTCGGTCACTGTGTCCTTTAACCTCGCATCGAACGTGTCTTTGAGCGATGCTACAACGAGCATCACGCAGATGGAAAAGCGCATGGGCGCGCCGGCCACGCTGCAAGGCTTTTTTGCCGGCACGCTGGAGGCTTACCAGCAATCTCTGGGCACCGAGCCGATGCTGATTCTGACGGCCCTGCTGGCGGTCTACATCGTTCTCGGTATTTTGTATGAGAGCCTGGTCCATCCCCTGACCATCATCTCCACCCTGCCGTCGGCGAGCGTAGGCGCGATGCTGGCGTTGCTGCTCTTTAAAGTGGATCTGAACATCATCTCCATCATTGGCATTGTGCTGCTGATCGGAATCGTAAAAAAGAACGCCATCATGATGATCGACTTCGCGCTTCAGGCAGAGCGCGAGGAGGGAAAGAATCCAATCGACGCGATTTTTGAAGCATGCATGTTGCGCTTCCGTCCCATCCTGATGACGACCATGGCTGCGCTATTGGGGGCGCTGCCGTTGGCGCTAGGGACGGGCACTGGATATGAGCTTCGCCGGCCCCTGGGCATCACGATTGTGGGTGGGCTGATCTTGAGTCAATTGCTAACGCTCTATACCACCCCCGTCGTCTATTTGGCGTTCGACCGGCTGCGGCTACGGATGCAGGGAAGAGAACGTGACATCGTTCCCCAAGGGGCTGGGCCGGCCCCCAGCGCTGCAGATTGAACTCGACAGCTGGTTCGGCGGCGGAACGGGGCAATCGATGTGGACTCTCCACAAACCCGATGAGAAGCGAGCAATCTCGCACTCAGGAATCCTAAACCGCGTCTTTATCATCTTATTCTTATAGTAAGGGGCTCGGGCGATGAAGGTGCAGAGGAGGTTCAAGAATATGAACATTTTCGGACGTGCCGCAGGCTTGTCAAGGTTTCGACCGGGTAAACAAATTTTGGCTTCGCTGTTGTCATTGGCTCTGTTATTAGCGACTTTGCCTCAGAGCCTGCCGGCTCAAGACGCGCCAGCCCCGGAGCAGACCCCGGCGGCGCCGACCTATGCGCAACAGACTCCCGAGCAGTTGCAGCGTTTGGTAGCGCCGATAGCGTTGTATCCGGACTCGCTGGTGGCGCAGGTCCTGGCGGCTTCCACATTTCCCGAGGAAGTCGTCGAAGCCGACCGATGGGTGCAGGACCATCCTGATTTGAAGGGCGACGCTTTGGGTAAAGCGGTGGACGAGCAACCTTGGGATCCGAGCGTCAAGGCGCTCACGGCATTTCCATCCGTCCTTGGAAATATGGATAAGAACCTCTCCTGGACGTCAACTCTCGGCGACGCTTATTACAATCAGCAACCCGATGTCATGGACGCGGTGCAGGTGATGCGCCACAAAGCGGAACAAGCCGGCGCTCTTAAGAACCCGCAGCACGAAGTCGTAAAGGAGCAAGGTCCTGATATTGATATTGAGCCTGCCGACCCCGATGTGGTTTACGTCCCTGCGTATGACCCGTGGGCGGTTTATGGATATCCCATCGCGGCGTGGCCGGGATGGTATCCGTATCCCGGAATCTGGTTTGGCGGCCCGTATCTTTCGTTCGGGCTCGGCTTCGGAATCGGTTGGTTCGGAGGTTTTGGATGGGGCTGGGGTCATTGGGGATTCAATTGGGGCGGCCGATACGCAATGTTTGGCGGCGGCAGGTACTACTCCGGGAGCAGAACGTTTTATAACCGAGGCGCCTTCGCCCGCGGCGGAGGCGTACGTGGCGGAGCTATTGGTGCGCGCGGCGGAGCTTTTGGCGCACGCGGCGGGGGCGCAGCCGCCCATCCTTTCAACGGAAACCGACAAGCGGCCCGCGGATACGCTGCTCCTCGTGGCGAGAGCGGCGTCCGCTCAGGCGCATTCAGTGGCTATGGTCATGGTGGACAAACCAAGGGCTATTCGTCACGCGGAAGCGCCAGCATGGGAGGCGGAGCGCGCGGTGGCTTCGGAGGTGGAGGGCATGGTGGCGGCGGTGGTGGGCATGGCGGCGGTGGCGGGCATCGGTAATCGAGTTATGTTCCGGGTAGTTTGAAAATTTGGAAATGGAGAGAAGCCATATGCGGCGAACGAAGGTGAACTTCGACAAATTTCATTGGGCCAATCTTCCGAAATTAGCCGTGGTCGCTATCCTTTTGACG
>Ga0224558_1002010_pt1 | contig 19715 bp, 17 predicted proteins | sample 714S32024metaG_FD_180682 | JGI IMG/M metagenome (GOLD analysis project Ga0224558, IMG submission 180682) | Peat soil microbial communities from Stordalen Mire, Sweden - 717 S3 20-24 | ecosystem: Environmental > Terrestrial > Soil > Wetlands > Peat | place: Sweden: Norrbotten County, Stordalen...
TCTTGCGCGGCTCGCGTGGCCTGGAAGGCTCCTAGTTTGTTGCTCCTCCACCGAAGTCCTTGAATCGGTGGCGCCCCATCAACTTTGCCCGCCTCGGCAGATCTGCCTCGGCTCGATCCTTGCCAACTTACCTGGTACAGAGTGAAGCCCTACTCTTACTATTGTAACTGATAGTAATCAAAAGTAAAGAGAAGAAAGCGGCTCATGTTGCGCGGCCAGCAGCAGGCGATTGGCCATGAGACTCGCGCGGCCGACGAGCGCGCGCTCGGCTGTGACCCGAGCCAGCTCAGGAAGATTATTGCTTTCAGAGAGATGCGCCAGAATCACATAAGCTGCCTGGCCGTCGTAGCCGTCTTCCAGAAATCCCGCCGCCGCCTCATTCGACAGATGCCCCACGCGCGATAGCACCCGCTGCTTCACCGCCCAGGGGTAGGGGCCGTCGCGCAGCATCTCCAGATCGTGGTTGGATTCGAGCAGCAGCAGGTCCAGATTCTTCAACTGCGCCTTCACGTTGGGCGAAATGTAGCCCAGATCGGTGGCAAAGCCCATCCGCACCCCTTGGGTCTGGAAGACAAAGCCCACCGGGTCAGCGGCGTCGTGAGGAATGGTGAAGGGACTGACGCTGATATCGCCAATCTCGAATGGCTCCCCGGCAGCGAAGAATTCGACTGATGGAAGCCAGGTTGGGTCGTCCTTGCGAGAAGGCTGTTGGCTTGTGGAGGGTACGGGCCTTAGCCCGCGCATAAGATCATCTGAATCATCGGGGGCTTTAGCCCCTGAGGCAGACTCTTCGGGAGCCTTGCGCAAAACTTCCGCTTCCACCAGATCACTCTCGTCCGGCTCGCCCTCTTCGGCTGTGGCGTCGGCCTCGGCCTGGCGCTCGGCAGCCTGAAGACGCGTCTGCTCCAGCCATTGCGCGTAGGTCATCTGTTTGCGCGGCGAGAGCCAGCGCATCCAGGCGCGATGCGTGCCCTCCGTGAAATAAACAGGAATACCCAGCTTGCGCGCCGTCACGGCCAGACCGCCAACGTGGTCCGAGTGTTCGTGGGTGATGACGATGGCGTCCAGCGTCTCCGGCTCCTCGTCAACCAGCTTCATGCGTCGGAAAAGCTCGCGGCAGCTCAGTCCGCAATCGACCAATATCCGCGTATGCCCACCGGAGACAACTGCGCTGTTGCCCTTTGATCCCGACGCCAGCACTGTGAAACGCATCATGGTTAGAGAATACCGCGAAGGGCTGTGCATTGGGCCGGAGCATGATGGAACCGCTCGAAATCCGCTCAGCTCCTGCCGAAAATCTCTCTCAATCCCGCGCCGCGTTTCTCGAAAACAATTGACACTCCTGCCCTGGGGTAGGATCATCGTTGCAACAAAAATCATGAATACCTGCGGTGTGGTAGAGTTTTTTGCCTCGCAGGAGATTGGGTTCGCACGACGTGAAGAAAGCCTTGCGAGTGTTGGTCTATGTGCTCTGTGCCGCTCTCGGATATCTGGCGGGACATTCGTTTCTGACGGGCGATTGGGCGGTCTTTGTTTCGATTCTTGTCGCTTACCACCTCTTTCTCGGATACCTCGTTCTCACGACCGAGCACAAGGCGGGCTTCTCTCTGCCCGTTGGTCCAACGATCCTGACTCACTCAGCCTGTTTAGGGATAATTGTTTGCCTGGGAATCGGAGGCCGCCATATCCCCTTCTTCGGGTTTATTGGGCTCTTTGTTCCCGCTCTTGCCCCCTTTGAGTGCCACTGGCTTTTCAGCTCAGGCAAGACGGAGGCGGCTGCAAAGGCAGCAGCGCCTGTGAATACCGCTTTTGCCGAGGCAACCCGCGAAGATTATGCAGAGTGGATGAACTTTGTGGCAAAGCAAAAGCCGCCTTTTCCCAGGCCTGGAAGCAATCTCCCGGCAGAGTATGAACGTTGGCTGACCGCCCGCAACAAAAGCCGGTCTATAACTCAGTAAGGCCGTGGACGCGCATTGCAGGCCGCACATCTGTCCCCGCAATTCCGTCTAGTGCGCCTCCGGCAAGCTCGCCGGAATCTCAATCGAGACCAGAGTGCCGCGCCCAGGATTGCTGTCCACGCTGAACCGGGCCTGGTTGCCGTAAAGCACCTCCAGCCGCTCCTGCACATTTTTCATGCCGATGCCGGCGCCGCTGCGGCTCAACGCCGACGCTGGCCGGTTGCCCATGCCCACCCCGTCGTCGGCCACCTCGATCAACACGCGATCCCCTACGAGCCGGCTGCGCAGAGTAACGGTTCCACCCTTCAGGCGCGGCTCCAGACCGTGCTTGATGCTGTTTTCAATCAGCGGCTGGAGCAAAATGCTGGGCACCAAAATCCCCAGCGTGCGCGGATCAATCTCCTTCTCGACGCGCAGCTTCTCGGCGCCGAAACGCACCACTTCAATGTCGAGGTAATCGTCGGTAAAGCTCAGTTCCTCGCTCAACGGCACATAGCTGTCGTGGTCCTTCAGCAGGGCGCGGAGAATGTTGGCCAGCTTCACCGTCATCTGGCGGGCCATCTCCGGCTTCATGCGCACCAGCGAGGCGATGGAGTTGAGAGTGTTGAAAAGGAAGTGGGGATTGATCTGGCGTTGCAGGGCGTCGAGCCGGGCTTCGAGCAGCAGACGCTTCTGGTCTTCGAGTTTCATCTCGATGCGCAGCGCGTTCCACACCTTGAGGGCAATGCCCACCACGATGGGCGCGCTGAGCCAGACCAGCGCCTGCAGCCAGAACTGACTGGCGACGAGCGCAAAGAGCCGGTGAGGAAAGGCGTGGGCAATCCAGTCGCGGCAGGCCTCGGCGGCCACGATGAGAAACAGCATGAGAAACTGGCGGTCCATGCCCGGCTGGGGCAGGTTGCGGCGCACCCAGCGATAGAGGCTCAGGTCGACGAAGGGCGTGAAGGACCATATCTCGTCCTTCTCGACATAGAGGCCGAGCAGCCCGGCGGCCAGCCCCAGCACAGCGTTGAAAGGCAGCGCTAGGAACTCGTGGTGGTAGAGAGCAGGCGCCGATAGCACCGCGCCGCCCAGCATCGCCCACTCCGGCCCCAGGAGCAGACCTAGCAGAATGACCGTCTCGAAGGAGATGTCGGCAGCCAGAAAGTTGGGCACTGCGATCCGCACCCATACGCCCAGCGTGAGCGGCACCAGGAAAAACGCCAGCAGGGCCAGGGTCTGTCTGGTACTGCGCCGCTCGGCAAAGAAGAGCCGTCGAAAGGTGCTGCCTCGCGCCAGGATGCTGGCCACGGAGGCCACCACCCCCAGCTTGACGAGCAGCGTAATCAGAATAAGCTTGTCGGTCACCGCGGCGCGTCCCGATGCAGCGCCTTCACCTGGTAGCCGGCGCGCTTCAGTTCGGCGGCAATCTCCTCGACCATCATCACGCTGCGGTGCTGGCCGCCAGTGCAGCCGAAGGCCACGGTAAGATAGCTCTTGCCCTCTTCCACGTAGTGCGGCAGCAGGTAAAGCAGCAGCTTCGTAACCCGGCGAAGAAACTCTTTGGTCTGCGGAAACTTGCGCACATAGGCGGCCACCTTAGGGTCAAGGCCGGTGAGCTTGCGAAACTCCGGCACAAAGTGTGGGTTGGGCAGAAAGCGCACATCGAAGACCATATCCGCGTCCAGCGGCACGCCGTTCTTGAAGCCAAAACTAAGGCAGGAGATGAGCAGGCGCTTGGTCTCCTCTTCGTGGCCAAAACGGTCCTGAATGTGAGCGCGCAGCTCATGCACGTTGTAGTTGGAGGTGTCGATCAGCGTGTCGGCGACGTTGCGGATAGGGTCCAGCAGTTGCCGCTCCTCGACAATGGACCGCGAAACCGTCTCCTGCTTGCCCAGCGGATGCGGGCGCCGGGTCTCGGAGTAGCGCCGCACCAGCACCGCATCCTGCGCGTCAAGAAAAACCACGCGCGTGTGCAGCAGCGTTTTCACCTGTTTGAGAATCTCCGGGAGGCGGTCAAGGGTCTGACCCTCGCGAACATCCACTACGATGGCCGCGCTTTGAAACTCGGCCGACTTTTCGAGCAGGGAGGCAAAGCCGGGCAGCAGTTCCAGCGGCAGGTTGTCCACGGCGTGAAAGCCCAGATCCTCGAATGCCTTGAGGGCCGAGGCCTTGCCCGCGCCGGAGATTCCGGTCACGATGACCAGCTCTTTGGCCGGGGCTTTCTTGGCGGGTTTGGCGGCCCCGCGCGCGGAGGTCGCCCGGGACGCAGGCTTGGAAGGCGTCATGGGCACATCCTACACCGTACGGCGGCCTTTGCGCTCTGCACAGAGGCCATACAGGCAGCCGAAAAGGTGTTTCCATCCCTGCACCCGCCGCGAGGGCTGGCGCAGGGATGGAACGAGCCATCGGCTTGATGAGGCATGAGCGGCTTCAGGGAATCTCGACCAGTTCCATCTGGCCGTCGCGGCGGCGGTGAAGCACAAACAGTTCTCCCGAGAGATTGTGGAAGACCAGCAAGTCGCGATCGCGGAACTCGGCATCCTTGACGGCCTCTTCGACGGTCATAGGCTTCAGGGAAAAAGCCTCGCCATTGGAGACGACGTGCGGTTCGACGACCGCTTTGCGGGCTGGGAACGAATGTACTGCGATGGACGCGCGGGCTTTCGCGCCGGAGCGGGCCGGGCTTGCTTCTTCGATGCCATCCTCCAGTTGGGCGGCGCGGGCTTTGGGCCGGACCACGGGAGGCGCCGCATGCACCTTTTCCTCCTTGGGCAGCCGTTTACTGGCCATACGCCGGTCGCGGTGGCGGCGAGCCTGGTTTTCAGCGTGCGCGATAGCCTGGCGCAGCGCAGACTCCAGTGTGTCGGCCCTGCCCGCGGCCGCAATGGTCTGCATCCGAGCCTTGATAGTCAGTTCGGCAATCTGCAGACGCTTCTGTGTACTGAAAACAATGCTCGCATTCGCGCTCTTGCCCAGAATGCGAGCAATTCGCTCCATACCCTCCTCGGCCTGCATGCGCAGAGCCTTGGAAATCTTCACTTGTCTGGCGGTGTACTCCACTTCCATGGTCAGCCTCCGCTTCTTTTTTCTCGCAGCCCAAAATTCAGGCTGGAGAACTTCGGATTCTATAGCATTTAACTAACCTGTGAGAAAAGCAGGCGGCAGGGTTCAGAGATCAGTTTCCCTATTCCCTATTCCCTGGTCCTTAGTCCCTAACTGTCACCCGTCCCGTCGTCGGCGCTGATGTGTGCTGGGAATGTTCATGTCTTCGCGATACTTGGCCACCGTTCGGCGCGTCAGTTGGATGCCTTGGCTGTGGAGCAGGGCGGCCAACTGGTCGTCGGTGAGAGGATGGCGCGCATCCTCCTCTTCGATCAGCTTGCGAACCTTGCGCTTGAGCACTAACAGCGGCGTGTCTGCGCCCTCGGGCCCATTCGACCCTTCGGAGAAGAAGAAGCGCAACTCGATGACCCCTTGCGGTGTGTGCGCGTACTTGTTGGCCACCGCCCGGCTGACCGTCGAGGGGTGAACGCCGATCTCCTCGGCCACTTCCTTGATCATCATCGGCCGCAGGGCTTCGATGCCCACTTCGAGAAAGTCCTGCTGTCGGCGCACAATCACTTCGCAGGTCCGCAGGATCGTGCTCTTGCGCTGGGCTATGTTGCGCATTAATTGCATCGCAGAGCGGAACCGCTCCTTCACGTACTCCTTAACTTCCTTATCGGTGCCTTCGGCGGTGAGCATCTGCCGGTAGCGCCGGCTGAGGCGCAGGCTGGGCAAGTCTTCCTCGTTCATCGACACCACCCACGTGTCGCCGCGCTTGATGAACATCACATCAGGCTCGATGAGCCGCGACTGCTCGCGGTTATACTGGCGGCCTGGCCGCGGATCGAGGGTGCGGATGAACTCGATACCGGCGTGCGCCTCGTCGGGGGTAATCTGGGCAATCCGCGCCAAGTCCTTCACGTCGCGCTTTTGCAGTAGGTGGAGGTGCTTGTCCACAATCAGCGCGCCCACTTCCATGCTGCGCCGCCGTTCCTCGATGTGCGCCTCTGCCTCGGCGCGGAAACTGCGATGGACATCCTCTTCCGGCATGTCCGCGTCCGCCGCGTGCTTTGCGAACAACTGGGCAAACTCATGCTGCTGGGCCGCAATCTGCAGCAGCAGGCACTCGCGCAGGTCGCGGGCGCACACGCCGGCCGGGTCAAGCTGCCGCACCACTTCAATGCCGCGTCGCAGAAGCTCAAGCACCGTTTCAGCCGTCGGCTCGGGAACCTCCTGGGATTTGCCAAAGGACTCCGCCAGCTCTTCTTCGCTGCCGGCGAGGTAACCGTCCTCATCGAGATTGCCAATGATGAACTCCGCCGCTTCGCGCAGGCTGGGCTCCAGGATCAGAGATCCCAACTGCCACGCCAGGTGATCGGCGAGAGTCGTAGGCTGGGAGAGAAAGTTTTCAAACGAGGGCTTTTCACTATCTTCATACTCCGGCTGTGTGCGATAACCGGGGTCCAGATAATCCTGGAAGTACGACCCGAAATCGATCTCGTTGAAAGGGTCCTTGGGTGGGGCCGCGGGCTCTTCGACACCGCGCTCCATGCGCTCCTCAGCTCCGCGAGCCAGGCTTTCCTCGCGGCCAGCAACCTCATCCAGCATCGGAACCGTCTCATCAATCTCCTCCAAGACGGGATTCTCCACCATCTCGGCATCGATCATCTCCTTGAGCTCCAGCTTATTCAGAGCAAGAACGCTCACCATCTGCATCAGGCCCGGAGTGAGGATCTGGCGCTGCGATACCTTGAGGCTCAATTTGGGTTGCAGAAGCGCCATAAAAGAACTCGATTCCCGTTCGGACTCACCGCCAGTGTACTTGGATGAGAAAAATGCTGAAGTTCAAAATGTCGCACTTCGATACAGCCGTTCCAGATTGGGCGACATCCAATCCGGGAATTTCTCTCTGAAATTGCTCCACACTTTTGGTCCGCGTGGGGATTGACGAAAGCCAATCTGCCCGCATCCCGCTTGTTACCACTCTCCGACGTGAGTCCTCGTCAGCCCAGCGTGAAACCTTCCCCCAGATAAACCCGACGCACCTCCACGTCGTTGCCCAGCTCGTGCGGTGTTCCGGCGCGGAAAATCCTCCCTTCGGCGATGATATAGGCCCGGTCGGTCACGCTCAACGTCTCGCGCACGTTGTGATCGGTAATCAGAACCCCGATGCCGCTGGCCTTCAAGTCAAAGATGATCTTTTGCAGCTCCAGCACGGCAATGGGGTCAATGCCGCTGAAAGGCTCGTCGAGCAGAATGAAGTTGGGCTGAATGCACAGCGAGCGTGCAATCTCCACACGTCGCCGTTCGCCGCCCGACAGCGCGTAGCCAAGCGTTGTACGAATATGGCCGAGATTGAGCTGATGAATCAGGCGCTCGGTCCGCGTTCGGCGATCGCGCCTGCCCAGTGGCTGCGCTTCCAGCACCGCCTCGATGTTCTCTTCGACCGTCAGCTTGCGAAAAACCGATGGCTCCTGGGGCAAATAACTAATTCCAAAGTTGCGCGCGCGCAGGTACATCGGCGTCTCGGTGATCTCAGTCTCGTCCACCATTACGCGCCCGCCGTCGGGCTTGACCAGCCCCACGATGATGTAAAAACAGGTAGTTTTGCCGGCGCCGTTCGGCCCCAGCAGCCCCACTACCTCGCCGCGGGAGATCTTCAGATCGACTCCGCGAACCACTTGCCGTCCCTTATAGCTCTTGCCGATTCCCTCGGCTATCAATGTGTCCATCGGGCTCGCTTTCGCCGTTCCTTCAAAATCTCTCATGCAATCATCACTTCGGCGCAGTGGTCTGCGTCCTGGTTTTCTGTCCGCCGCCTTCGACACTGACGCTATCATCGCGGCCATGGAAAATCAAAGCCTCGCCGGAGACCGTTCCCCGCGCCGGATCGGACATCTTCGGCGGCACGGTCGCTGTCCCGGTCAGAACGTACTCGCCCGTTGCACCGGTATAAACCAATTGCTCCCCGGTTCCGCGGCGGTCTTCGCTGGTAAGCACCACATGGCCGCGCGCCGTCATGTGGTCCACCTGCGCCTGCCCGCTGTCCTTACTGGAATTCTTGCCAGCAGCCAACAATACCACTTCAACTTCATCCGAGGTCGAAGTCGCCGTTCCGGTTTCGGCAGTAACCGTGCCCAGAACGCCCGAGTGCATCACGGCCCTGCGCGTCGCATCGGAGTAATTCAGGTCGCCCCCGCGCACTCGAATCACTGACGGATGATTGGCTTTCGCGGTGTCTTTGCCCGGCGTCGCTCCACCCGCGCTTACCAGCACAGCCCGCACCGGGTCGGCCGCATCCGTGGTGTGAGCAACCAGCGTCTGGCGTTCCCGGTCAAGCACAATCACCGGCGCAGCCACTGAATTGCCCTGTTGCCACAGCCGTGCTTTCCCTCGGAAAGTGGCTTCCCCGGTCGGCTGGTGCAACTGCGCCTCGGCGGAAACCACATGCGACGGTCCCTGCCCGCCCAGAGCCACGCCGCCCGTCTGCCGTCCCTGCTGGCCGTTGATTCCAGCGCCCGCATCCATCCAACTCGCCTTCACGTTGCCGTGAGCAAAAGCGTCTCCCGAAGCCCGAGAAACGTCCACCTTGTCGGCGGTAAGCTGCAGAGCGCCGTCTTCCACGCGCGGATTCACCGTCAGATGCAGCCACTCGCCCTCGCCCGCATAATCGGCGCGGCCCGCGGTAGCCCGCAATGTGGCCGGCGGCGGCGCACCGGGCTTGGCTGCCGCCTGCTGCGTCAGCACCACATGGCCTTCGACCGTGGCGGATTGAATCTGCGACTCGCCTTCCGTCCCGTGCTGCGCTCCCGGCGTCGGCGCCGCAAAATGCGCTTCCACACGGTCGCCGCTTGTGGTTTGCCGGGTTGCCGTCTCCGTGGTTTCCTCGATGCTGGCGTGGCCCACCCCGTTCATCGCGGTCAAAACTGAAGCCGGACCAAAGTTTCCCGTCACCTCATCAGCCGAAAGCCGAGAGGGCGACACCGCTCCCTTGCCGCGCTGGCTCTCGCCCGTCACCACCGCTCCGCTTGTCCCGTGCACCGCGGCCAGTTCGGTTTGTCCGTGACTCGAATCGCGGAAATCGAGATCGGCAATCGGCGAACGCCAGTGGCGGCTCAGCCGCTGCGCTTGTCCCGCGGACTCACCTTGCTCCTGGCTGTCCATTGCCACGCCCCGCTCCAGATGCGCATGCCGCAGCTTGCCCTGCGCGTTAAATTCCAGCTCCGCTGTGGGCGCCGTTCCCTGCATTTGCCGCCGCCGCCCGCCAGACTCGCTTGTCGAGTCCATCGCTACCCCGCCCTCCATGTAGCCGTGGCGCGGCTGGTTATGTTCGTCAAAATCCATATGCCCCGTGGGCGCACTCACGTGGCCGCCGGTCGCCGTGGCCATGTTGAAGCCGTTCATCGCATCCAGCCGTACCGCTGATCCATCTTGCCGGAAGAGAATCTTCGCGTCGCCGGCTTTAGCCTCGCCGCCCCTGTAGTTCGCGGTGGCCGTGTGCAGCAGGCAAACCTGACTCTCGCGCTCGAACTCCGCATGCTGGGCATGAATCTGAACCGTTTCAGCGCCTCGCTGCGTGTTCAACTCCACTGTGCGGTCCAGTACCAGCAGGCCTTTCTGTGAGTCGTAAGTGGCGCCCATCGAGCTGCCCGCTCCCTGCGCCATGGAAAAATCCACATGCTGGCTGGTCGTCGCCACTCCGCTCTTCTGGTCAAAGGTAAGCCCGCTGGTCTTCACGTGGATCTCGCCACGCGAGGCAGCATCTGCGACCGAGGCCACAGGGGCACTTTTCGGCTTACCGGTCACCGCCCGCGCAGGAGTTGCCTTCGGCGCAATGGCCGGCGCCACGCCCGGCCGCATCACGGTAATCTCCACCGGCCCCGCGGCGATAGCCGTGCCCGCCTGCTGGTCATACTCGAACTCACCGCCCTCGATGCGGTCCACGCGGTCGCCATCTTCGCCGTACAGTTCAATCTTCACGTCGTGCAGCAGAGCGTTGCCTTGCTTTAGCTGCACAACCTTCGAGGCGTGAATCTTGAAGATCGTGCGGCCCCCATGCGCCTGCGTGTAAGTAACGCCGTTGGCCTCCTGTTGGATTTCAATGCCCAGGCGCTTCGGCAGGTCGCGGCGATTGAACGGGTTCTTCCACTTGCCCAAGGCCAGAAACACCACCAGCGACACCAGCAACAAAGCTCCTGCCACAAGCACCAACGTCCGCATTCTTTCAATCGTGAGCCGCACCGTCAGTTCGTCCCCCCAAGCCGCGTCGATAGCCGCGTCGATAGCCGCGCCGCCAACCGCTCGGCCAGGCTCTCGCCCAACTCGCTCCACAACAGGCGCGCCGTCGCTCCCGAAGCCTTCTCGACGGCGGCGGTCAACTCGACCAGTTGGCGCACATTCTCCTCCACATGGCGAGCCGCCACGGAATCCAGCTCCAAATCTTCTTCAAGGAAAGGCGTATCCGTGCCGAAGTCCACCCGGATGTGCCCATCGGACTCGTAGGCGCCGTCGGCGAAGAGCGGCCCGAAGCCTGTCACCCGCACCAGCCGCGGCTCACGCATCCAGCTAGCGTCGAGGCCGGGGTCCCCACGAACGGGTCCATATTCGTGGGGTGGGAGGCCTGCGCCGGTCTCCAGTTCCCATAAACTCCAGCCGATTTGGAACTCGTAGGCGTAGTCGTCGTGCAGGATTTCGAGCGCCTCTGCGACTGCAATTCGCGGCTCTGCGCCCAGCTCAACGGCTCCTTCGCTGGCGGCTCCCACTCTCCGGCCATACACCTGCTGAAAGACTGGCGACTCGGTCCAATCGATCGGCCATACGGTTGCGGAATAGACTCGCGGCTCGCCGCCATACGCGGCAAATGCGCCCAGAACCGCCATCAACTTGTCGGCAAGTTGAGGCAAGCGCAGATTCGGATACCAAAGGCTCAAATAAAGCGTGTCAGCCATCTCTACTGATTGTAGACGGGCGGAAAGAGGCGAGGATGCGGTGGATACGCTTCCTTTAACAAAGAATCTTCGAATAAAAATGCTGGCTCTACCAACACGCGTGGGTGGCCCAGGTCTCGATTTTGAGACCTGGGATTCAATGCCCTATCCCGTCACAATCTCGCTGAAGTCCGCGATATCAGAGAAGCCGACCAGCACTTCTTTGATGAGGCCAAGGTTTGTGCCACGGATGGCCGGATCGGGATCGAGCACCATTACCTTGTCGAAGAAAGTGTCAACCGTGGGACGTAGCGTGGCGATAAGGGCCAGTGCCTCGCCATAGGACCGCTGTTGGCGTAGTTTTGCCACTTCCGGCGCAAGAGCGGCAGCAGCATCCGCAAGCTGCTGCGCCTCCGGTGCGAGTTTTACATCCTTCGGCAAACCGACGGCAAACTGCTTTTCTTCCGCCTGGCGCAAAATGTTTTTGATGCGTTTGAAGGCCGCTGAAATCGCGGCAAAATCAGCGGACTCGCGGGCTGCGGTTAGCGCCTCAGCACGGGCAATGGCATCGCGCACATCGTCTGCGCCCGCGGCGAGCACGGCGTTGACGACGTCGTACGCGAAGCCGCGAACGTCCTTCAAATAGAAGCTCAGCCGCTCGCGGAGGAAGGCGCGGACAGATAATAGAGTTTCATCAGGATCGATATCTCTTGATTTGTCTATCCTCTTATTGTCTTTATCCGCATACACAATCCCGGTATAAGAATCCAACACATCCGTTAAGGTCAGCGGCAACCCGCTTTCGGCCAGAATCTTCACGATGGCATTCGCTGCACGGCGCAGCGCGAAGGGATCCTTCGAACCTGTGGGCGCCATGCCAATGCCGAACATGGCCACGATAGTCTGGATGCGATCGGCAATGCCGAACAGTTGGCCTTCAACCGTTTTCGGGATGCGATCCTCAATCGACGCTGGCGTGTACTGGTCGTAGATGGCCTGCGCCACGCTCTCTCCATGGCCCTGTGCGTGCGCATAGAGTCCGCCGATGATGCCTTGCAGTTCCGTAAACTCCTTCACCAATTCTGTTGTGAGGTCGGTCTTGGCGATTTCGGTGGCCTTCCGCAATGCCGCTTCATCGACTTTGATACCACGTGATAAGGTCGTCTTTGCAAGTTTTTCCGCTGCAGCCCAATTATTGCGGGTCTTCCAGGCGTAGCTACCCAACTCCTTCTGGAATGTAACGTTGTTCAGGCTCTCAACGCGCTCCGCGAGCGGCGTCTTCTGGTCGAAGTCCCAGAAGAAGCGTGCATCCTTGAAGCGCGCCGTTTGCACACGCGCATTGCCATGGCGGATAATCTCCTGGCCTTTTTCGTCCACCTCGGTATTGAGCACGGCAAGAAAATGCGGAGCAAGCTTGCCGTTTGCATCCTCAACCGCAAAATACTTCTGGTGGTCGCGCATGACGGTGACCAGTACCTCTTCCGGCAGTGCCAGATACTCAGGATCGAAGTCGCCGAGAACCACGCTCGGCCATTCCGTCAGATGCACCACTGTCTCGACGAGTTGCTCGTCCTCGCGCCAGCGTGCGCCGGGGACGGTCCGCGTCGCCGCGTCCAGAGCTTTTTGAATCGACCACCTGCGCTCGGCCACGTCAACGGCGACAAATGCCTTGCGCAATGATTCCGCGTAATCTGTCGCTTTAGCCAGCGTTACGGGAGAATCACCATGCAGAATCCGATGGCCGCGGCTCGCATTGCACGCCTTAATGCCGGCAATCTCCAGCGGAACAACCGCGGAACCGAGCAGCGCGACAACCCAGCGCACCGGCCGCACAAACCGCTCCGGCTTGCCTGCGCGCCAATACATATTCTTGGCCCAATAAATGGCCAACACTTCCTTCGGAAGTTCGGCAGTCAGTAACTCATTTGCAGCGCGGCCCTGCCGCTTGACCTTCGCGCCAACATATTCGCCTTTGGTGTTAGTGACTTTTTCAAGAGCCGCAACCGCGACACCGGCCTTCTTGGCGAAGGCCTCGGCAGCCGCCGTTGGCGCGCCGTCCTTGAAGGCCACCTTCCACGATGGGCCGGTCAATTGCTCTTCGGTATCGGCCTGGCTCGCCAGCACACCCTCGATCAGCACGGCCAACCGGCGCGGCGTCGAGTAAGTGGTAAGTTTCGCCGTCTGCCCAAGCAGCCTCTCACGCGTAAGCAGTTCGTTCACGCGGCGACCTAACTCGGCCTCGGCCCCGGCAATCATGCGGGCCGGAACCTCTTCCAGCCCAATCTCCAATAAAAAATCCGCCATAGCTTGAATATTCTTTCTGCTGACTTTCAGTCTTGCTAACTCCGCTAACTCACGCGAAGCGTGTCTAACTCCGCTGGCGCGTCAACTCGCCTGCTGCAGCGCATACGCTTTGGCAACGCCCACTGCCAGCGCGCGAATGCGGGCAATCACACCCACCCGCTCGGTCACGCTGATAGCTCCGCGTGCATCCAGCAGGTTGAAGAGATGAGAACACTTGAGCGCCAACTCATAGGTCGCCAGCAACGGAAAGCGCCGCTTCTCCACCACATCCGCATCTTCTTTCGCAAACAGCGCGCTGGCCTGGGCCAGAAGGGTTTGCGCTTCGGCTTCGTAAAGCCGAAAGTGTTCCCATAGCTTGTCGACTTCGGCAAACTCGAAGCTATAAACAGAGAATTGCAACTCCTCAGGCAGCCTTACGTCGCCGTAAGTTACTGCCGCGCCGGTCTCAGGGTCGACGGCCCAGACTATCTCGTAGATCGAATCCTTGTCCTGCAAAAATGCGGCAATGCGCTCAAGGCCATAGGTCAGCTCGGCGCAAATGGGATCCAGTTCCAGGCCGCCGCACTGCTGGAAGTAAGTGAATTGAGTAATCTCCAACCCGTCGAGCATCACTTGCCAGCCCACGCCCCACGCGCCAATGGCAGGCGACTCCCAATTGTCTTCTTCAAACTTCAGGTCATGCTGCGAAAGGTCAATGCCGATGGCTTCCAGCGATTGCAGATAAAGCTCTTGCACGTTCACTGGCGGCGGCTTGAGGATGAGCTGAAACTGGGTGTGCTTGAAGAGGCGGTTGGGATTCTCGCCGTAGCGGCCGTCGGCCGGACGCCGCGAGGGTTGCGCATAGCCCACCTTGTAGGGCTTGGGACCAAGCACGCGCAGGAAGGTCTCCGGCGCCATGGTGCCCGCGCCCACTTCGACGTCGTAGGGCTGCTGCAGCACACAGCCGCGTTCTGCCCAAAAGCCCTGCAAGCGGAACAAAAGCTCCTGAAAGGTGAGCGGAATGGTCTTCGATGGGGATGCAACCTGGGTAGAAGGCACGGGCAACTCTCTCTCTAATCGGGACTGCGTAGATTTTATCAGCCCTCCCGCGCCAGTCAGCCAATTCATCAGCTCACGAGCCGCGAGAGCGCCTCAGCCGAGCGCAGTGTGCGCTCCAGATGCCGCTCCAGGGCTTGCAGCGTAAAGCGGCGGAGGTCCTGCGCGCGCCGCCGCGGCCATGGCTCGGCGGCAAAGGACGCCACCGGCGCGCGCAACATACGTTGCGCTAGTTGCCACGAGTCGGCTGAAAGTCCGCTCGAATTGCCGTTGCGATGCACCGGGCAGAAGAGCCCGTCGCCCAGTGTGTTGAAGCTGGCCTCGCCCGCCGTCAGCGCCTCGCCGCAGGCCGTGCAGTGGCCAATCTCTGGCAACAGGCCCATCAACCGCGTCATCCACAACTGAAAGTAGGTCAGCGGCATCCACGGCTGCTCCACTGTTGTCTGTTCCAGCACGGACACCAGCAGCCGGAAAACTGTCTCCTGGGGATCGTGGTCGGGCAGCGCCTCGTCCAGTAGCTCGGCAAAAAAGCTGAGCACCGTCATGCGCACAGGATCAACCGGGGCAGAGAGAGGTGAGCGGACAATTTCGAGCTGATCCAGCCGCACCAGATCCTGCCCCGGCCGCTCGGCAAACCAGGCGCGCGCCTGAGTCATCGGCTCCAGAGCGCCGCCGAAGCGCTTGCGGCTCTTGAGCGCCGACTTGGCCACGCCCCGCACCCGGCCGTAATCGCGCGTAAAAAAGCTCACGATCAGGTCGGCCTCGTGGACCGGCCAGGTGCGCAAAATCACGGTTTCGCTGGTGAGCACGCCCATGCGTCTTCTATCTTCGCACCGAAAGTCGCCAATCGCTCATGCGCCACGCGCACAGACACAAACGCGCACCCCGCCTGACAGGGTGCGCGTTCACAAAACAAGCTCGAAGCCGGTTAGCGGCCGAAGTGTTTGGCGTTCTTCTCAGTAAAGCTGGCCCACTTCTCCGGCAGGTCGTCTTGCGCAAAGATGGCCGAAACCGGGCAGGCCGGAACGCATGCGCCGCAGTCGATACACTCAACCGGGTCAATGAACAACTGGTCGACCGCGCCGAAGCCGTCTTCGTCCTTCTTGGGGTGGATGCAATCGACCGGACAGGCGTCCACACAGGCGGTGTCCTTGGTGCCGATACAGGGTTCTGCAATGACGTATGCCATCTCTGACTTCTCCTGGGGAAATGAAATCCTCGACGCTGATAGTAGCACAGGAACCCAAAGGGCGCCTCACCTTTCGGACCAGCCGCCTTGCGATACGGGAATTCGATGAATTATCTCCCCGGTTTCGCGTCCTGAATGTGAACCGGCAAAACGGCCAAGCCCTCGGTTGCCATTCTCAGTCCGCCGTGCGCGCCTTCCGGTGAGCTGCAAACTCCTGCGGGGTAAGGATCGGCGCCAGATTGCGCCCGGCAAACATATCCTCAAAAAGGCCAACCAACTCGTCGTGGATCAAATTGTTCGAGGCCAGAATCTCGCGGCTGTCCAGTTTGAATTTGTTGCCGGAGAAATCCGTCACCCGGCCGCCGGCCTCTTCAATCAGCAGAATCCCTGCCGCCGTATCCCATGGATTGAGGTTGAACTCCCAGAAACCGTCCATGCGGCCCGAGGCGATGCAGGCCAGATCGAGTGCAGCCGAGCCGGCCCGTCGCACGCCGTGCGAACGCAGGCAGAACTCCTGGTAGAAGTGGATGTTGGGGTTGTCGTGGCGCTTGCGGCTGGGAAAGCCGGTGGCCACCAGCGCCTCGGCCAGTTCCGGCGTCCGCGATACGTGCATCTGTCTGCCGTTCAGCTTGGCACCCCGTCCCCGCTCGGCGGCGAAAAGCTCGTCGCGCAAGGGGTCGTAGACAACCGCGGCCACCAGCGTCCCGTCCTTGTCCGGCGCATTGCCTTTCGGGCGTTTCTCCAAACCCATGGAAACGCAGAATTGCGGAAGACCGTGGGCAAAGTTGGTTGTGCCGTCCAGCGGGTCCACGTACCAGCGGAACTCGCCATCAAGCCGGTCGCGCGTGCCCTCTTCGCCGTAGATTCCGTGCTCCGGGAAGGCCTCGGCCAGCCGCTCGCGAATCAGCTTCTCCGCCGTGCGGTCGGCCACCGTCACAATGTCCACATCGCCTTTGTACTCGGTGGCGACGCCCTGGGAGAAAAACTCGCGCAGCCGGGCGCCGGCTTCGCGAGCAATGGCCGAGGCCCTGGGAACCCACTCCCACTCCGGTGCCGCTGCCTGAAGGCCGATCACGAGGCATCCCCATTCTCTACAAGGCCATTCGTTGCCGGAGCGCCGGATTTCACGCGGCGCGGAGCCAACTTTCCCACTTCCGTGATGGTGCGGATCTGGTGCTTGTAGATGAACAGATTTGGCTTGCCCTCGCGGGTCAGGCGCAGCATCCCGTCGTCGAAATACTCGATCCAGCCGCGCACGGTCTCGCCGTCGCGCAGCTTGATCTGGACGTTTACCTGACGGTCGCTCAGAGAGCGCAGGTAGAGCGCCTCCTGGCCGGTTTCGCCTGGTGGAGGTGTCTTCAAAGAGCGGCGCTTGGAGATGGTGGGAGCCATGCAGCCATTGTAGATGCAACTCCCATGCAATACGAGCGGCGGCATGAGAATGTCACACGCAATTAATTCAGTCGATTACCTGCCTTTGGCCGGTGAGTCGGCATAGTAGCCGGTGCGATAGCGAATATTGAAGTCCTCCGCGGCGGCTTTGGGAGTGGTCACCTGGATGCGGTGAAAGGCCCTTCCGGGCTCTTGATTCTTGGGATAGTAGGCAAGCAGATATTGCGTGCGCAGGTCGTCGCTGACCCGCACAAAGGCTTTGTCGAGGCCGCCGTCGCTGGCGTAAAAGCTCTTGCCGCCAGTTTGGTCGGCGAGAGTAATAAGCGCGTGCTCTCCTCCCAGATCGCGCCCTGCGCTGGCCTCGATGGGCACGTCGATGATGGAGTAGATCATCGCCTCGTTGCGCAGTGCCTGCTCCAGAGCCTGGGCATAGGTGGCCGTGCTGGCGGTGTCGTCGCCGTCGGAGATGACGACCAGCACCTTTCGCCCCGGATTGCCGCCCAGGCGCTCGGAACCCAGGCAGATGGCGTCGTACAGCGCCGTCGCCGAATCGCCGCGCAATTGGCCGAGGCCGTGCTCAATCTGGCTGACCTTGTTAGTGAAGGGCACGAGTTCGCGCACATCGGTGGCAAACTGCAAGAGGCTCATCCGGTCCTGAGAACGCAGCAAAGCATGAGCAAAACGGCGGGCCGCGTCCGCTTCTACGGCCATATCCTTGCTCACGCTGCCGCTGGTGTCGATGGCCAGCGTCAGATGCAGCGGCAACTCCGACTGGCGTTCGAAGATCGCGATCCGCTGCGGCCTGCCGTCCTCTGCGAGCGCGAAATCCTCGCGCACCAAACCGCCCGCGATGGCTCCGTTCCGGTCAGTTACGTTCACTAAGACGTTGACCAGCTTCACGTCCACGTGCAGCGTGGTCTCCTGTGCCGGTACAGCAAAGGGCGCCAAAGCCAGCAACACCCAGCCGCCAGCCAGCCGAAAGAAATGAATGAATTGGCCCCGGCTACAAGCCATGCGAAGTCCCCGACGTCCCTGAGGCGTCCACGGTCATCCCTGCGGGAAACGGTTCGCCATCCGCCCACACGGTGCCATCCTGAAAGGTTTCTTTCTTCCAGATGGGCACGGTCTTTTTGAGCGTATCAATCAGCCAGCGGCAGGCCTCGAAGGCCTGCGCGCGATGCTCCGAGGCCACCACAATCAGAACACTGGTCTCGCCCACCTGGAGCCGGCCAAGCCGGTGAACCAGCGTCACGTGCCGCACGCCAAATCGGCTGCGCGCCTCGCGGGCCAGCGCGTTCATCTGCTTGACGGCCATCTCTTCGTAGGCCTCGTAGTCCAGATAGAGAGTCGGACGCCCGTGCGAATTGTTGCGCACCACGCCGTCGAAGACAACCACTGCGCCATCCTCGCCCCGCCGGGCCGCGGCAACCAGTTTCTGCGCGTCGATCGGCTCGCGAGTGAGCGCTATGAAGACTTCTTTCGCCGCCTTCTCAGAGGAAGATTCGCCGTGCGCGCCGCTCCCGCCCGAGACCGGAGGCAACAGGCCCACTTCATCGCCCTCGCGCAGCAGATGGTCACCGGTGGCATACTCGGCGTTCACGCTGACCGCGATGCCGCGCAAAGAAGCAACCGCCCGGCGCTCACTTAGCCGCGCAAGCAACTCCCTGACCGTCGCGCCCTCCGGCAACTCGATCGTTGCCGCCGCAGCGCCCAGCCAATCTTTCAACACGCCGAAGGAGGAAACACGCACCTGCATCAAAAGAAGAATACCGCCTGCCGGTTAGGGCCTGCTAACACTTATCGGACGGCAGGCGGCAAGCAGCCGGAAATTGCGCGTTCAGGAAAACTTGTACAGGAACCCCGAAGGCGTGCCCCAAAGGTTCCGCGAACGGTCCTCATAGAAGATGCTGAACTCGATGCCGGAGATGTCGTAGTCGAACAGGGGCACGCGGTCAAAGGTATAGTCGCCGCGCACCGAGTACTCATCGCCGCCGCAGTCGATCATCAGCGCGTCTTCAGCGGAAAGCCTCTCGGAATGCGTCAGCAGCAGGCAGCAGACGGCAAAGGCGCCCAAACCAAACTCGTTGCCGGCCATGGCCACGCGGGCGCGGCGGGCCGAGCAGCCGCGGTGCAGCATCCCCGCCTGAGCGGCTATCACCATAAAATCCTGGCCCTGCTGCTGGTCAGCCAGAATCTTCTCGGCCAGCTTGGAACGTTCGCTCTGGCGCAGGTAGGTCGGCCCCAGGCGGCCCACAATGCGGTTTTGGAACTTTCGCTTGCTGGCCAGAACCTCCAGCACCATCTCCACGGCCTCGTTGTAGGTGGGTGCCAGCGCCTGCCAGCGCGGAATCGCAAACCAGCCCTCCGCACCCTCCAGCAGCGGCTTTCGCGCCAGCTTTTCCATGCAACTGCCCAGCGACGCAAAGTGCTTCCTCAACTCCGTGACCTGAGCCTCGACTGGCCGCACTTTATAGGTGGGCGGATAGGTCCGATTCGAGCCCACTTCTTCATCCTTGAACTTATCGCTGGCCGTATGCCGGTGAATGATCTCCACCACCGAATCGGCAACCTCAGACTTGAGCTTCTTGCCCATCTCCAGCACTGTTTGTGCGCTTTGCCGGTCGATTTGTTCGATGGCCGCAAGATAAGCTGTCTGGACGGCTGCGGCGAGAAACTCCTTGAGTTGCTCATTCTGGACCGCCGTGGTGTTTCCCGATAGATGCAACGGAGTGATGCTAGGTGTAGTCGTCGCCATAGTCACCGCTTCTTGCGCGTTTCCGCACGCTGGATTCTGTGACTTTTATCGGCAGTCTCGCCGTTTTCAGCAGCGCGGCGGTACTAAAGTTGCATTTTTCTTAGGCAGCGAGACGGAGGGATTTCGAA
>Ga0224558_1002011_pt1 | contig 19715 bp, 13 predicted proteins | sample 714S32024metaG_FD_180682 | JGI IMG/M metagenome (GOLD analysis project Ga0224558, IMG submission 180682) | Peat soil microbial communities from Stordalen Mire, Sweden - 717 S3 20-24 | ecosystem: Environmental > Terrestrial > Soil > Wetlands > Peat | place: Sweden: Norrbotten County, Stordalen...
ATTACCCCATCCCGTCATACCAAAAAGGCATCAGCATGTCGGCCAACCAGGGGTCCACGACTATGCGCAATACCCCCGATGTGGGAATGGTAGCCGAAGATGTCTATGTGGTCTATGGCAATGGCAGCACAACTTTTGTCGGTGGCACCAGTTGCGGGGCGCCCCTCTGGGCGGGCTTCACCGCTCTGATCAATCAACAGGCGGCGGCGTTAGGGTTGGCCCCGGTTGGTTTTCTGAACCCGGCGCTTTACAACATTGGCCGAGGGGCCGGGTATGCCGCTGCTTTCCATGACATCACCACCGGCAACAATTTCAGCGGCAGCAGCCCGGCCAAGTTTGCCGCCGTGGCCGGCTACGACCTGTGCACCGGCTGGGGCACCCCCAACGGCGCGAACCTCATCAATGCCCTGGCCTACCTTAAACCAATCATTGTTTCCAACAGCTTTATCCTGGTCACCGAGGGCTGCACCAACGGCGTCGTGGACCCTGCGGAGACCGTCACCGTGAACTTCGGCCTACAAAACATTGGCAACGCGAACACCACTAACCTGGTTGCCACCCTGCTCGCCACGAACGGCATCCTTTTTCCCAGCGGCCCGCAGACTTACGGCGTGCTCAGCACCAACGGCACTCCGGTGCTGCAAGCATTCACCTTTACTGCGGTCGGAATCTGCGGCGGCACCAACACCGCCTCGCTTCAGTTGCAGGACGGCACGGCCAATCTGGGAACGGTTACCTTCTCTTTCCGGCTGGGGCAACCCAGTCTTACGACCGTCTTCTCTGAGAACTTCGACGGCGCTGCCGCCCCGGGATTGCCGGCGGGGTGGACGACTTCGGCTAGCGGCGCCGAATCCAATTGGGTCACTTCCGCTTCTCAGAGTGATACCACACCCAACTCTGCCTTCTCGCCCGACGGCTCGAACATCGGTGTGAACGAGCTGGACTCCCCGCTCATTACGCTGCCGGCCGGCCCGGCGCAGTTGGCCTACCAGCAAAACTGCAACCTCGAGACGGGTTTCGACGGTGGCGTGCTGGAGATCAAGATTGGCGGCGGCGCTTGGACCGATATCCTGGACGCGGGCGGCAGCTTCGTCAATGGCGGCTATGATTACACGCTCAGCAGTTCCTATGGTAACCCTCTGGCCGGCCGGGCCGCCTGGAGCGGCATCACCGGCGGCTTCATTAATACCACAGTCAATTTGCCCCCGGCCGCTTCCGGCGAGACTATCCAGTTGCGGTGGCGCTGCGGGTCGGACAGCAGCACCAGTGGGACGGGGTGGTACGTTGACACGATCTCAATCACCAGCAGCGGCTATGCGTGCTGCAGCCAGAGCACCGACCTGGGTGTCGCTCTCACCGCTGCACCCGATCCCGTGCCAGCCGGACAGACCCTGAGCTACACGCTGGTAGTCACCAACTTGGGGCTGGCCTCTGCGTCGGGTGTGACGCTCACGGACACCCTGCCGGCCAACGTTACTTTTGTCTCGGCCTCTCCGGGTTGCGTTAACCTCGGCGGCGAGGTCCTCTGCTCCGTTGGCACCCTTGCCAGTGGCAGCGCCACCAACTTCACAGTGGTGGTGGTGCCCTCTGCCGCTGGTCTCATCACCAACACCCTCACCGTCGCCTCACCAACTCCCGATCCCTACCTTGCTAACAACACTGCGACGAGCGTTGTCACCGTCGGCGCCCCGCCCGCCATTACCGTTCAACCGGGTAGCCAGACAGTGGTGCCGGGCGCAAATGTGACTTTCCAGGTCTCAGCCACTGGCGACGGTCCGCTGGCTTACCAGTGGAGTTTCAACGGGACCAATCTCCTTGGCGCAGTGGACACCGTGCTAACCCTGACTAATGTGGGGCTGGCGCAGGCCGGCTCCTACGCGGTGCTGGTAACCAACATCTTTGGCTCCGTACTCAGCTCCACTGCAATGCTCACCGTGCTGGACCCCGTAATCCTCGGGCAGCCGCAGTCCCAATCGCTACTCGCCGGTGTCACAGCCACTTTCAAGGTTAATGCGGCCGGCACTTTGCCGCTCGGTTTTCAATGGCTCAAAGATGGTATTCCCCTGGCGGATGGCGGCAAACTAAGCGGCACGACCACTTCCAGCCTTGTCTTGTCGAACGTGCAGGCTGGAGACATGGCTGCCTACTCGGCGATAGTGAGCAATGCCAAGGGTAACACGCTTAGCTCGAACGCGCTGCTCACCTTGTGGCCGTTGCTGGGCTGGGGCCGCGATGACTACGGCCAGGCCGACATCCCCGGTGGGCTAACCAATGTGACCGGGATTGCCGCCGGCCTCTTCCACGGTTTGGCTTTGCGCGGTGACGGGACCGTAACCGCTTGGGGCGCGGGCGCCTCGAACACCGGAGTTCTACCCGACTATGGCCAATCGTCTGTTCCCGGCGGCCTGACTAATGTGACCGGCATCGCCGCCGGCTTCCACCATAGTCTGGCATTGCGTGCCGATGGCACGGTCGTTGCCTGGGGTGCGGGTACGACGAATGCGGGACCTTCTCCGTACTTCGGGCAGGCGATAGCTCCTGCCGGTTTGACCAATGTGTTGGCAGTGGCGGCAGGGGCGTTTCACAGCCTGGCATTAAAGTCCGACGGCGGAGTGGTGGCTTGGGGTGACAACGACTCAGGCCAGACCGATGTTCCCAGCGGGTTGACCAACGTGACGGCTGTGGCGGCAGGGGCGTATCAGAGCCTGGCCTTGAAGTCTGACGGCACGGTGGTGGCCTGGGGCGACAATGACTTCGGCCAGACCGATGTCCCGGACGGATTGACCAACGTGGCGGCGGTGGCGGGCGGTTTCGGTCACAGCCTGGCGCTACGGGCCGACGGGACGGTGGTGGCGTGGGGCAATAACAATGCCGGCCAGACTAATGTTCCTGTTGGGTTGACCAACGCGGCGGCGGTGGCGGCCGGGTTTGCCCACAGCCTGGCGTTGCGGAGCGACGGGACAGTGGTGGTCTGGGGCAACTCCAGCTACGGCCAGACCAATATCCCGCCAGGGCTGGCCAACGCCGTGGCGATTGCCGCTGGGAGCTACCAGAATCTGGTCCTGGAAAGCGACGGGCGTCCGGCGCTGACGGTGCAACCCGCAACCCAGTTTGCCACGACGGGCCTGACCGTCCAGTTGCGAGCGATGGCTGCCGGGCTCCAACCCTTGAGTTACCAGTGGCAGTGGAACGGGACCAATATCGCCGATGCCACCAGTGCCACGCTCACCCTGACCAATGTCCAGTCTGCCCAGGCGGGAGGTTATGCTGTAGTGGTGACTAACGTGGCGGGTTCTGTGACCAGCGTCGTGGCCAGCCTTACCGTGTCGTCGCCGGCGATACTTCTCCAAATCAGCGTTGCCGGGCCGCAAGTCAACATCTCCTTCGTCAGCCAGCTCGGGTCGAACTACTCGCTCGAATACAAGCATCTCCTGGAGGATCCCGCTTGGACGCCTCTGTCATCGGCCGTACCAGGAACGGGCGGCTTAATGACCCTCCAGGACACCAATACATCCGCGGATAGCCGTTACTACCGCCTCCGCCGCGAGTAACCAAACGTAACGTGTTCAGGTAGTGGGGCGGGCGTCTCGCCTGCCCAGGTAGTGTGGCGGGCGTCTCGCCTGCCGGACTGGGCCTCTTGCCCAGGTTGGTGCGACCGAGGGCGAGACGCCCGCCCCACTTCCTGAACAGTTACAATCAAACTGCTTTACTTCAGCCACGGCGCGGCCTTCTCGCCACGCCAGATCTCCTGCACGGGCTGCCGCTCGCGCACTAGCGCGGCCCGCCTGCCATTGACCATGACTTCCGCCGCCAAGCTGCGCGTGTTATAATTCGAGGCCATGACAAAGCCATACGCCCCGGCGCTCATCAGGGCCAGGTAATCTCCCGCGCCCGCCCGGGGCAGCGGCCGGTCCTGGCAGAAGTAATCCCCCGATTCGCAGATCGGGCCGACCACATCGGAACTGACCGATGCTGCCGATTTGCGCGTGAGCGGCACGATCTCGTGGTAGGCGTCGTAGAAGGCCGGCCGAATCAGGTCGTTCATCGCCGCGTCCACAATCAGGAAGTTCTTCCTCCCCGTGCGTTTCACGTATTCAACGCGCGTGACCAGGATGCCCGCGCTGCCGGAGATGAACCGTCCCGGCTCAATCAGAATCCTCAGGCCCAACGACTTCAGCAAGGGCAGCAGTCGCGCCGCGTACTTTTGCGGTGTGAGGATGCCCCGCCCCTCGGCAGATTTCCACCACGCGGCGCCCCCGCTGGCCAGCGCCGGCTTATAAACGATGCCCAACCCGCCTCCGAGGCTGAAGAATTCCAGCCCGTGCTTCTCTTTGAGTCGCATCACCAGCGGCAGCACCTTGCGCACCGCCTGCTCGAACGGGCCGACCTCCGTGATCTGCGAGCCAATGTGCATCTGCAAGCCTCGGAGGCGCAAGTGCTTCAGTTTGCTCGCCCGCGCATACACGCCCTCGATACGTTCGAGCTCAATGCCGAACTTGTTCTCGTAGGTGCCGGTCGTTATCTTCTTGTGCGTGTGCGCCTCCACGTTCGGGTTGACGCGCACCGCCACTGGCGCCGTCTTCTTCAGGCGCGCCGCCACCTGGTTGATGCGCTCCAGCTCCGGCTCACTCTCGGCGTTGAACGTATAGACCCCTTGCCGCAGGGCAAATTCAATCTCCCCTTCGGTCTTACCCACGCCGGCAAAGGCGCATCGGCGCGGGTCGCCTCCGGCCGCCATTACCCGCTGCAACTCGCCTCCGCTCACGATGTCGAAGCCGCTGCCCAGCCTCGCCAGCACGCGCAGCACGGACTGGTTCGAGTTGGACTTGACCGCGAAGCAAACCAAGTGCTCCACGCCGGCCAGCGCGCGGTCCAGCTCCTGGAAATGTCCCGTCAGCGTCTGCTGCGAATAGACGTAAAGCGGCGTTCCGAAGCGCCTCGCGAGCGCCTCGACGGCGACCCCTTCACAGCAAAGCCTGTTCCCAACGTAACGAAAGTCGTGCATGGCGCGGGAGTGTAAGGCGCCGGCCCTAAAGTGCAACCGGAGAGTAGGCGAGCCGTCAGCGGCGCGCCGACATTCCTGTCCAATGCCGCCAGGATTTGGTTCCAGACAAGCCCCGCAAAACCGGGCCACATCATTGTCCCGGAGGGACATACGATAATAGCCCAACGTTTCAACGTTGGGAATCAGTGCCCGCGCCACAATAAGTCCCGGAGGGACGACTGACGGATCTCGCGGGGTTTCAGCCGTCCCTTCGGGACTTGTGCCCCTCTACACTCGCGCCCCCAACGTTGAAACGTTGGGCTATTCTCGGCCATCCCTCCGGGATGAGGAGGGTCAAATCCTAGCGGGATTGGACAAGAATGTCCGTGCGCCGACCCACGGGCCACGCCCCTCAGCGGCTCAGCGGCTTCATCGTCAATGGATCGCGCAAGGGCACGTCCTTCAGCGGGCCTTGTACAAGCTCCGCCAGTTTCACTGGGTGATCGGGATAGCCGAGCAGGATCTGGTCCTTCTGGCCGACGGTCAGGACGACCAGCTTGTCCTGCGTGAGGTATTTCTTGGCCACACGCTGCACGTCGTCCTGGCTGATGGCCTCCAGACGCGAGCGATAGGTTTTCCAGTAGTCCGGCTGCCGGGCGTAGCGGCCCGTGAACTCGTCCTGTGCGAAGGTGTTCGCCACCTGCCCTTTGGTCGCAAACGTGCGTGGGAACCGATCAATGAAGCCGCGCTTCGACACGGTCAGCTCACTCTCAGTAACGGGCGCCGCAGCGATCTTCTTCATCTCCTCCAGGACAATGGATACCGCATACGCAACCGTGCGCGATTTGGATTGAAAGCCCGCCGTGAACGTGAGCGGGTAATAGACCCCACCCGGGAAACTCGAATGGGCGTCGTACGCCAGGCCCTCATCCGATCGCACGCGGCTCATGATGCGCGAGGTGAAGCCGCCGCCGCCGAGAATGTCATTCATGATGACTACGGCGAAGTAGTCCGGGTCGTCGCGCAGAATGCCGGGCAGCATCATCGCCACGCGCCCCTGGTTCACGTCCTTGTTCACCATGTAAACGCCGGTCGCGGCAAACGTAGTGTTGGTTGGAATGGAAGGTGGTGCCTCGCCTTTGAATGGCCAATCGCCAAACAGCGTCTCCAGCTTCTGCACCATCTGGTCGCGGTCGAAATCACCGCTGGCCGCCACGACGAAGTTGCCGGGATGAAACCACTTCTGGTGAAACTGTTCCAGGTCGGCGCGTGTAATCGAATCCACGGAGGCCGCCGTCGAGTAACGGTTCGCCCAGAAGTCCTCCCCGAATGCCAGGAACTCCTGCTCGCGCCCTTCGATGGCCGCCGACTCGTCGTTGCGCTCCTTCATGGACTGCAGCATCTGCTGCTTGCGCAGCGTGATCTTGTCGTCCTGGAACCGCGGCGCAGTCAAAACTTCCCTCAGAATGGCCAACCCTTCATCCAGGTCTTTCGCCAGCAGGTTAAGCCCCACATTGCCCTGGTTCTCGCCAATGCCCGAGTTGAGCTGCGCCGCCAGGAATGCCAGTCGTTCTTCCAGCGCCTCCGCCGTCTTCGACTTCGTGCCGCCCCGTGCCAGCAGGTAACCGGTAAGTTCGGCCAGACCCTCTTTGCCGGCAGGCTCAAGATACGATCCCGTGTGGGCATATACGACAATATTGACCAACGGCAACTCGCGGTCCGGTACCACATATGCGATCGGACCATTCTTGAGTATGACGCGAACCTTGTCCGGCGCCGGTGGCTCATAGCTGAGCGCCGGATAGGTCAGCTTCTCCGGACGGTCAGGAATCGCCGCCTGGGCAAAGGCAGTATTGAGACCGAAGCTCGCGAACAGAATCACCGTGGCCACCAGGGCGGCGGAAAGCCGCATTCCGAGGCCTGAAGGTGGACTTACGATGGTTACACCCGCATGGCCTCTGGTTTCGGCCTTCGGGTTTCGGATTTCGGCCTTCTTTCGGCCTTCGGCCTTCGGCCTTCGGCCTTCGGACTTCGGCCTTCGGACTTCGGCCTTCTTTCGGACTTCGGCCTTCGGACTTCGGACTTCTACATTCATTGCTTCTCCTCCGCCGGTTGAGTCTGCATAGACGCGCCAGGCTTGCGCGTATAGGTCGCCACCGCCCGATTCTCCTTCGTGAAGTACTTATTGGCCACGCGCTGCACGTCAGCCGCCGTCACGGCCTGAATCTTAGGCCCGGCCTCGTTGATCTCGCGCCAATCCCCTTCGCCGTCATTGCGAACCAGGTGCATCAGGATTGGGAAGTTGGACGAGAGCCGCCGATACTCGCCGGCGGCAAAGTTGTTCTTCACCTTCTGCAATTCCTCCGGCGGCATCTCCTCCTTCTTCAACTTCTCGATATTGTCGTAGATGCCCAGCTCGACCTCTTCCGGCTTGTGCCCTTCCTTCACCTCGCCACCGGCATTGAAGGAACCCTCCCATTTCATCGAGGATTGGTTCGCATACGCTTCCGTGGCCACGCCGCTGCCCATTACCAGGCCCTTGTACAGCCGCCCCGTCCGGGTGGACAGGACCTGGGCCAGGATCTCAAGTGCATAAGAGTCGCGATGCCGGAACGGCACCGTGTGCCAGAGGACGTCCACCTGCGGATTCGCCTCCGCTTCGGCGTTCATCCGCTTTTCCGCCATCTGCTTGACTTCGAGCGTAACAATATCCGGTGGGTCCTTCGGGCCGCGCGGGATGCGCTCAAAGTACTTCTGCGCCAGCCCCTCCGCCTTGGCCGGATCCAGGTCGCCGACGAGAATGAGCGTGATGTTCTGTGGCGAATAGTAGATCGAGTAGAACTCGTCGGCCTGCGCCTTGGAGATCGCCGGGATGTCCGACGGCCAGCCCACTGTGGGCCAGGAGTAGGGCGAGGATTCCCAGAACATCGCGTTGAATTCTTCCTCGAACTTGCCCAGCGGCGTCGAATCCGTCCGCATCCGCCGCTCCTCGAATACCACATCGCGCTCCGCATAGAACTCGCGGAAGACCGGATGCAGAATACGGTCCGACTCCATCCACATCCACAGCTCCAGCTTGTTGGCCGGCACGTTGACGAAGTAAGCGGTCATGTCGTCAGACGTGAAAGCGTTCATGCTCGACCCCCCTGCCCCGCTGTAAATCCGGTCGAACTCGTTCTTGATCAGAATGTCCCGCTGCTCGGCAATCAGCTTGTTGAACTCCTTTTCCAGCTCGCGATAGCGCGGGGTTTTGTTTTCCGGCTTCAGCATGTCCTCAATTTCCCCGCGGCGATACTCCGCGCGCATCTTTCGCTCCTCCTGGCGAATATCATCGCGGATGCGCTCCTGTGCCGCAATGATCTCGAGGTCGCGCTGGTAGTTCTTCGTGCCGATCGTGGGTGTCCCCTTGAACATCATGTGCTCGAACAAGTGCGCGATGCCGGTCATGCCCAGACGTTCATTGGAGCTCCCCACATGCGCGACCCAGCCGCCCGCAACCGATGGCTCGTCATGCCGCTCCACCAGCAGGAGCTGCATCCCGTTGGCCAGGTGCTTCTCGATTACCGGAACTTTTTGGGCCGGCAGTGGCAGCGCCCACAAGAAGAGTAAGCCCACGGCAAACCATCGTTTCCCGTGACCGATGCAAATATTGGCCCGTGAGGCCTGTTCAAGGTGTCCCATGCTCGTCAGACAAGGTTAGGCCAGCCCCGTTCAACTGCCAACCCCGAATTTCCGCTGGTCTAATTGGGCCTGGCGCGTATCTTCATGGGGATTTTACTTCATGAAGATACTCTCATTAGAGGCGCGGCTCCTGACTGCGCTTCCTGTCCTCCTGTTGGCGGGCGACCTCGCCTTCGCTCAAATGCCTGGCACCGGCGTTTCGACCGGGGTCAACGCGGCGTTCGTGAAGCTCTTCGGAAACGTCAACGCGTTCACCGCTAAGCTCGAAACCCGGTTGATCGACCCCTACCACGCGGAGATCGTGCGCATGCCGATGGATTTCGCCGTCCTCGACAGCAAGGTGCGTCTGGAAATCAACCTGGCACAAATGCATAGCACTGACTTCTCCCCCTCCAAGCTCGCTAGCTTGAAGCAAGCGGGCCTCGACCGCATGATCACGGTCTTCCGGCCTGATAAGAAGGCCAATTATGTCATCTACCCCGGCGTCCAGAGCTACCAGGAACTCCCGCTGGCCAAAGGTGAAGCCGAAACGTTCGAGAAAGGTTTCACTCTGGAGAAGGCCGCGCTGGGCAAGGAAACCATCGACGGGCACCCGTGCGTGAAGAACAAAGTTATCGTTAAGGACGGCAAAGGGCCGGTACTGCAAGCCGTCACCTGGAACGCGACCGACCTTAAGGACTTCCCGCTCCAGGTTGAAATGAAGGAGAACGTGAACACCGTGCGAATGAATTTCACCCAGGTCCGGTTCGTTAAGCCCGACGCCAAACAATTCGACCTGCCCGCCAACTATGGCCAGATGAAGTGAAAATCACTAACGCTAACCCGGACAAAGACATCGGCGCGTCGGCCTGGCTCGTCGAAATGGAGGGGCACCGCCTGCTGATGGACGCCGGCACTCATCCCCGGTTCGAAGGCCTCGCCTCGCTCCCGCTCTATGACCAGATCAAGAAAGAGGAAGTGGATGCAATCGCCATTTCCCATTGTCACCACGACCATGTCGGGTCGTTGCCCGTGGCGCTGCGCTACTTTCCCCAGGCCCACGTCCTGATGACGGAGTTAAGCTACTTCTTGGTCGAACGCGTGCTGCACAATTCGGTCAACGTCATGAAGCGGCAGCGCGACGAACTGGGCCTCAAAGAGTACCCCCTCTACAGCCACGACGAGGTGGACGACCTGGCTCCCCGCATCCAGGGCTTCAAATACAACCGCGAGGTCGAGTGGGCTGCGTTTCACAAGACCCGCGCCGGCTTCATCTCGCCCACCCTGGAATTCTACGACGCCGGCCACACCCTCGGCTCCGCCGGCATCATGGTCCGCGGACGGAAGGAGACCCTGTTCTACACCGGCGACGTTTGTTTCCATGACCAGACCATCTTAAGGGGCGCCCGGTTCGAGGACGTCAAAGCCGACGTGCTCGTCATGGAAACCACACGCGGCAGCCATCAACTCCCGCCTGGCTTCTCGCGCGCCGGAGAAATCGAACGCCTCAGCCAGGCCATCCAGCGTGTGCTGCGCCGCCGGGGCTCGATCCTTATTCCCGCCTTCGCCATGGGGCGCACGCAGGAAATCCTCGCCCTGCTGGCCATCCTGATGCGCGAAGGCCGCCTCAAGCCGCAGCCGGTTTACATCGGCGGCCTGGGCCGCGTCTTCACGGAAATCTACGACCTGGAATCGCACCGCACCCATCGCCAGTATCCCAACCTGCAATTGCACGACGCGCTGAACCTCACCGTGCTGGATCAGGGGCAGGTCGATAAAATGAAGCTTACCGGCGGCCGCCTCTTTGTCGTCACCGCCGGCATGATGAGCGAGCACACGGCCTCGCACAACCTGGCCCTCCGCATGATCGGCGACGAACACCAAGCCATCTTCTTCGTCGGTTACGCCGATCCCGATACGCCGGGCGGCCGCCTCAAAGCCTCCCAGCCGGGCGAGACGTTCATTCTGAGCCCAAGCGCCGGGGAAGTGACCCGCCGTTGCGAAATGGAAAGCTTCGACCTCACCGCCCACTCCAACCGCGACGACCTGCTGGACTTCGTCGGTGGCGTCGAGCCGCGGGTGATTCTGCTTAGCCACGGCGAGGATGAATCGCGCCAATGGTTCACTGAGCAGATCCACGCCCGCTACCCGAAGATCAAGGTTCTTGTGCCCAAACCGGGCGAAGCGCTGGAGGTCTAGCCTGGGTTTTTCACACTCGCCTTGAAACGCTGGCAGGCCGGAGCGCCGGTCTCCGACCCGGCGTCGGCCATGTGGCTGGGAGACGCCGGGTCGGAGACCGGCGCTCTGGAGGTTGTGAAATCTTCGGGCTAGCGGCTATGATTACCGGGAGGGCGAGCGTCCTCGCGAGCCCCGGCTTTCAACGAGCTTGGAAAAGTCAGAACTCGCAGGGACGCTCGCCCTCACTTATTTGAATGCATTCACCTTTATGAAATCTAACCTCGGCGCTCTCTGCTTGCTGGTTCTGGCTTTGACAACCGGTTACGCCGGCACCCCAGCCGAACTGAAGCTCGTGGGCGACTGGGATGTCCTGGTCACCTTCAAGGAAGCGCGCCCGCTCACCACCACCGTTCACGTCGCCCCGCCTGTGTTCGTGGCCGTTGTTGCCGAAAAGTATGATTCGCTGCCGCTGTACGAACCCAATGCGGCGGGCTGGACGAAAGGGGCGCAACTCTGCGGCGTGCGGGCGCAGGAGACCACCACTCCGCACCTGTTTGATTTAGAGAGCCTGGTGCTGCGGGCTGGGCCAGAAGCGGACGCTCCTGTCTTCCGTCGGGGTCAGGACTACGAGGCAGACGCGACTTGGGGCACTATTGGCCGGTGCACTAATAGCGCCATCAAGGAAGGCCAGCCAATCTATGCCAGCTACCGTCATGCGCAACTCCGCCTCGACGCCGTGGTGCTGACACGCGCAGGCCGGGTCGAGCTGCGGCAAGGGGAGCCACGGTCCGCCGCGCCGCTGCCGCCAGAGCTTGCCCGGGGCGAGCGCCGCCTGGCAAACGTTTGGCTCCCAGGCCGGCTGGACCGCCTCGCGCCGGAGCACCTGTTCCAGGTGCTGGAAACTGCTTACCCCGAGCCGCCCAAGCATAAACCCACGCCTGCCGAACAGCTATGCCCCAAGGCCATGAAAAAGCTTCGCTCGGGCCAGCCCCTGCGCATCCTGGCCTGGGGCGACAGTGTTACCGTCGGCACCTTCGTGCCGGACTGGGAGCACAATCGCTGGCAAGAGCAATTCGTTGCCCGGCTGAAAGCCCGTTTTCGGCACGCCAGGATAGAGCTGTTCACCGAGGCCTGGGGAGGACGGAATACCTCGAGCTATCTAGGCGAACCCCCGGGCAGCCCCCACAACTACCAGGAGAAGGTGCTGGCGCTGAAGCCCGACCTCATCATCTCGGAGTTTGTGAACGACGCGGGCATGACCCCGGCGCAGGTCAACGAACGTTACGGGAAGCTATTGACCGATTTCCAGGGCATCGGCGCCGAGTGGATCATCCTCACGCCGCATTATGTGCGGCCGGATTGGATGGGGCTGAACCGCGAGCGCGAGGTGGACGATGACCCGCGTCCTTACGTGGCGGGTCTTCGCGAGTTTGCCCCGCAGCACCGGATCGCCCTGGCTGACGCCTCCCGCCGCTACGGCCGGCTTTGGCGCCAAGGCATCCCTTACAGCTCACTCATGCTCAATTCCATCAACCATCCCGACGCTCGCGGCATGAAGATCTTTGCCGACGCGTTGATGGAACTCTTCCCCTGACTCGTCTTGTCCGGCGGAGCAGCTCGACCGTCGGCGATCGCCGACAGGACAAACACCACGATCAGCAGGTTTGTGAGCTTTAGCATAAGAGGATGCAGTTGATCACTCGCGTCTGGCCGACGTTGCCTCCTGCTCAGCGTAAGCCGTGCCCCAACAGACGGCCGTGCTCGTCCGCACACACAAGCTTCGCCAGCCTGATACGGTTTAAGTTGCCGAGGCACGCGGCTCGCTTCGTGACTTGTCTGTGCTGCACGCAGTCAAAAGACAGCACTTCTCCCATGGCAATGGCTGCCAGACAGAGCGCTACAACCATCCATCGGCGACGCATACTCGGTGCAGCTTAACGACAGAACTGAGCGATGCGGGCGGCCCAGCGCGTCCGAATTGGCAACTGACGCCGCCCGCCCGCATTCGCTCGAGTGATTTTGTTAGGCTGCGTCATCCTTATCTGCACCCTGCTCCTTTGCCCACTTCGCAACGTCATCATCGGCAGAGCGAATCCTCTGCCAAGATGCATCGGTTGCGGCGCCAATCTCCGGCTGCGAACGCCGACACTCTGGACACTCCATCACGCTGGTCTTCATAGCTGCCCCACAATATGGGCACTTCTTTGTCCCCATGCCTCGGGCTCCTGCTTTCCCCTCCATCAGAAGTACCATGGGCAATGCGATGATGAACAAGAATGTCCCGAATAGCCACCACGCCACAAAACTATCACCCTTCTTCTGCGCGATGGCTCCGGTGATGACGCCGAGCAACAGTGCAAAGAATAGGGCCACGAAGAGATATGCTATATCGTCCATAACGTAAGCAGCCTAACGACAAGGATGAGCCATGAGGAGGAGCGCGTCAACGGCCCCCGAATTCGGACCAAGCCTGAACGCGCTCCTCCTCATTGGCTCAATCCGTTGGTTCACGCTCATGTACTCAACAATCATCCAGAGCCCAGCACCCACGAGTTACGACGTATTACAGGCGTATGTGGCTGCCACGCTGGCCCTCGAACAAAGTGCTTATTATCTACTGCGCATTCCCATCCCCAATCTTTGTCCCGCGATGCTACCATCGGCGTTTCCATATCCTTCTCTGCCGCACATGGCACGCAAAAGAACCCTGGCTTGGTTTTGTGGCGATACATTCCTACTTTTTCATCAAGGGTGCAATTGTCCTGAAAACGGTGGGGACGCTTCCGGGCATCAGCCAACTCCTGCTCAAGAACGCGAACACGGTGCATCGTCCGAAAGAAAAGAAGCCATCCGACTAAGGCGAGAAGCCCAACTCCGCACAATGCCAACGCTGCTCGGATATACAATACTTGGGTATCTGTTAGTGAGAGACCTAACACCCACCTGGGGACCTGTGGTATGGCGGCCAACGTCAATGGTAGGAGGGCTGCTCCTATTGCTCTTAGATAGCCTGCTCCTATCTCCTGAAGAATCTTTTTCATGCGATGCGTCAGGACCTAACACCAAGCTGAGCCGCAGCCGCCGGAGACTGAGCGCCGACGAAGCCCGGGATCTGCCAATCCTCCAGCGCGACCGCAAACAGAAGGGCCGGCGGCTGGCGGTTCAAGCGCAAAGTCAGGCTCAATTGTCGTTGTAACCATATTTGCCGCGAGACAGGAGAACCTCCTTCCAATACGTCTCTCTTCGAATGACAAAATCATCGTCAGCCTTCATCGAGAAATATTCCAGCAGCGCGAACCGAAAGAAGCGGCGAGCGTAACCGCGCCGCCGCCGTGCGATCAGGCGTGTGAGCTCGTCGTTGTAACCGTGGCACGTGCCGACGTAACACTCCCACCGGGACCAAATACCGGTGGCGCCGTACGCTGAACCAACGTATCTCTTCCCGGTGAGCGTGTCCGTAATTAGGTAAATACCCTTCGCGTTCACCAGTGCCGCTCTCCAGTCTGGCCTCTGACGGCTAATGATCTGCTCCAGCATCGGAAACGCAATATCAATCTGGTCGTAGCCGCAGAACACCTCGCCCGTATACGCCTCAGGGAGTATCTCGGACACGACTAACTGTTCGTAATACCTCTCGAGCTTGAACGCTTTCGTTCTACCTGGGCGCTTGAACTGAAGTTTCAGGCGGCCGATGAACGGCTCGCTCTCATCGAGGAGCCGAATCTTGTATTTGATGTTCTTGCCGTTTCGTGTGCGGTCGAGCACCCGATAAGCGCCACCAAACAGCCACCGGTCCTCCTCTGGGTAGAAGTCCATGAATGCGAAAATGAAGTCACGGCTGAAAACGTCCTGCTTCCTCGGCGAGCCGTTCCAGGTGTCCCATTCCTCCCGGTCGGCCACGAAGTCGTCCAGCGGCTGTAGGAAGCCACCCGGCGCTTCGGCATTTTCGTAACCGCAAGCAAGGTGGAGCTTGAAATGTTCCGGGTGCGCGATTGGATACACCTGAGGAAGATAAATAGCCATAGTCGTGTGTTTAATGAGCCTAACAATCGGCCTGAGTAGCGCGGGAGGGAGCGCGTGAACATGCAAACAGAAGCCGCCATCCCGGGTCCACTCCAGGCCGCTCGTTAGCCCTTCGTTTTAAGGTCTTTGGCATAAAGCCCCAGAACTAGTTTCCTGTGTTCCTCAGCATGTTTCGTGAGCGAGTCCTTCTCGGCGGTGAACTTCAGATACTCGTCATCTATGTCCACCGTTGGGCGGATACCCTTGGCCTCCAGCATTTCCTTCAGAGGCTCGATTCCCTTCGGCTCCAGCCAGTACCCAACCCAGATAAGCTCGCCCCGGGCCTGCCAAATCCAAATGCGGTTCCGTCCGCCGATCGCCACAGCAATGGAGTCCTTGCGAAATCTCAGCATTACGTCCTCCAGCAGTTCGCTGGCAAGCGCCTCGTAGTCCTTCGCGAACATCAAGAGGCCGAGGCCCCTCTGTTTCCAATATGCCTCATTGGCCGGTGGTGAGTCGCCCTCAACCTCTGGCTCCTCATACGAGTTGACCATCTGCGTGAAGTGGAGACCGAGCTTGCCATCCAACTCGACTGCGCAGACCTGGATTCCAATGATTGGAATCGCGTGGCTGAAAAGATGCACCACGTTAATGAACCGGGTGTCTATGCCCTCCGAGACCAGCACGGCGGTGTGGTTCCTTTTTCCCCACCGTCTCCTCTCTATGTCCCAGTACTCAATTGTGCGAACGATGTGGGATTCATCTGCCCAACCGAGCATCAGTTCAACCTCGAACATTGAGTCGTCCTCAGGGTTCTTAAGAAGCAAGTCGAGGCGGCCACCGGAGGACTGGGTTTTCTCACCAGCAACCACCTCAAGAGGGCCGAGGCCGAGGATACTCGGATCTTCGGAAATCTTCTTGTGCAACCAACTTTCGTCTCTCCCGAGGTCGCTGAGCGACTTCACCACGGTAACGGGCAGATCATCTTTCATAGTGCTTTATGGGCTAAGTGATTAGACAGACCTGTCTATCTCCCCATTTTGGGATGATAGGCCAATAAATCCCTGCGCCTGATGAGACCTTTCCTTTCACCAAGCGCTCCTTTACCCAGTCCCAGGCCCCGTGTAAAGGCAATTCGACCAGTTTTTTCAGCTTGCGAGCCTCCCGAGAGCTGCCCTACATTCGGCTCCATCTGCCCAAGAGGGGGCGGTATCGGCCACAGACGTTGCTATGCAGCAGGTTCCCGCAGGCAAGAGGAGCCAGCCCTCCGCTGCTGTTCAGATCCGCATCCAGGCAGTCCCTGAGCCGGTCGCAACTCCTCCTCCGCTCCCAACAACGCCTACCCCCAGCCAACGCTCAATTCTCAACCGCCAACCCTCAGGCCTCGGCCCAGCCTTACGAGCCCGGTCCAGTCCATTGCCACCCCCAGCGGCGAGGGCGGCCCAGCCGCCACCGCCGGCGCCCCCGCAACGGCGACTTCCCGAGCCGCCCCAGGCCACACGTCAGGACCGCCCAGTCGCCCCGGTTCCCCAGTCGCGTGGCGGCCTGAACGAAGTCCTGGGATTGGCCCCCAACACCCTTCCTGCCCCTGGGCATGGTGCCTCGTGGCAGAAGGAGTACCGCGACCTGGAGGGGGCGATCCTGCTCCGGAACTACTAGCTCAAGACGTTGTCGGCCTACCGGCTATGGGTGGCGAAGTTAGAGTTTCCGACCCGCAGCAACGATTTGGCGCAATCGCGGCACCGAGAACCGTAGGTCACGGAAGTCCTTGGCTGCCAATGGGATGCGCTGAAACCTTGATGATGCGGCTGCCAGATGACTATCATCAGGCCGCCCGCGACCCGCTCGCCCACCGCCCCTGGAGCGCGTGCGGGCCTCGCCGGACACTCGCCGGACACTCCCCGTAGCACCTCTTATCCGGGATAAGAGGTGCTACGGGGAGTGTCCGGCGAGGCTACGGGGAGACTGGCGCCCTGTCAGCAGGGACGGGCCGGGAGGGCGGCGTTGGGTGAGGGGCCAGAGGTTGGCTTTTTTGGGGAGGCCAAGCTGGGCCGGAGGGGTCACCCGAGACTTCGACAACCGGCAAAGGGGGCGGGCCGAAGTACCGTCAGGCCCTTACAAATGCCAAGGCTTGCGCATCTCGTGCGGGAGCAGGCGCAGGTTGGCCTCCTCGTCGCCGATAAAGCGGTCCTTCTTCGGGTCCCAGGTTACCTTGCGGTTCAGCCGGATGGCGATGTCGCTGATGTGGCAAAGCGTGTCGGACCAGACCGATTCATCTATTGGGCAGACGGTGTCTGCCCGGCTCTTCACGCAGTCCAGGAAATTGCGGACGTGGTCGGAGCTCTTGGTGAGCTGGACTTTGCAGGCATCTTCATTCACGTCAATGAGGCTCTCCGGCTGGAGGTTGAGGCCGCTGCGATCCACATGCACCCAGCCCTCGGTACCCTCGAAGGCCGTGCCGTGGTCGGAGATGCGGCGATATCGCTTGCTCCACTCATCTCGGTGAGTCCAGATGTCGCATGACGGCGCGCCCGTGTTGGGCGTGTTAGGTGTGCCCTCGAACCGCAAGGTCACCCCGCTGCCGAACTTCATGTCAATGTTCCATGCGGTCGCCGTGTCGCAGGCGCCTTCGGCATGGAATGTCCCGCGCCCTTCGACCTCGACCGGGCCGCTCAGCAAATCTCCGCCGCCCCAGACCGCGATGTCCATCGGGTGAATGCCCCACCCGGCAATGAACCCGAGGGCAAACTGGTGGATGTACCACCAGGTCTTCTGGGTGCCTGGGGCCTCGCATAGGTCCGCCATGTAGGGCCGGAAGGCCGCTGGCCCCAACCACCTTTCGTAGTCCAGCCCCGGCGGCACGGGCACAGGTTGGGTTGAACCGCCCGGCGCGCTGGCCTGGCTCCAGACGTTGATGTGCTTGAGCGTGCCGATGCGGCCGTTGCGCACCAGCTCGCTCGCGAGCCGGAAGATGCGGGTTGAACGTTGCTGCGTGCCGAACTGGAAGACGCGTTTGCAGCGGTGGACCTCTTTGCGCAACGCCCAGTCCTCCGCCAGGTTGATGCCCAGCGGCTTTTCCACATAGATGTCCTTGCCCGCGCACACCGCCGCCAAGGCCGTCAGCACATGCCAATGGTCCGGGGTGGCGATCAAAAACGCGTCAATGTCTTTGCGGGCGACGACCTCCTGGAAGTCGCTGTAGCCTTTGCAGTCGTCGTTCTTGTAGTGCTGATTCACTCGTCCGCGCGCCTGTTCCAGGTGGGAGTTCATCACATCGCAGACGGCCACCACTTGTGCGTCTTTTTGGTTGAGGAAGTTCCCCATGTCCCCCTGTCCTTGCGGTCCCAGGCCGATGCAGCCGACCACAACGCGGTTGCTCGGCGCGACCTTGCCCGATTGGCCAAGCGCCGTGGCAGGAGCCAGGGAAGGAAAAGCGGCGGCGCTCACGGCCAGCCCCGCGGTTTGTTTCAGGAAACTGCGGCGGGTGAAGAGGTTTGTTTTCATAGCAAAAGCATGCAATGGCACTGACACGCCACCCAGTCTGGCACCCGCCAACCCGATGAAAAGCCTAAAATGTCTCCGGGTAGTGCCGGCGGTTGCCCGCCGGCACCCCCACAGTCCCGTACGAGCGGATTGCCCGCATATAATGTGGCGCGCCACATTATACTGGGGAAATGCTGAAATCCTGAGAGCTGAAAAGCTGAAATCGGGACCGGGAATTGAAGCCGGTATTGCGCAGCAGGGAGCGGCGTATTACCCTACGGTCATGACGACGATTTCGCTCAAACTGCCCGAGAACCTGCTGGCCCGGCTCGAGAGGGAGAGCCGGGCGCGGCGCACGACGAAGTCCTCGGTGGTGCGGGAGTGCCTGACTGAAACAAAATGAATTCCCGCGTGAACACCCGGCGCGCCGATCTCCACCTGCCCCAATTCGACCTCCCGGCCGCCGAGCCGGTCTTCAATCCCACATGGATTCGCACCTGCCATCACATTGACGGCTGGACGGATGTCCCAAAAGTGACCCGCGCCCGCATCCCCGCCCCAGCGCCATAGTCCCCGCCTCCCGGCTTGGCTCCCCGAAAAGCCAAGCCACTCGTCCCGCAGCCCTCGCCGTTCTGGCGGCCCATTCGCGCTTACAGCCCCGTATGCTCCCCGGATCCTCGCCGGACCCTCCCCGTAGTACCTCTGATCCGCGATCAGAGGTACTACGGGGAGGGTCCGGCGAGGATCCGGCGAGGCTACGGCGAGACCCGCACGCGGCACGGGGGGCGGTGAGCGAGGGCATCGCGGGCGGCCTGATGATAATTACCTGGCAGCCGCATCACAAAGGTTTCAGCGCATCCCATTGGCACCCAATCCGTTGTATAGCGCTCCCCACAGCATATAGGTACAACCCCTGCTATGGTGGCCGCTGTCGAGCAGAGGGCCACCTGGCCGCCTATTTTGCGCTGGCGGCCGTGGCTGCCGGCTTGCCCGCAGGCTCCTTCGCCGCTTCGGCCACGCGCACGGTCGTGCCCCCGACCAGGGAATCGGGCGGGTTCAGGATGACACGGTCGGTCGCGCCAACTCCTTCAAGTATCTCGATGGTTGGCCCGAAGTCGCGGCCCAGCGCGACGCGGCGCAACTCAACTTTCCCGTCAGCGCCGAGCACACCCACTTGTGGACCCTCGGAACGAAACAGCAAGGTATTGGCGGGCAGAGTCAGGGCCGGATCGAGTTTGACTTCCGTCAGGCGCACCTGGACGAAGGCGCCGGTCAGGATCTCGCCGCGCGAATTGTCCACCTGCAGCTCCACGAGCAATGTGCGCGAATCGGCGCTCATGGCCCCGGAGGTTCGCACCACTTTGGCCGGGAAGACGCGGCCGGGCATTTCGGGGATGGTCAGCTCCAT
>Ga0224558_1002012_pt1 | contig 19701 bp, 16 predicted proteins | sample 714S32024metaG_FD_180682 | JGI IMG/M metagenome (GOLD analysis project Ga0224558, IMG submission 180682) | Peat soil microbial communities from Stordalen Mire, Sweden - 717 S3 20-24 | ecosystem: Environmental > Terrestrial > Soil > Wetlands > Peat | place: Sweden: Norrbotten County, Stordalen...
CTTCAAAGGCTCGATTTTCATCTCTACCACGCTAAGTCTACTTGCGAGAGCCTGCTCGTTCATAGCTTGAGCGTTTTCTCGCTGGTCCACTCGGTTCTGCCGTTCACCCAGGTTTACTCCGATGCGGATAAGGAAGTGATGCGCTGGGCAGCCTTGCTGCACGACTACGGGAAAACCCCGCTGAACTGGCAAAAGGCGAAGAAGGGTCCTCACAGAGTAAGTTTGGGCGATACAACGTATGATGAACTGCGTTCGGCCTTGGGTGCTGGGATTGCGAGCCATTCAGCGGGGGTCCTTCATGATAGCGATATCGACGATATCCTTTTCATAATCGAATTCCATCACGCTTCGGGGCGGGGCGCTTCTACGCCCATTCGCAGTCGAATGAAGGACCTGGTCAGCGAATGTGACATGGCGGTCTCCCAGGACCGGATTTCGGATGAACTTATCCGCGCGCTGAACACGGTTGTGGACACCCTCCGGTACCGGCTCTTTACTATCGAACTGATCGATCACCCCATCTCCCCCTTGGTCATCGGCGCATTCGACTTCGTGCTGGCAGAGACCGGCTCAATTCAGCCGCTGCTGTACTCGGCAACGTCAACACTGTATGCATCCCCCTTAAGCGAGCCACTTCCGTCGCTCGACAAGGTGAACCGTTTCTTGCATGAGCAGATCGGTGAAGGCAAGGGTGTTCTGCGGTTTGACAATGGGCAGGCGAGAATCTTCACGGACGAGCGGAGTTTCCTGGAACTGGCGTCGGACCCAGGCGCTTTCGTCGGGCAAGCGACTGCGTATGCGGACCACTACTGCGACCAACGGAGAAAAGCCGCTACGAGGAATCCGGATCTGTGGTCGGATGAGGAAGAGGAGATCTACCTGTACGGGCGAGTTTGCGGAGCGACGTATAACACGCTGCTGAAACTGTGTGATGTTAACAAGAAGGACCACCCACCCGCGTGCCTCAAAGCTGGTGGCTGGCATGGCGAGGTTACGGCTCGTGCCATGGAACTCCTGGGTTTTCGTGAGCGAGGAACGGCGTATACGCGGACCTTAACTAGGATACTGGAAACGTTGAAGCCCTACGTCGTGGAGAAGCTGAAGTCGTTAACTGGAGCGGAGGCGGACACTGCATCGGGCACCGTTCGGTACGATGTTCGTGACCTCCTCGTACGCGACACTAGGGCCTACCCAGGAGGAGAGCCTGCCGATCCCAAGGTTGAAGCGGCTCGTGACTATGCCCGATACATGCAGAAGGATCCCCTTGATGTCTGTCCGGCCTGCGGCGAATTCCAGCAGGGCAACGTTTCAGCGGCGGCATTTCCACAGCGATCGCCCCTGGGCGGTACGGTGGAGGTCTTCTACACGACGCACATGCGCCAGGTGAAGAAGGAACCGCCGGCGAATAAAGGCGTGTCGTTCTGCTCGTGGTGCTCCAAATGGTGGGATCTGATCGCGACTGACGCAGATGGGAACCGCCAGTTGTATCGGCTTTGCGTTGTTCCGCATCATCTCTTCGGGCGCCTGGAGTGGCGCGAAATTTTGAGTTGCCAAGCAGGCGGGGTTCTCGTGGAATTGGGGGCGCCTAGGACGATTTCTGCGAGCGGCGTCTATCCGCACATTGCCGTCATGGCATTGCGTGGCAAGGATCGTGAAACCCTATTGCAAGAACTTGTGGGTGACCCCGAGAGGGGTGATGAGCAAATCGTTGACAGGCTCTATCGGTATGGCCTGAACGGAGCTGTGATTGTCACCAACCCGGTCAGTTCCAGGCACCTCTTGACGTGTGGGAGCATTTCGATAGATTCAGCCGACTGGCCACTTTTGAGGGGACCATTACGGTTCTTAAACTCATCGCGAAGAACGTACGCCAGCGCGATTACGGCTCTTCAGCAGAGTGGGTACGCATTTGGGACTTTCTTAGCTGAGGGATCAATCAAAGGGCAGGATAAGGAGGTGCGAGAGATGGTGGTCGGACTTGCAGAGCATACGGGGTTAGCGTTCCTGAAGGACATCTGGATTGGCGGCAAGGACCGAGACAGGGTTGACACTGCGGGAAAGGTAATTCGCGGCATGAACGAGACGCTTCGCCGACTCAAGGATGGGGAGGACGACGTCAGCCTAATCGATGCAATGGTGGCGAAAGGCTTTCACTTGGTCTTTTCGACTCGAGAAGGCCGCTATCGACCCGCGGAGAGCGCCGCGCGGGAAAGGGCAGCACTGCGTTTAGTGGCGGAGAAGTTGGCTGGCTATCGTGATCAGACCTACCGCCGCACGGAGATGGTGCGAGCCATGATCTACACTTTGGCTTACTTCAGCAGGCCGGAACCAAAGCCACAGATAGCCGATGCCGACGCAGCGGTTGAGCCGGCCCAAAGCGAACAGGGGAGAAGGTAGATGAACAAGTACCAGGTAGTTGTACTACGGAAATTGAAGGGCTTCGGCCAGTTCGTGACGGAGTCCCGCGACGAAGTGAACACGTACGAGTTTGGGAAGAACGACGAGCGACCGGTCATCTTTGGCGAAAAGTTGAAAGCTGTCGAGCGACGAACGATCATGCGGAAGGTTAGAGGTGTACTGAACGTCAACTGCTACCTCAAGACCTCCAAGAAAGGCTCCGATTCGGGAATCTCCGGCCTGTGTATGTCCTGTCCAGCGTGTGCCCTATTTAGAGGCACATACGCTCCCAAGAAGGGCGGCGCGGGAGGTGATGCGCCGAGAAACGCCATTGAAATGCGTAGGGTTTACTACACTGCGGCCTTTCCGTTTACCGGCGGCGGAATTCGAGACGTAACATTCAATGCCGTTGATGAGCGGACCGGGGGTGGTAAACAAAACCTCGCGGATTGGCGGCGATTTTCAGCAGACAGGCAATCTGATCCGGATCCGGAGGTCTGCCGCATGGGGCCAGTCCACCTGGCCCTCGTGGCCCCAGGTGTACGACTGCGGCACGAAGGTCTCCCGAGGGCCGTAGGCCGAGCGCTTAGGGCGTAGGCTCCTGATCTTTGAGCTGGTTGGCGCGGTGGTCCCAGTAGTTGATTGTGGCGATATCGTGCTCCAGGGTTTTCACGCGTTGGAAGTCTTCAGGATCGTCCTCGAGGTACCAGATGTTCAGATCAAGGCGGTTGCTCATAGGTTTCCTTTCCGACCGTTCAAAGCGCGATGGTACTTGCACAGTGTTTCGCGGATGCGCGATTCGGGGGTGGCCCGAAGTTCTTCCAGGATTTCATCTAACGAAGTTCGCAGATCTAGCGACGCAACGTCGTTCCTCGTCTTTGTCAGCTTGACGATCACGTCGCACATCATGAGATTTCGACTTAAACAATGTTCGAGGTCGTGTAAAAGTAGTCCCAGAGCCACCGTCGTCCTCCGACGGCGAGCTTGATCTCTCTTTTCGCTCCCTACCAGGCAGCGGTCGGATTCAAGCCTTGGCAAGGCGCATGCGGGGAGTCGCCGATAGTTGTAGTAGTTCAGAAGGTAATTGAAGTCGCCATATCCCCCCAACGGCAGAAAACCCAGGACCGCCACCCGGCATTCTTGTGACCGGGTCTGAGCAAGCATCTTCTCGAGTTGCGCCAATCCGCCGGCCCAAGGGTGGGCAGTGCCCCAGAGCCCCGCAGTGTGGGCGTAAACAAGCAGAGGCTCGTAGAGGTCACACGCGTCGCCGGCAGACGGCGAGCCGCCGAAAGTCTGACACAACCGGTCGAGGAGAGGCTCGTCGCAGAGAATCTTCATCCCGGCCTGTTCCTCGTTGCGGGGGAAGCTGTCGAATGTAAGGCCGTGCTGAAGCACCGAACACAGGGTAAATCACTCCGTCCTCCGACAGGTGTTAATGTTTGTGCTGGCTCCGTGCTGGCGCCATCTTATGGTGGGAGAGGCCGTTGCGGTCGCCCGCGGTCAACCCTGGCGCTGGAGAAGAAGAGCTGACACCAATGGGCGAAGGGGATGAGCAATTATAAGTGGTGGAACCAGTATCACCGTTAGACGGTTCACCGCTGAATGCAAGAATAGGAGCCTAAAACATGACTAAAGGGCGCGTTTTTAAGCGTTTGCAGGTCTTGGGGATACTCGCTCTGCTCGTGCTTGCGGGCGGATGTCAGCGCGGGAGCGTGGCCCAGAACACGATACGGATTGCCGCGGCCGCACCGATCACCGGGCCGCAGGCGGAGACGGGACAGGACTTGATCAACGGCATCCGGATGGCCGTCGATGAGAAGAACGCCGGGGGCGGAGTGCTCGGGAAGAGGATCGAATTGGTCGTATTCGACGACGTCGCCGATCCCAAAGAGGCAGTAAGCATCGCTCACAAAATCTGCGCTGACTCAACGATCATGGGGCTCGTGGGGCACATGAACAGCGGAACCGCCAAGGCGTCCAGTCCTGTTTACGCGCAATGCGGGATGCCGGTGGTAATGCCAGTCCCGACCAATCCAAGTATCACGAAGCAGGGCTTCACGAACCTGTTTCGTGTGCCACCCACCGATTTGGATCAGGGAACAGACATTGCAAAGTACGCGATCACCAAGATGGGAAAGAAGAGATTCGCGATCATCCATGACTCCACGGCGTATGGTCAACCTCTGGCGGAAGTCGTGCGCAAGACAGTAGGAGAAGCCGGCGCACAGGTGGTCACTTTCGACGGAATCAACGAAGGAGACAAGGACTTTCGAGCACTGCTCACAAGGATCCGTGGGACAAATCCTGATGTCTTGTTCTTTGGCGGCATGTACAATGAAGCCGGTTTGCTGGCCAAGCAGGCCAAGGAAGTCGGAATTAAGGTGACATTTCTCGCCCCGGATGGGTCATTTGCACAGAAATTTATAGACCTAGCCGGCGCCGCCAACGCCGAGGGTGCTGTCATGAGTTTCATTGCGCCAGACGAGAAAACAAACGACGCCACGCGCGCTTTCAGCCTGAAATTCCGGCAACGCTACGGGAGCATCAAAGCATTCGCGCCCCTTGGTTACGACGCAGCCAATATTTTAATGGCTGGATTGGCGAACGCCGGCAAAGCTGACAAAGCTTCGGTGATCTCCGCCCTTCACAGCGTCGACTTCGAGTATTCGGGAGTGACCGGGAAATCGAAGTTCCAGGCGGACGGCGACAACACTCGGAGGTCTGTCTATTTCTTCATTGTCCGGGGTGGCAAGTATGAGCCGTTGGTGAACTAAGGTGCCAGAGGCATGGCCATCATCAGGGCAACCGGAACGCGGACCTGGCCCCCAAGAGCAAGCCGTCATTCCGACGAGGCTATGTGGCGCAACCGAAAGCCGACAAACGGGGTGAGCACTTCGTTCGTGCGGAAGTCCTGGAAAGCGGCCTTGGCATTCGCTCGCTCCATCTACCGAACAGCTCTGTGCGAGACTACTTCTACTTCTTCACGCAGACGCCACCCGGGAAGAGACCGCCGACTCTCTACGAAGTCTTACGGACGCGGCCAACAGCGACGCCCGCCGATCTGCGGCTCTCGTACAGAATTTGCCGCCTGGAGCATGAATCCGATTCCGCCGCGAAGCCGGAGATTCGGAGCGCTGAGCGAGCCTTCAACCTCTTGGCCCATCCCGACCTTCGCTCCTGTTACGATGCGCTGTTGCAAGACCCGGACGCTCCGGCGGTCTTCCCGTACGGCGGCTTCGGCCAATGCGTGGTCTCTGGCGAACTGTCGGAGGATGGAACTACCTTCTTCGTCCGGCGAATGCTGTCCTATCTGCCGGACCAGCGCCAACGCCAGTTTCGCGCTCCGCTACGCCGTATCGAATATTTCGATGGGTGTGCGCTCTACCGGGATAGCCGCCGGAAAGCTGAGGTACATATCGATCCCTCGCTTCTTCCGCTCGGGTGGGATCCGACATGGAACCAGTGGAAGCACCTGGTTCCGACGAAGATCGGCGTCACGGCAACCTTTGTCGAGTCCGGCAAATACCGAAACAAGAACGGCGAATGGGATCTGGTGAGGTGGGAGACCGCTCTGCCCAGTCGCTTGTGTGTGGCGGTGCCGGCCGACGCCCAGAACGCTCTGGCTGAGGCTCGCCGCTTGTATCAACGCTTTGGCGAATACCACGACGCCATAGAGCAGGTTCGAACGCGTCTTCAGCGGGAACCGCTGGATCAAAGGGAACTGGGCGACCTCTGCCGCCGCCTGGGAATACCGCCAGACTTCGACGTCGCTCAATTCTGTTGGAAGCCGGACTACGATCCGTACTTCTACCAACAACTGAAGAAACGCAGCCAGAACGTCTATTTATTTCGCGACGAATACATCTTCGACTGCCGCGCCGCAATCGTCGCCGAAGTCCCTCAACTGGGGCACGCCACCTACATCTTTGCCAAGGCCGGCGATGTCCCCGAATTCGTGAACAAGTACGCCACAACCTGCAGAGACGACATCCGGAAGAACCGGGGCAACGTAGCACAACAACTGGGCTTCATCGCGCGGGTCATGCACGGCAGTAGTCCGCGACGATGGGATCGTGATTTGCGTGCGCGGATCGGCGAAGCGGCGGACTATTCGCTTTTGTGACTTGAAGCATAAAGTGGCCGTTTTGAACCATAACGTGGCCGCTGACCACCGCGATGACCATGACCATTACCCCCACCCAAGAAAGGATGGGCCACTTCAGTGAACGGGCTGCCGTTGGAGGGCCATGGGATCTCGCATTGCTTCATGCAAGAACCCGCTGACCGTTGTCCACACTCTCAAGGAATCGCCACCGAGCATCGCTTGTACCCGAGCCTGAGTCGGACGCTCGCCGCGACCAAGCAGTTTCTGAACGATGCTAAAAACCTCGTTACGCAACAATTCACGCCGCCGCCCCATTAATTCAGCCCGTTGTTGTAAACGTCTGGCAGCAATGGCCTGGGCCAAGTCCCTATGCAGAAAGTAAACCCAGCTCGAAGATACGCCAAGCCGCTCACACACAGCAGGAACGGTCGGTGCCGGATCTTCCGCTAGCGCACTGATCAGGCCTGAGTGCAACTCTTTTCTCAGGTCCTCCGCGTGAGCCTTTCTTTGCCCAAGAAGTGCTTGGTACAGGGCCGGAAAATTTCGTCGAAGCACTCCCGCGCTAGCGAAGCCCAATCTCTTGGCCATCTGCTCGGCCGTGGGCGGAGGATTCTCACTCAGCGCGGCTTTCAGGATCTCTCCCTTTCCGACCATCTCGGCATTCCTTCGTTGAGCGATCTTCTTTCCGATAGCCCGGCAAAGATTCGGGAATTCCAACCTGATACAACCAGGATTTGCGTATCCATACTGCTTCGCAATATCGGGAACTGATACCGGGTACTCACGAGCCACCGAGTTCTCCAAGGTGCGCTTCATCTCGGATCGTTCGCATCTCCGAGGTCCTCTCGACGGTCTCGGTTGCAACGCCCTGGTAGCGGCGCGGTGCTTTGCCGCAAGCAGTTCAGACTGAGCGCGGTCGATCTGGTACAAGCGATCAGTCCTGACATAACCCAGTTGCAGAGCAACCTCGGACACACTTGGCGGAGGGTCTTCCGCTAGAGCGCGCTTCAGGGCAATCTGGATTTCGTCTTCGCGATGCCGCCGGGAGATACACCGATCATTGCTCAGAGGCGCGATGTCCAAATCAGCGGTTGCCGGATCGCCAAGCAATTTGATCACCGGCAGTCTCATGTGGTAACACATCCGCAGGAGATCGCCGATCTGCGGGCGGTGTGCGCCCGATACCCAGTACCGCAGCGCGTCGCGGTTACTCCTGGTCAAATCTGCGAACGCAAGGAGGTTGCCGGAAGTGGCAGATTCAATACAGGCGGACAGATTCGTGCGCAGGCGTTCCCTGAGTGGCGACCCCTTCAGTCTTGGAGCCACAGCGAGCAGATCACCGATGGATTTCGCAATCCAGGTTTCGCGTTCCAAATCCGATTCGGCCAACTCCACCTCTGTCGAAGCTTCCGCGTCCACATAGCCCAACCAGCCCCCGCATCGGGAACAGTAGCCAGGTCGGGTATGGGCAGCAAGTGGTCTCAACCGCCGGCGACAGTGCGGACAAATCTCTCTGAGAGGCTCCTTATGAAGAGGACAGATCTTCACGGCACCGATAGCCCACAACAGAGATTCGTACCGGGCACCGGAGCGACGGCGACTCTCGAAACAGCTCGGACACCACGCGCTTACCTTCCGAAGCAGGCGTGATTCCGAGAACAGGTCTTCAAATGCCAGGAGCGTCAAATCCGCAAGTGTTTGCTGCAAGGTGGCTGCCTCCAGAATGTTGGCCCACTTCCTGGGAGCACCCGCAATTCCATTGATTGAGTACGACTGTGTGTAGAAATAGTTCGCCCGGTTCGTACCGGGGTATGGAGTCAATAGCGGAGCCGAAGATGCGGGATCGGATAGTTCGGCGCCGACCAGATCGGAGACTGTTACGCAATGCGCCTCAGCGACTCTAGCAACGTACCCGGTCAAGCTTTCCACCTCGGCTGTGCCGACCTTCATTGGATCGAGGGAGTACAGGCGGCTCCGCTTGGGAAGCGGCGGGACCGTCATCTGCCAGCTCTCAGATAGCTCAACTGGTCGCATGCGCAAGTACCGGCGTACCGATCGGATCTCTCTTGGCGTGTCGCTGGCCTGGCAGCGTGCGCTGCAGAACCCGAGCAGGTGTGTTTTGATCAGTCTCCACGGCCGAAAGCCCGAGCGCCAAACGGAAACGCGAGCGCGCCCCGCCGCTTTCAGTCAACCGCGCTTCGCCTTCTGTTACTTCCGCCAGCATCTTCTCACACTGCGAGATCGTGAGTGCCTGGGCCATCAAATCCCGGAGCGTAAGCTTCGCCGAACCCCGACCTAAGGCGGCGGCGAGCGTTCTTACCAGCCATTCTTTCAATACTCCCACGCAGCCGATGCTGCGCTCATAAAGGAACTCCCAGTTAGCTACCAGTTCTGGTGGCTCAGGGAGAGGCATCTGCCGCTCGAACGAGCAGAGGACATTCAGGAAGGTTTTGCGATCCTCAGCGTTGTCGGCGCGATAACGGCAAAAGTGCACGTCAACACTACGGCGGCTCAGTTGCGCGCTAAGATTTCTGAAAGCCAGCAGATCGTACGTTCCAAATAGGGCGTGCACGGTCCCGGTGCGGTTTGCGATGGACTTGATGACATCCAACTGGTCCAACAACCGGCGTCCGGACGCCATTTTAGCAAGATGCTGCGCTTCATCAACCAAAACGACGCGCGGCCGACGATACTGCAACGCCTGCTCCACTGCATGATGATACTCTCCGCCGGGCGCCTTCGGGCCGGGCATGAAAGTTACGTCGGGACCGCAGCTTTCCGGCCCCAGTTTGCGCTTTCGATTGATGAGCGGCTCGTCCATGGCGTACAGCATTCGCCTGAAGTGATCACGCCAGTTGAAGTTGCCGGATGGCGGCGCCACCGCCTCTACACTCACGACCGGTAGTCGAGCCGGATCGGCCTCCAACTCCTGGAGCGACTCGGCAGTGAGGATTTGTTCGATCCGCGCCCGCAACGTCGTCTTGCCCACTCCAGTTGGTCCGAGGACGAAGATCACGGAGTTCGGTGCACACTCTCGAATAGCGGCGAGGAGCCGGTCCTTGGTATCGACCAGACGGGGATGAGCAACCGTGAACTCCTGGAAGTGCTTCAGCCTGGCCGAAGGCGGCGCATTCAGCAGCGTGGCTGGGAAGTCAGATCGCGATGCCATCAGAACTCACCGTAAATCTCGCAGTTTCCCGGCGCGTTTTCCAGCTGTTTCATTCCATCCTCCACTTGTGCCTGCGGACCGGCGCTGGACCCATGCGGGTTATCGGCAGCTATGCTGGAATTCCGGTCACGCACATTACGGCTTTCTCGATCGCGCTGTCTTTGCAGAAGGAGCGCTTCCTCAGACTCCACCGACGCCAGGAACTCGGCCAATTTCCTAGCGGTGACTTCAAATTCCTGAGAATGGCATTGATGCCGCCTGCGTAGCTCCGTGCTTGCGAGTGCGACTTCTTTTTCCGAGTGGCCCCGAAGCGCCAGGTAGCACTCCGAGTGGCATTGCACCCAACGGCCGGCAAATACGTAAGCCAGACCAGCGTCGAATGGGTCATACCGCACGCCAACCTGCCGGTGCTCGAAGCTAGGATCACGCAGCGACTCCGACCAGTAATAGACATGATTGATCTTGACGCCACGGCCGGGCGCGACTTTGGCTGTGCCCTTCTTAGTAGTCGGCAGCGTCAAAATCTGAAATTCCAGGTCGTCTGCGATTTGCCTATGCGGACGCGCCCCAGTCGCGCCCAAGCCGCGTTGATAAGCATCTCGCGGCGCCTGCCCAAGTGCCGGATGCTCGATCGTATCGTAGATCTCGTAGAGATACTCTGCCAAGTAGTCGTACAGCTCTGGCAAAGGCCAGGTGGCGTGCTCCTTCGGATTGACTGATTTGGTTACTTGGCGGACATTGCGCATGATCTGAGTGTTTCCGGCAAGGTTATGAATAAAGCGCGTGTTTGTGATCCCGAACAGGCGCTCGCAGACGGACCCGAACCTTGCTTTGGCTGGCGGCCGAGTCTTTTTCGTGCATTCGTAACGGGCCAGCAACGTTTCGAAGTAGACGCTGTCGAACTCGCGCCCTCCATCCAGCACGAGAATTTGCGGCAGTCTCCTGTGGCGGCGCACGCATTCTCTCAGAATCATCATGCATGAGCGGTAACTTGGCGCGTCGAAGGTCAGATAGAATGCGAGAACGCGGCGGCTGAAGGCGTCGATTAAGAGGGTCATCCAAGGCCGCCCGAGCACTTGGCCGGAATAGGAGGAAATCACCTCTACGTCCAACTCGGTGTGATCGATATGCCCCACCTCAAATGGGCGATCCCCGTGTCGAGGTGTCTTTAGGTCGAGTTCGAGATAGAAAGGTTCCTGGACATATGCCGCTCTGCGTCCTTGCCGCTTCAGCGTCTGCCGAAAGCCACCTTTCCCGCGGACTGCAAGGGTGAACGTCTTGTAACTCGGAGCCAGGAGATTCTGCGCTTCGCAGGTTCGTTTCAGCCCAACCCATGAGATGTACATGGACTTCTGCTTCAGAGTTTCGTAGTCGCCGGCAATGAACTCGTTCATCAAATGGCGCGTGCTTTCGGGCAGGCGTTCGGTCGAGTTTCCACGATCACGTGTTCGCGGCAGTAGCCCCATATATCCATTCCCGTACTCTCTTTCCGCTGCATGGTACCTGGCGGCCCACCGCCGCAGAGTGCGAGACGGAATGGAAGTGTCTGCCTCCCGCAAGCCGTCCCGAAGGCGCCCGAACACGACACGACAGCGCAAGTTTGCCACCCGCAAGTCCTGTTCGTCGGCTTTCGACAGCATTTCCAGCACCTCAGGAGCCACCACCTGCTTTCTGCGGGGGATAACGGCCTGGATCGTCCCGGCCGCAATCAGCGCGTCAAAGCCCGACGACGGCACGTCTATCAACGTCGCGTCTTCATTCAGCAAACTGACGGTCGTTTCCCCGACGTTGACCAGCGTCCACGGTGTACCGTCCCAGGAGACCTTGCAGCCGACACAGGCATGGAGGTTCGGTGGAGCATGATGACAACCGTCTAGTCGGCCGCCGCCGGCTTTCGGCGGTTGCATGTCGTCAGGCGCAAACACGAGCACGCGTGCCGGTTCACGAAGTGACGCTTTTCGGATATCTACCGAGAGTGCCTCTGTCGCAATTAGGAAATAGATCTCATCGCGCGTCGCGACGCCCAGCGCCAGATCGAACAGCGTCTCCAGCGAAAGCCCCGGGGCTGCCAGGACGTAGCCAAGCAACCTCTCGCATACCGCCGATGCACATGCCGGGCAGTCCGCCCGCAGGTAGTCATCGAGGAACTGCACGTTCCGTTGAAACACCCAATCGATTTCTTGCGCCGATCGAACTCGGTAATAGAGCCCCGATTCCCCAGCGTAGGCCTCGCCCGGCAGACAGCGCCAACGCTTTGTGTCGTCGCGCTGGTACCGATTCGAATTGTGTTCGACGAGCCGGGTGAGATCTTCCTCCGTTTTCCATTCCTCCCAGCCGACCGCATCATCGCGGATCACGAAGAAGTCCGGCGTGTGGAGCACGCCCATGCTCCGCCCGTGCGCACTGTTGTAGAGCAATTTTATCGATGGAGGCTGGTCGAAGTACTCCAACACATGTACATCGCGTTCCATCTCGTAGATGGCGGCCAGTTCGACCCGGTGGCTTTCGAACTGGATCGTCACGCCCATCTTCTTGCTTGGATAACGCCCACTCACGTTGCCGCGGCCGCTACGGACTCGGCGTGCTGGATCGGAGGAGCGAACATCATCGATTACCGCTACGGCCTGATCTGAGAGACTCAGCCGCTGGCGTAACGTCAAGAGATCGTCTCGGCTCAGCACTTTTGCTTTCTCCTGGCGCGGCAAGAGGGGTGCGACGTCACGTCTTTCGCCGCGCCGTCTTCAGGGCGTTCACGTAACGCACCCCCGCCTCATTCATTAACTGCCGCAGTTCCCTGCCGTTGTCGATGGCCGCTTGGACCTGGTCTGCCATAACCTCCGGCACATAGACCGAAGACCGCCGACCGGAACTCCGGCCATACAGGATGTAGCTTTGGTGCCCCACGCCCTTCGCACATGCTGGGCAGTTTTTTCGAATGCACGGGCTTCTGCGAAGTGAGAGTGATCCCTCGGCCACGGGCCACATCTTCTGGACGGCCGACAGAAACCATCTCCTCACTTCGTCCGGAGTTTCGTCCTTCGGCATCGGTACGTGCGTAGTATGGCGCACATACAAACAAAATGCAAGCGTTTTGTTTGAGTGCTTCGCGATGGCCTATATAGAGCCCACGGTCAGGCGACTTGCAGCCACTTTATACTGCCCGCCACGTACTCACGGCCACGATATGGTTCAATCTCATCTGGACTGGCAGGCGATTTCCTCGCAAACACAGGGTTTAGGATCCACCACCGGCCATTTTATGGTTCAAACCGCGGCCAGTTTATGTCTCAAGCGACAGGGCCGCGCCCGCGGGTAGCCGTTCGATGCGGCCGGTCGCAGCCTGCGACGTCCGCAGTTACGCGATTTGAAGAACGTTGACTTGTCCGGGTTTCGTCTGCCTGGCCAAATCGCGGATCTCCGCAAACTGGGGCCGGTAGGCGGCAACGTGGTTGAACTGAGTGATCAGGACAACAATTCCCAAGGGGTGCTTCCCGGTCTGGTTCTGAAACTGGAGGTTTTGGTCCAGGGTTACGAAGACGTCAAAGCGGGAGGCAGCTTCCTTCATCAGTGCGCCGTTGGTGAGCGCCCGCCAGCCCATTTCCGCGACGGTCTTCACTTCGTCGCCAGGGAAGGCCAATCGAAGCCGCGGATTCACACACTCGTCAAGGAGGATGCGCATTCCTTCATCTGCTCACCGGCCAACTCCAGAAAGCGCTGAGCCTGGCCTCGTTCCAAGGACGGCACCGTCTCCAGGAATTCGTCCAGCGAGAAGCCCGCCGCCACGTGGTCGATCAGCATCTGCACGGGGATCCGAGTTCCTCTGAAGCAGGGGGCTCCCGAAAGTCGATCGGGATCGACCCACACAACTTCCTCCAACCGGCGAAGGAGTTCTGGTCTCATACATCCAATGTTACAGCAAGGTGGCGTCACGCCGAAGGCTTCAATGAAAGTTGTGCGACGGCGGGGCCGCGCCCGCGCGTAGCTTCGCCCAATGGCACCAGCCGTATCCGGCTGTGAAGAGGCCGACGAGGGCGTCGGCCGCGGACCAGGGGTCCGCCCCACAGCGGGTCGATACGGCCGGCTTTCACCGAAATCTTAAGCTGAGGCGTCGATGGTGCGGATATCGTAGTCCCTGATTCTGGAATCGGAGGTGACTAGGGTCAGGTCTTCGCACTGAGCCTGGGCAATCAGCATGCGGTCGAAGGGGTCGGCATGATGTTGAGGCAACTTCCGAACCGCAAGCGCGTGCTGAAAAGTGATTGGGAGCGGACGGAATCCCTGGCGTTCGAGTTCGCGGGGCATGACCTCAGTGAAAGGTTCCCGAAGTTCAAAACGGCCCAATGCAGCCTTGATGCCGATTTCCCAAATGGAGGCGGCGCTTATTGTGGTGGCTGAAGGACACCCGGCGCCTTGGTCCCAGCGATCTCCGGAGGCAGAGGGGCGTCGAAATTGCGGTGGATTTCGATCAGGTGTTTCAACCTGCCGGGCTTGCGGTCGAAGGCGATTTTCTCCAGTGCGATTAAGCGGGCGGCCGGCTTGCCGGTTTTGGCAATTTTCGCGGCGTGGGTATTGGCGGTCTTCATGACAGAACTAAGTTTAGTTTAGCTAATGAAAGTTGTGCGACGACGGGGCGGCGCCCGCGGGTAGCGGGTCGATGCGGCCGGCTTTCACCGAAATCACGCCGTCCAGGTTTTGCAGCACGCCGTGGATGATGAGGTAGCGCTCGGCCAGCACCACGAACTTGAAGCGGTCGAAGGTGGCGGGCGCGACGATGGCGTTCATGATGCCGGTTTCGTCTTCCATGCTCATAAAGACGAAGCCGTGGGCTGTGCCGGGGCGCTGGCGCACGATGACCGCTCCGGCGATGCGCACCAGGCGGCCGTTGGGGACCTTCGCCAGGTCGATGGCGCGCGTTACGCCGCGCGCGTTCATTTCGGCGCGGCGGTACGCCATGGGGTGCTGGCCGATGGTCACGCCGGTGCCGTGGTAATCGGCATAGAGGCGCTCTTCCGTGTTCATGGGGAGGAGCGGGGAAGGCTCGCCGTTGGCGGTTTCTTCCAGCGGGGCCAGCAGCGGGCCTACCGGAAGGATGGCGCGCTGCGCCTGCCAGAGGGCGTCGCGGCGATGGGCCTGGTGGAGCGAGTTCAAGGCGCCGATTTCAGCCAGGCGGTTGAGTTCGTCTTTACGCAGCTCGCGGACGCGAAACGCCAGGTCGTCGATGCTGCTGAACGGGCGAGCGCGCAGAAGGGCACGGGCGGCTTCCTCGCGGAGTCCGCGGGCGTAGCGCAGGCCGAGACGGAGGCGTGGGCCGGGGGCCGGGGGCCAGGGGCCGGGGGGGTCGAGAGTACATTGCCATTCGGATTTCGTTACGTCTACTGGCAAAACCCGGAGGCCGTGACGCTGCGCGTCTTTGATTAGGATGGCCGGGGAATAGAAACCCATGGGCTGGTTGTTGAGCATGGCGCAGGTGAAGGCGGCCAGGTGATGGCACTTCAGATATGCGCTGGCGTAGGCCAGCAGGGCGAAGCTGGCGGCGTGCGATTCGGGGAAACCGTAAAGCGCAAATGCGGTGATGGAGCGCACGATATCGTCCTGCACCTTGCCACGGATGCCGGTGCGCTCCATGCCGGCGCGCAGTTTGACTTCGATCTCGGCCATGCGCTTTTCCGAGCGCTTGAAGCCCATGGCGCGACGCAGTTCCTCGGCTTCGCCGCCGGTGAATCCGGCGGCGATCATGGCCATGCGCAGCAACTGCTCCTGGAATAGCGGCACTCCCAGCGTGCGTTTGAGGACCGGCTCGAGCGATGGGTGTAAACAATCCGGCGGCTCCCGGCCCTGCCGTCGGTTCAGGTACGGGTGCACCATCTTGCCCACTATGGGGCCGGGCCGAATGATGGCCACCTGCACCACGATGTCGTAAAAACGGCGCGGCATCATGCGCGGCAGCGCGGACATCTGCGCGCGGCTTTCCACCTGGAACATGCCGATGGTGTCGGCCTTTTGCAGGGCTTGGAAAACCGCGGGATCGTCCTGGGGCAGGTGTGCGAGATCGACTTCGGGAACCATATCGAGGCAGTCTTCGATGACCGCCATCATGCCCAGACCGAGCAGGTCCACCTTGATGATTCCCATATCGGCGCAGTCTTCCTTGTCCCACTGCACCACCGCGCGGCCGGGCATGGCGGCGGGCTCGAGCGGGACCACGGAATCGAGCTGCCCCTGGCAGATGACCATGCCGCCGGAATGCTGGCCCAGGTGGCGCGGCAGGTCCTGCGCCATGCGGTACAGCTCGAAAAACTTGCGCACGCGCGGATGGGCAAGATCCAGGCCGGCGTCGCGGAACTGGGCTTCGGTCGAGTCCTTGGGGTCTTTCCATTCCCACGCGCGCACCAGGCCGGAGAGCCGATCGAGCGTCGAGACCTCGAAACCCAGCGCCTTGCCCACTTCGCGCGCGGCGGAGCGGCCGCGATAGGTGATGACGTTGGCGGTCATGGCGGCGCCGAGCTTTCCAAACCGCTGGTAGACGTACTGGATGACGCGCTCGCGCTTTTCGCCGCTGGGGAGGTCGATATCGATGTCGGGCCACTCGCCGCGCTCTTCGGAGAGGAAGCGCTCGAAGAGCAGGTCCATGCCCACGGGATCGACGGCGGTGATTTCGAGCGAGTAGCATACCGCGCTGTTGGCGGCCGAGCCGCGTCCCTGCGCCAGGATGGCGTTTTCTTTGCAGAAGCGCACAATGTCCCAGACGATCAGGAAATAGCCGGGCAGCTTGAGCTTTTCGATGAGCGCCAGCTCGCGCTCGATTTGGCGGCGGGCTCGCTCGTGATATGGCTGGTAGCGGCGGCGCGCGCCTTCATCCACGCGCTGGCGCAGGAAGGACATCTGGGTTTCGCCCTGGGGCACGGGGTAGCGCGGGAATTGGTAGCCGAGGTCGGCCAGGGTGAACTGAAGGCGCGAAGAAATTTCGAGTGTGTGAGCGATGGCCTCGGGCAGGTCGGCGAAGAGGCGGGCCATTTGGGCGGGCGTCTTGACGTAGCGCTCGGAGTTGCGCTCCAGAAGCCGGCCGGCAGTTTCGAGCGTCGTTTTTTGGCGAACGCAGGTGAGGACGTCGAGCAACTCGCGCTGGGCAGCGGTGGCGTAGGCGACGCTGTTGGTGGCGACCAGCGGCATGCCGAGGCCGCGGGCGCATTCCACAATGGCCTGGTTGCGCGCCTCCTGCTGGCGATGGTGGTGGCGCTGGAGCTCGGCGTAGACGTTGTGGGTGCCGAAAATATCGAGCAGGCGCGCATCGGGGTGGCGCGTGAGACAGATGAGACCGCGGGCGAATTCCGCCAGTTCCTCGAGGGTGGCCGCGCCCTCGCCTTTTTTGGCCCGCAGCTTCATGCGGGTGACCAGGCGGCACAGGTTTTGATAACCTTCGCGCGTTTCTACCAGCAAGGGATATGTGAGACCGTTGGTGCAGGCGATTTCCGAGCCGATGTGGGCGCGAATGCCCGCCTTCCTGGCGGCCATGTGGAAGCGCGGCGCGCCGTAGACGCCGTTGCGGTCCACCAGCGCCATGGCGGGCATGCCGAATTCCGCGCAGGCGCCGGCCAGATCCTCGGGAACGGACGCGCCTTCGAGGAAGTTGAACGCAGAACGCGCGTGAAGTTCGACGTAGGCTTCAGTCATAGCTGCCTTCGACGAACCAGCCGCGCGGCTCGCAGTAGATGCGGTAGAGCGCGCCATCGCTGAGTGCGATGTCCCATTCGTCGCGCGACCAGGGGTTGGTGGTCCACCAATCGCCCGAAGTGCGCCAGGGACCGGCGAATTCCAGGACTTGACCGCGAATGCCGTCGGCGGCGATGAAGCTGGGTTGGTTGGAAGACAGGGAGACGCGGGCGGAGCGGGGGGGACGGAAGAACCGGAGGGCCAGTTGGCAGACGACAAAAGGCGATCGTCTGCCCCACAGGGCAGGTTGGCAGACGACAAAAGACGATCGTCTGCCCCACAGGGCAGGTTGGCAGACGACAAAAGGCGATCGTCTGCCCCACTTGGACTTGGGCTGCCCCATTTTAACCATCTGGAACCCTTCTGGGCGGTGGGTATCGATCAACTCCGGCGAACCAACACGGGCTTCCCCGACGAGCGCTTGGATGCGCGCGAGGGTCAATTCCAGCTTCACCGGCTCGGGCGCAAGCGGGACGAACAGGCCGCCCTGCGCGGCGCGCGGTTTCACCGGGTTCATCCCCATCCATATGTGCACAATGGGGGCCTCGGGGGGATGCGCGGCCAAGTCGAGCTGCCACAGCTTCAAAAATGCTTTGGTGTCGAGCGACGGCACGGGCAGCCGCAGGGTGCGCTCGTCGGTGGCGCGGTTTTCGAGCTTCAGGCGCAAGCGCAGCTCGTCGGTGGCCAGCGCGCGCGTGGCCAGCCGCGCCGCCACGCCGTTGAGCAACCGCGCCAGCAGAAACGCCAGCGGCTCGAGCAGCTCCACCGGGTATTCCAGCTCGATTTGGTCTTCGAACTCGAGCGGCGGGTCGAGCGGGACGAGCTTGCGCTCCGCTTCGCCGCGCGCCAGTTCACGAAGGCGTAATCCTTCGGGACCGAGGCGTTCGGCGATGCCCAGCGGGGGAAGAGCGGCCAGGTCGCGGAACCGGCGGATGCCCCAACGCTCGAGGGTTTCCAGCAATTCCGGCGATGGGGCCAAGCATGCGAGCGGCAGCGGGCCGAGGAACTTGGCCTCATCGCCTTGCGGGACGATGCTGACGCCGGGAAAGCCGCGCGCCGCGCAAATGGCGGCATCGGGATTGGCCGCGAGCGCGATATTGATTTTCACGCGGATTTCCGCGGCCCGGCGCGCGATGGCGGCGGCCACGTCCTGGGGAAACCCCCACAGGCGATCGAGGCCGGAAGCATCGAGAGTCACCGTGTCGGGCGCAGTCTGCTCCACCAGCGGCGAGAACTCGAACGCCAGCGCCGTCAGATTGCCGTTGCCGTGAAGACAGGCGAACATGTTTTGCTCCGCGCGGTGGAAGTCGCGCGCACCCTCATGCCGCGCAGCAATTGCGAGGCGCCGCGCGCGCCGGACCACGTCACCCGCTCGCGCGCACATTCGAGCACCAGCGAGGCGCAGGTTTTGGCGTTCGATTGCCGCGCCACCGTCACCAGCACGGTGGGGGTATGCTCCACCCCGCGGCGCAGACGGAACCACGAGGTGAGGGAAATGCGGTGCGCGGCGTGGGGCGGCGTATCTCCCAGATCCATCGCCACCAGTCCAAAGCCGCCGCCCTGAATCAACAGATCGGCCGCCTGGAGCGCGTGCTCGGCATTGTGGTTGCAACGCACCCAGAGCAGGCGTGGCAAGCGCACCCCGGCCGCGGCGGCGGAGGCGGGGTCGAAAGAATCTTCCGCGTCCACCAGCGCGCAGACTTCCTCGCGCGCGGTGGCCGCGGCCAGGATGGAAGCCAGCAGGCTGGTCCGGCCGGAAGAAGGCGGGCCGACAATTTCAGTCAGGCAGCCGCGCGGAAGTTCGATTCCGGAAATGCCGCTCGGGACCAGTTCGGGCATGGGCCTGGATTGCCAGTCCAGGTGGCCGCCCAGCATCGATGCGAACTGTTTTTTGAGGACCGCCGCGCCCATCCGTATTCGCCTTTTATTCGCCTATACTATATTTTTACAGGATCGAGGCAGGGTCTGTCAATGGCTCAAAAATAGGGTGGACGGGTTTTCGGCGCGGGCGTCGAGCAGGTGTTCGAGTATCAGGTCATCCCAGACTCTGCAGAAACTCTTCGACCGTAACTCGCGCCCGCTTCAGCGCGCCCCGAAGGGTCCCGATGGCTAATACAGGATGCCGCGGGATTACACAGCCGGCCTCCCCCTTCTTCATTACCACGTGGCTGCCGCGCTGCCGCACTTGTGCAAATCCGAGGCGTTCCAGAGCGCGAATAGCCTCATCTCCGGAAACCTGCCGCAACTTAGGCACACTTGGCCTCGAACGTGGTCAGCAGAGGATGCCCGCCCACGTCCAGAGGAAACTCCTCCAGATAAA
>Ga0224558_1002014_pt1 | contig 19688 bp, 18 predicted proteins | sample 714S32024metaG_FD_180682 | JGI IMG/M metagenome (GOLD analysis project Ga0224558, IMG submission 180682) | Peat soil microbial communities from Stordalen Mire, Sweden - 717 S3 20-24 | ecosystem: Environmental > Terrestrial > Soil > Wetlands > Peat | place: Sweden: Norrbotten County, Stordalen...
GTGCTTGGGAAGGAAGACTTCCGCGCGATCCAATCGCCGTATGCGGAAAACCGCACGTACGGTGGTGTGGGAGGGTGCCGGGGCGCAATCCCCGGCACCCGACCCGATCGGCGTCACTGATGCGGAATGACGGACGCGGACCTTGTCATTGGCCGTGGGACTGGAGGCAGTCGTAATTGATTGCGACGCCAATAGCGTCCCTTCCTCGCTTGCCCCCTGCTGGTGGTTTTGCTATCCCACGCGGCGATGATTAAAACAGGTTCAGGTCCCGTCTAAGGCGCATGGCAGTCGCGCCTTCTTCGGCGCCACGCGTAAGCGTGGACGGCAAATTCTTTCGTCTCGGCGAAAAGAAATTCTATGCCAAGGGCGTGGCGTACGGCCCCTTCGCGCCGAATGCGGCCGGCCAGCCGTTTGCCTCACCGGAGCAGACCGGCAGGGATTTTGCGCAAATCCGCGAACTGGGGGCCAACCTCGTCCGGGTTTACCACGTCCCGGCCAAGTGGTTTCTCGACCTGGCCGGCGAGCACAAGCTGAAGGTGCTCATTGACATTCCCTGGAACAAGCATCTCTGTTTCCTGGATTCGGCCAGCCAGCGAGCCGAAGCGCGTGAAGCGGTGCGCCGGGCCGTGTTCGCTTGCGCGCGGCATCCAGCGGTCTTCGCGTTCAGCGTGGCCAACGAGATTCCGCCCGACATTCTGCGCTGGAGCGGCGCCCGGGCCGTCGCGAGTTTCATAGATGACCTGGTCCAGGAAGCCAAAGGGGCAGACCCGGAGTGCCTTTGCACCTTCACGAATTATCCCTCCACCGAGTTTCTGCGCCCGCAGAGCATGGATTTCCTCAGTTTCAACGTCTATCTGCACCAGCAGCAGCCGTTCGAGAGCTACCTCGCGCGACTGCAGATGCTGGCCGATGGGAAGCCTCTGCTGCTGGGCGAATGCGGTGTGGACTCGCTGCGCGAAGGGGAGTCGTGCCAGGCGGAGATGCTGGAATGGCAGATCCGCGGCGCCTTTCGCGGCGGGCTGGCCGGCGCGGTAGTGTTCACCTTTACGGACGATTGGTGGCGGGGCGGGCAGCAGGTTGAAGATTGGAAGATGGGGCTGACTACGCGCGACCGGCAGCCGAAGACGGCGTTTCGGACGGTGCAGGAGGTGTTCTGCGCGGCGCCCTACTTCCCGCTGCCGCGCTGTCCCAGGGTGTCCGTCGTGGTGGCCAGCTACCAGGGCGAGCGCACGCTTAAGGCCTGCCTGGACTCGCTGGCACGGCTCAATTACCCGGACTATGAAGTGATCCTGGTGGATGACGGCTCCGCCGAGGCGACGCGGCAAATCGCCCTCGCGCATCCCAACGTCCGCTACTTTCGTCACGAGAAGAACCTCGGCCTCTCAGTGGCGCGCAATACGGGCATCGCCGCCGCCACGGGCGAGATTGTCGCCTTTACCGACTCTGACTGCCGTGCGGACGAGGACTGGCTGTATTATCTGGTTGGCGATTTGCTGGGGAGCGAATTTGCGGGCATAGGCGGTCCCAATCTCTTGCCCGCGGAGGACTCGCTGGTGGCGGCGGCGGTCATGGCTTCGCCGGGCGGCCCGGCGCACGTCATGCTGACCGACCGTCAGGCGGAGCACATCCCGGGCTGCAACATGGCGTTTTACAAGCGGGCGCTGGCGCAAATCGGCGGGTTCGATCCGATTTTCCATCAGGCAGGCGACGACGTGGACCTGTGTTGGCGCCTGGACCAGGCGGGCTTGAAAATTGGGTTTAGCCCGGCGGCTTGCGTTTGGCATTATCGGCGCTCGACCATTGGCGCGTATTTGAGACAGCAGCGTGGATACGGCGAGGCGGAAGCCTTGTTGGTCCGCAAGCACCCGGAATGCTTCAATTCGTTTGGCGGCAGCCTCTGGCGGGGCCGGATCTACTCGACCGCCCGATTCGGCGACTTTATCCGGCCGCCGATCATTTATCGGGGCTTGTTCGGCAGTGCCGGCTTCCAATTCCTTTATACCTCCGAGCCGGCGATCAACCTGATTGTCTGCACTGCCCTGGAGTATCATGTGCTGGTGACGCTGCCCCTCTGGGTGATGTCGGTGACCTTCCATTTGCTGCTGCCGATGGCGATCACCAGTCTCCTGATTTCGCTGGGCGTTTGCGTGGCAGCGGGAGCACAGGCTGCCTTGCCCAGAACGAAGAGACGGTGGTGGTCGCATCCTTTAGTGGGGCTGCTCTTCTTCTTGCAGCCGCTCGTGCGCGGTTGGGCGCGCTACCAGGGCCGACTGGCGCCGCGACCCACCCTGTTGGCGACGCAGCACACGCTGGATTCGATCGCGCTGCGCAACAGCAAACAGTCGCTGCGCCAAGTGCAATACTGGGCCGAGCGGCGCCTCGACCGGCTGGCTCTGGTTGCCGATATTCTGCGCCGACTGGACCAGCAGGGCTGGCCGAACAAAGCCGATACCGGCTGGAGCGACTACGACGTCGAAGTCTATGGCACCCGCTGGAGCCGGTTGCAGCTTACCACCGTCGCGGAAGAGCATCCCGGGGGCAGACAACTAATACGCTGCCGCCTGCGCGGGCGGTGGGCGTTGCGCGCGAAGGTCGCTTTCTGGTCGCTGTGCGGTTTTGAACTGCTCGTCTGTGGCCTGGTCGGGCCGCGGCTGCCCTGGATTTGGGCGCTACTATTGACGCTGCCGCTGTTCGCCTGGTTCCTCCGCAGCCAGCAACGGAACCTGCAAAGCATCATCGTGGTGTTCCTGGATGCCCTGGCCGGCGAATGGCATCTGACAAAAGTGCAGCCCCCCAATACCAGCCAATCCGTGGAACAACCGCGGGGCGCGCCCTGATTGCCTTCGATAGACCGGCACAGTAGGTTGAAGCCGTTATCGCTATGATTCAGTATCTTGATCTGTTGCGCCATGTACTGGAGCACGGGAAGCACAAAGCCGACCGCACGGGCACGGGCACTTATTCGGTCTTCGGGGCCCAGGCGCGCTTTCCGCTCTCTCAGGGATTCCCGTTGCTGACCACGAAGAAGCTCCATCTCAAGTCAATCATTTACGAGCTGCTCTGGTTCCTCCGTGGGGATACGAATATCAAGTATCTGCACGAGCACGGAGTGACGATCTGGGACGAGTGGGCGGACAAGGAGGGGAGCCTGGGCCGGATCTACGGCGCGCAATGGTGCGGCTGGCGCACCCCCGACGGCCGTTCTATCAACCAGATTGACCGAGTCATTGAGCAAATCCAGCAGCAGCCCGAGAGCCGCCGCCTGATTGTCAGCGCCTGGAATGCCGGCGAGCTGGATCAGATGGCTCTGGCGCCTTGCCATGCGCTGTTTCAATTCTACGTCCAGGACGGTGAGCTCCACTGCCAGCTTTACCAGCGCAGCGCGGACGCGTTCCTGGGCGTGCCGTTTAACATCGCCTCCTATTCGCTGCTGACGATGATGGTGGCGCAGGTCTGCAAGCTGAGACCCGGCACTTTCGTCCACACTTTCGGCGACCTGCACCTTTACGCCAATCATCTCGAACAGGCGCGGCTGCAACTCACCCGCCAGCCATGCCCCCTGCCGGAGATGAAGTTGAACCCAGCCATTAAGAACATCCACGACTTCCAATACGGCGATTTCGAGCTGACCGGCTACAACCCGCATCCCGGCATCAAGGCCCCAATCGCGGTGTGAATCAGTGCCGTGATCGGTTTTTGCGTCACAAGGCGCTCAGGGCGTGTGCCTGGCCGGCGCACATTGGCGTTACCACCCCACCATCAGTGTCAGGCACTCCCCCGTAACCGCGCCGGAGCCTCCCGGGATCCTCGCCGTAGCACCTCTGATCGCGGATCAGAGGTGCTACGGCGAGGATCCGGCGAGGATCCGGCGAGCATACGGGCCTGTAGGCGCGAATGGGCCGCCAAAGCCCCGCATCCGAATTGCGAAAATCCGATGCCCGAAGGATATCCCAAACGTCAAGCCGACAATGACTTAAACCACTGCCCGGCGGCGAGTTTTGGACATTGGAAGATTGGGAATTTGAGCTTGTTTCGGGTTTCGAGGTTCGGATTTCGGATTTCCGCGCCCGGGAAGGCTGCAGTTCTCAGACACGCTCCTGCGGCGGTCGGCGCAGCGACCACAGCGCGGCTGGGGCGAGCGGTGCTATGCGGCTGGGGCGGGGATGCGGGCGCGGGTCACTTTTGGGACATCCGTCCAGCCGTCGATGTGCTGGCAGGTGCGAATCCAGATGGCCGTACGCCAACTCGGCCACGGGGTTGCGACGGAAGACCGGCTCGGCGGGCGGGAGGTCGAATTGGGGCAGGCCGAGATCGGCACGCCGGGTGTTCACGCGGGAATTCATGTTGTTTCAGGCACCGCGCTTCCGCGGCGGTGGCCCACTTGCCCGCAATTGGGCGGGTGTTTGCACGCTACCAAAACGCGGAGCAGTGACGCCAGTAGTATTAACTTTTCCCAAGTGGAACGTTGGGCCAGCGCGCTGAGAATAGCCGAATTAAATGAGTAAGCGGGCAAACGGATGACCACGTCGTCGAGAATGATGATGGTGTCATCCGTCTGGTATTTCTTAGCCAGAGCGAGAAAGACGCACAGCCCGAGGGTGTCGAGGTGTGACTCGCTGAAAAGTGATTGCGGCGCGATGCCGGATTCTGTGTGAAAGTTGCCCTCGAGGACCAGGGAGTGTTGGAACTTTTCCTTGAGGGCGAGTTTGATTCCACCGAGGCTCTCGCCTGGGTGGATCAGATGGAAGAGTCGCTCAGCCTCTCCGGAAATGGTGTTCAATTCCTGGCTGACGAAGGTCTTGCGCTTTTCCTCGACAATTTCGAGGCTCTTCTGCAAGCGACTGCAGAGCTTGCCAAAGTGGAGTGTTTGTCGCTCGTACTTGCGCAGGGTTTCCAGATGTTTGAGGACGGTGGTGTGGAGGGCGATGCTGTCGCGGGAGGTCTTGGTCTTGGTCTCGAGCGACCCCTTGATGGTGGCCAAGGTGGGTCCCCATGCCTCTGCCTTTAGCGCGAGGTCGGCCTCGGGGGTATCCGGGCTGCTGAGGGTGTCTAGGAAGCCGGCGGGGAAGGTGATCGAACGGACTGTTTTGAGCGTGCAGGACTCGACTTGGTCCGCAGTTGTCTGCACCTGCTGCGCGTATTTTCTGAGCTCCGACTTTGCCGTTGCGGCTCTGGCGTCCAGCGTTTTCTTGGCGTCCTTAATTGCTTTTTGCAACTGGGCAATCTTTTGCATTGATGCGATGCGGGTCCCTAACGCAGCGCTGAGTCCCTGACGCTTCACTGGCTGCTCGCAGACCGGGCATTGACCGAGGGCCTGAGTTGAATCAACGTAGTTCTTTGCGTCCTCCAGAAGTGCTACCAAGTCGCCGCTCTGCCCTGACGCCTTCTTCTCCTCCTCCTTGAGGGCCGCGAGCGCCTTGGTGTGGTCCTCGTTCGCTTTGTCTTGTTCGCGGGCTTTCGTTTTCCAGTCGGCCTACTGACTACAAGACTACGGACCACGGGGGAAGAGCAGAAACGTTGAAAGCAGAAAGCAGAAATGGGAGCGCAAAGCTACGAGACTACGGGACTACGGGACCACGGGACCACTGCCCACGGGGGAAAAGCTGAAATACTGAAATGGGAGCGCAAGACTGCGAGACCACCGGACTACTGACCGCCGGACCAATGACCACGGACTACTGACCACGGACGACGGGACTACAACGGTAACAACCTGAAAGAAAGTCCTGTTGATTTGCAGCCGCTTACAACAATTCAGCAGAATAATCTCACACCCCAACCGCCCCATTTTCGTGACCCAATAACGTTAACGGTATGCGTAACAACGCACCCATCAACCACTTCCCGCCAACACTATTTTCACCGAGCGGCTCCCCTATATATGAAGAGGCGCATTTATTTTCGCGAGCAGGCCGGGTGGGTACTGACCACAGGACTACTGACCACGGGACTACGGACTACAGGACGAAGCGGGAGAAGTTGAAATGCTGACACGCCGAAACCTGAAACCGGCCAAATTCCTACGGCAGCGGATCTGGGTCCATCTCTGGCTCGTCAACCAACCTCTCGAACCCAAGGCTTCCCAAATCGGGAAGTCTGCGCTTCCCACCATAAGGGTGAGAGCTGATCAGGGAGTCACGCCGTGACCCAGCGGGGTCAAGGCGTGACACCCACTCAGAGTAGAGGCGATTGGCCTCGGCCAGTGGCATGACGCCACCGGCCAGACACAGAAAGCATGATATGAAGACGAGACAACTGACGACGCACCACAGACAACTAGACGAACACCGGTTTGCCCTGCGCCGGGGCCTGGGATTCTGGGAACTGACCTTTGAAGGCCAGCGGGCCGTCTTCAAACACGACCAGGGAACGCTTTACGTGGCGTGCCTGCTGCTGGACCCACCGCCGGAGCCGATTCACGCGATGGCGCTGGCGCTCAAGGCCCGGAAGATGAGCGGACAATCCACCGAGGAAGCGGAGCTTATCCAGGAGCGGAACCTGGGGCTGGACGATGCGGAGGCCGTCCGGAACTTGCGCCGGAAGCAGCGCGCGCTTGAAACGGTGCTGGATGATGAGCTGGCCATCGAGCCAGTGAAGGCGGAGGCGCGGCGGGAGCGGGAGGAGATCCTGGAGTTCCTGCGGAAGAATTCGTGGCGAACCCGCGACAACGCGGGGCGGTGTGTGCGGGCTGTCGCCGTTGCGATCAAGCGCTTCCACGCGCGTCTGGTCAAGGCGGTGGACGCGGAGGGCAGGCCACATCCGGTCTTGCAAGGCTTTGCGCGGCATCTGCGGGAGCACCTGCTGATTCCTTCGGGCCGGGGCGGGGGCCATGGCGGGGCGAGGGCAAGCTGGTCGGGGGCGGGGTGCTTTACCAACGAGCCGCCGACGGGGGTCGTTTGGACCGGAATATCCAACATCCAGTGAAGGGCGAAAGGGGATTGTGTTTCAAGTGACAGGGTTTGTGGACCTATAGAGGGTGAAGTGACGAATTAGATCACTTCCGGCGTGTGCAACCCGGCCGGCGTTGCCGGCCACGCGCACCGTTTCAAGAACACATAGATAACAAAGAAAGATATTAGCGTATGAAGATACAAGACATCCCACAGGTCGGTAAACTCGGCCTGACAGTGACGTGGCATGGCCGTAATGGCCAGCTCCGTCGCATCCTCGCAATCCCGAAGAACCCACGAACGGACCGGCAACTCGAGGTCCGTGACCTGCTGCAGCAGCAGGCGCGGCGGTTCGACGCGCTGACCGACGTCCAGCAGGACGCCTGGAACGTGGCGGCCGCAGGCTTCCACTCCACCCCCAGCCTCGGCCAGAGCGGACTGCTGACGGGTCTGCAACTGTTCGTCCGGGTAAACTGCAAGCTTGGCCTCCTGGGCCAGGACGCGGTGGACGTGCCGCCAGTGGCACCGCAGTTCCCGGCGCTGGCGCCCCAGGGCTTGGTCATCACCAACACCGGTGGGGCGGTGGCGGTGAAGTTGACCTGCCCGACCAACCCGGGGGAGAACACGGTGCTGCGGGCCAGCTCGCCGCAGAATTCGGCGATTCGGGCCTGCCGGAACTTCCGGATTATTGGCACCTGCCCGGTGCCGACCGGCGGCTCGGCGGACATTACGTCCCTGTACGTGGCGGAATTCGGGGCCGTGCCGATCGGCAAGCGCCTGTTCGTCCAGGCCAGCACGATGGTGAATGGGTTCGAGAGCCTGCCGCGGCAGTTCCAGGCCCGAGTGCCGGCTGCCTGAGCGCGGACTGCGGAACTACCGACTAAGGCTACGGAAGTCTGGAGCCTGGAGTCTAAAGTCTAGAGTCTAAAGTCAACATTGGGCCCCTCTCCCCTTCGGAAGGGGAGAGGGTGCACATTAGCCGTAACCAGGCGCTTGAACTTGAGTCAACAGAGGAGACGCAGGCAGCCAGCCAATGAGATGCAAAGACCCCCACATGGCCCCAGAGGGAATTCCAGTGATGCAGAAAAGCGTAGTCTTCGAATGACCAAAGGGATACACAGGAGCACAATTCTATGAAACGTTTCCTTCTGGCAGTTCTGGTCATCGCCTCGTATGCAAACATGGCTGGTGTCGCGGGAGATTTGGCCCAGGGTTTCGCCCGGCCGCCCCAATCGGCCCGGCCCTGGGTCTATTGGTTTCCGCTGAGCGGCAATCTCTCGAAGGAGGGAATCACCGCGGACCTGAAGGCACTCCAACGGGTCGGCATCGAGGCTGGGCCGCACCATCCAGCCTAGCTTGCGATGTGCATCCGCGCCTTTGCCAATGAACTCCGCCCGCGCGCGCAGAATGAAATCGCCCTTCATCCGCTTCCAGAGGAAATGGCACTGGTCACGCCCGAACCACATGTTCGTCCCCCCGGCAGTGACGGTATATTCCTGACTCGCAGGGTCGTACTTGGCCGAGCCGGCGAGCTTCGGCGCGCCAATGTCGGCGTGCCCGTCAAATTGGCCGAGGGGGCTATCCTGGTCACCGGCACGGGCGATTCCAACGGAGAGCGTGAAGGACATAAGAGTTAGGAGTATTGGCCTGGCTGTATTGAAGTTCATGTGAACAGGTCTATTCGGGTGCCCAAATCCGAAACTCGCCGCCGCAGTGCAACAGGGCAAGCAGGTAAAGCATGCTGTCGTAAAACGATTCTGGCCGGCCGGGATGGGTTGGTCCCAGAGTGCCTCAACAAATTGCTTCGCCTGCGGGCGCGTCGCGGTGAGACGAGCCACGGCGTTCAACACGGCTGAAAAGTGGTGCTTCGGAGCCCACCTCCTGAGAAGGCAGCGCTTGTCCGTATGCCGGCCCGGTGGGTTTCTATCTGTCTGCCGGAACATATACGGACCGATCATAGTCCGCAGGGGCCGAACTGGCTAGTCTGTTTCCTTTGGCTGCGCTGTTAGTCAGCGCTGCTGGACGTTCCTCGCTTGATTGGCCAAAATGCGCCAGGACCATAGGTCCATTTATTGCTGGCGGGGACCTCAGGTCTTCACGTATCACTGCTGCCGTCAATACTCACCCGCATCAGTCTAAGATGTTATGCAACAACATGCGCGGTTAACCGTTGGTTCCTGTTCCGTTGTCACCGTAATCGCTCTGCTGATCACGCCCGGCGCTCTGCGCGCTCAGACCGCGGCATCACCTACCACGAACCTGGCCAAAGCCCCCGAACTGTTGAACTGGAGCACCCAACAAGATCACAAGAACATGTTGGAGCAGTTGGGTATCGCCCGGCTGTGTCCAGGACCAAGCGGGCAGCCAGGCGCGACCAATTCCGCCAACTATGACCCGGCCAAGGCGAACCCTTTCCCCGATTTGCCGGAACTCCTCACGCTGAAAAACGGGCAGCAGGTCACCACGGCTGAGATGTGGTGGAACCAACGCCGTCCGGAAATTATCCAGGACTTCGAGCGGGAAGTGATCGGGCGGGTGCCAAAGAGCGTGCCCAAGGTAACGTGGACCGTGGTCTCGAATGTGATGGATGGCCTTGTCGGCAGCTTACCGGCCAACGGCAAACAACTGGTCGGCCATGTGGATGACTCGGCCTTCCCTGCGATCACCGTGGACATTCGCATGACACTGGTGAATCCGGCGGGGGCAAAGGGCCCTGTGCCGGTGCTGATGATGTTTGGCGGCTTTGGCGGCGGCGGCATGCCGCGCCCAGCTGGCTCTCCGGTGCCGACTAACCGTTTTCCCGAATTCGGCGGTCCCTATAAGGACCCGCCGTCCAGTGAACAACTGCTCGCCGCAGGGTGGGGTTACGCCAGCATCAACCCCGAGAGTATTCAGGCCGACAACGGAGCAGGGCTCACCAAAGGCATTATCGGCCTGGTCAACAAGGGCCAGCCCCGCAAGCCCGACGATTGGGGAGCGCTGCGCGCCTGGGCTTGGGGCGCCTCCCGCGGGTTAGATTATCTCGAAACCGATCCAGCCGTGGACGCGAAGAAAGTGGGCATCGAGGGCGTGTCGCGCTATGGCAAGGCCGCGCTCGTCACGATGGCTTTTGAACCCCGTTTCGCTGTTGTGCTGGTTGGCTCCTCCGGCGAAGGCGGCGCCAAGTTGCACCGCCGCAATTTCGGGGAAGCGGTCGAAAATCTGACGGGCTCGGGCGAATACCATTGGATGGCGGGCAATTTCCTGAAGTATGGTGCAGCGGAATCTTCGTTCGGCAGCAAGAATGCCGGGGATCTGCCGGTGGACGCACACATGTTGATTGCCTTGTGTGCTCCTCGCCCCACCTTCATCAGCTACGGCGTGCCTGAACGCGGGGACGCCAATTGGCTGGACCAACAAGGCAGTTACATGGCCACGGTAGTGGCTGGACCTGTCTTCCGGTTGCTGGGAGCGCGAGACATCGGCGAGAAGGAAGATTATCGTATCGCAAGGATGCCACCGGTGAACGCCGGATTGCTGGAGGGGGTACTAGCGTGGCGGCAACACGATGGCGGCCATGAAGACCGATCGAATATGAAGTATTTCATTGCCTGGGCAGACAAGTTGATCAACCGCGCCCCCGGTGCTGCTCGCGCCGGGAAGTGAGAGGGTGTCTGGCGGCATGAACGATTGTCTTCCTTCTTGGGTTCTTGCGGCACTGGCTTTTACTTGCTGCGCTGGGCTTCCGCAGGAGGCCGCTATCGGTAGCCGCCCGGGATCAGCGGCTCGGCCGGTTTGTCGCAGTGATCCCAATTCCCTCCTGGCGCACGAGCAGTTAGTCAAAAAGGCAAAGCAAGGAGGCATCGATGTCTACTTTGTGGGGGATTCCATTACCCGCCGTTGGGGCGCTGCCGACCCGCAGTACCGACCGTTGCTTGAGAATTGGAAAACGAACTTCTTTGGGTGGAACGCGGCCAATTTCGGCTGGGGTGCCGATCGGATCGAGAATATTCTATGGCGCTTGCAGAACGGTGAACTGGAGGGCGTAAATCCAATGGTCATCGTCCTGCTGGCAGGAATCAACAATGTGGGAAACGAACCTGGCGATTCCGAAAAAGTAGCGGACATAACGCGGGGTTTGAAGGCGATCGTGGACGTTTGTCAAGCGAACGCCCCGAAGGCGACCCTCATTATGACTGCAATCTTCCCGCGCAATGACAACCTGGCGGTGATCCCGACTATCAATCAAATCAACCGAAACCTTTCGCTCCTGGCTGATGGTAAGAAGATCCGATATCTCGACATCAACGACAAGCTCGCCAACAAGGAAGGTAGATTGTTTCCGGGAATGATGAATGCAGACAAGCTTCATCCAACGCTGAAAGCGTATCAGGTCTGGGCGGACGCCTTGAAACCGATATTCACGAAACTACTCGGTCCTCCCGCCAAGATGGACCACGCTCCGCCACCGACCGGTGATCCGAGCGCCAAACGTTAGCTTGACTTTCGCAACTCGACTCGGGTTTTGAATATTCTTGGGCACCGGAGCATTGGGTTTCCCCGGGGAATCAGCCTTTTGAGTTCGAATTTCAGCGTGTAGTGCAGAACGAGTCTCTTCCAGCGCCGGGGAAAGCTGCTAAATCCAGGGCTCACGGCGCTAATTTTTGCGAGTCCATGAGCGGCGCGAAGACGGCAAAGTCCATGCCTGCTGGCGCCTGGTGGAGAACCGCCGGTATGCCGACGGCTGGGTTGTCCAACGGCACGTGCCGTATCTGGGAGCACTGACGAGGGTCAAGAGCTGAGTCGGGAGAAGGCTGCCAAGCAGTTCGACGCCTTGCCCGAGCCGGTCCAAGCGTTGCCAGGTTTAGTCTCCGGGCGAGATCCAAACCGGAAGCAGGGCACCCTGCTTTGAAGGGTTTTGAGCCTCTACCCTGCACGGTATCCCCACAGCTGGTGACATGCAGGGACCGGGCCGTCTGGTATCTTTATCGCATCGATACGATTTGAATTTGTTCTCAGTGTATCGTGTGTCAAAGAGGCCGGATCAAAACCCCGGCTTTTTTGTTGTATTGGTGCTTTGTTCGATCAGAACAGGAGTTTCACAATTGCCGAACGTAGGTCTTCGATGGTAAAGGGCTTGCCAATGACCGCATCCACTGGCTTGTCAGAATCCCCGAGCTTTTCCAGATAGGCGGTCACCATAAGAATTGGCATGGAAGGGGCAATCTCCCTGAAACGGAGAGCGACCTGGCTGCCATGCATTCCCGGCATGAAGTAGTCCAGAATCGCCAGATCAAAAGGTCGATGCTTCAGCAGTTCGATCGCCTCGGCGCCGCCGGCGGTTTCGACAACCTCGTGCCGATCAATAGTGAGCAAAAGCTTGATCGACTTGCGAGCCCCCAGGTCATCCTCGACCAGAAGTATTCGTTTCCCAACGATCCTTTTCTGTTCGGCCATAAACTTGTTTTGACAGCACATGTGATACCACCTGGTTTCCCGTCCAACAAAAGAGCGACCCGTGATCGAGTCGCTTCTCGGAGCCGGGGGTGGCCGCTTTCTGGCCGTGGTGGTTCCACAATTCACAGCCCGATGTAGCCAACATCGCGCTATCGAGTAGCGCAGCGAACTAGGAAAAACCTTGGAATCGACCTCAGGTGGGCGATTGGCTCCAGATTGGCGGCCGCTGTCTCACGTAAAAAAGAGCGGCTCAGTCTCCTGAACCGCTCCCAAACCCAAACATAGAACCAATTATCAAACCAAACTCAGGCAGAACCTTACGCCGTCCACATCTCAAGCCGAACTAGAGAATTCCTTGCGGAATCCATGCGACGGTTAGGCTTAGCGTTGTCCACCGCCGCCGGGCCATGTTTTGTTTGCCGAAATCCTCGTTGCTGGCGGGGCCGCTCTTAGGTTTGGTCTGGTCGTTTGTCTTAGATGAGTGATGGATCTGGACCGCAACCAGGCACTGCTTGGCGTCCGAGCCTTCAAGGAGACCGTTGAACTTCCGCGGTTGAAGTGATAGGAGTCCTTAATGCCGGACCACCCCAACGCTTTGTCTCGCTCTCCCATTGGGGGCGCCTTGGGAGTTTTCCGACACCGATCGTTTCTCATTTTCTGGATAGGCGCCTGCATCTCGAACACCGGTAATTGGACCGAGAACGCCGCCCAAAGTTGGGCCGTCACAAGTCAGACCATTGGCAACCACCACCAGGGGCTTCTCGTCGAGATCTTGCAGTTTGCGGATTTCTGCCCCGTGCTCATGCTCGCGCTGGTCGCCGGCGTAATCTCGGACCGGGTGAACCGGAAGGTTTGGTTAATCACCTTGCAAGGTCTGGCGTGTGCGCTCGGTGCGGGCCTTGCCGTGGCAGCATTCCTGGGACGGGCGACGCCCTGGGTCGTTATCGTCTTTACGTTTCTGGAAGGGATCGTATGGGCTCTCAACGGCCCAGTCTTCCTCTCAGTCGTTCCGAGTCTGGTTCCACGCTCGGAACTCAGCCCGGCCCTCGCACTGAACTCCGTGCAATTCAATATGGCCAGGCTCTGCGGTCCCATGTTGGCGGCGGCGCTTATCGGTGCGATCGGTGTCGCGGGTGCCTTCACCTTCAATGCCTGCACGTTCCTTCCGCTGTTGATCGCCCTTTTGCTCGCCATTCCGAACGCACCCGCCCCACCCCGCGACAAGAAGGTTTCGCTCTACGACGACATCCGCGAAGGCCTGAGATTCGTCTGGACGAGCCCCGGCACTCGGCGCCTGACCATCATGGGCGTGATCTTCATGTTCCTGGCCGCACCGTTGCAAGGGCTGCTGCCCGTTTTTGCCCAGAGCGTGCTCAAGGGCGGTCCAGGACTCTTCGGCCTGATGCTCTCAGCCATCGGCCTAGGTTCGATCCTCGGAGCCTTCCTGCTCTCCTGTATTCCCTCATACTACCCTCGCCACCACCTCATCCCTCTGGCCATGTGCGTCTTTGCCGCCATCGGGCTGGTCTTCAGCCTCTCCACCACACCTGCCTTGAGCCTGATCATCCTGGTCGCCAGCGGCTGCTTCTGGTTGCTGAGCCTGAACCCAAGCAATACCGCGAATCAACTCCTCGCCACCGATGCGAACCGCGGTCGGGTCCTGTCGGTTATGCTTCTAGCACAACAAGGCGGGATGCCGCTTGGCCACCTGTGCGCAGGTTTTCTAACCCACTATATGTCCCCACCATGGGTGCTGCGCATTATGCTCGGCACACTCCTGGTGGTGATGGTGGCTTTTCTTTTCATGCGTGAGCCTGCAATCGATGCGATGTCCCACCGCAAGTTGGGCAAACTAACATTTTGGGGCAACTTTTGGGAGGCCATCACCGCTCACTCTCACCGACCCGCCTATCCGGCGGAGATCGGCGTTTCATCTGAAAGGGAACGGACATCTGTGTAGCTCGTTTCTGCACCGGGAGGGTTTTCTGTCCTCAGCGAGTTTGTTTGGCGTGGGCCCGGATAAGTCATAAACAGGTTTCGCCCGAACTTATGGCGAGTGGCAATCCGGGGTGCTCCCAAGGCGAGATTCCAGCAGCTCGACCAACTTGGGATTGCGAAGCACAGTGGCAAGAGAGTATTCTCCCAGCGTTGCCGAGGAAGAGCCACTGTCGGCGACCTTGAATCAATATGAAATATTCATTTTCTCCTCGGGCATCCCTTTGCCGACGGTCCTTCCTTGCGATTTCCGGGGCGATTCCCGCTGCCATCGCCACCCAGCTCTCGGCAAGTGTCTCGGCGGTTGAATCGGCCACGCCTGAACCTGCGGGAGCGAAGAAGTATCCCATCGGCCTGGAACTCTACTCAGTCCGAGGCGAGTTGACGCGCGACCTGCCTATCACGCTCAAGACAGTTGCCAAGCTCGGTTATGAAGTGGTCGAGTTCTACTCGCCGTACTTCAAGTGGACGCCGGCTTACACCAAAGACGTCCGCGCGCAAATGGACGAACTTGGCCTGCGCTGTTATTCGACGCACAACGGTTTCGAGTCGTTCACTCCGAGCGAGAACTTCGCCCGCGCCATCGAACTGAACCAGATTCTTGGCACCCGTTACATAGTGCTGGCCAGCGCTCCCAGTCGCACCAGTGGAGTTGAAGGGTGGAAGCGCCTCTGTGAACAGCTGACCACCGCAGTCGAACAATTGAAACCGCACGGATTAAGCGCCGGGTACCACAATCACCAGGCCGAATGGGCCAAATTGGACGACGGTCAGCGCATTATCGAGGTCATCTCTGCCAATACACCTAAGGAATTCGTGCTGCAGTTGGATGTCGGCACCTGCGAGGAAGCCGGTGCCGACCCGATCGCCTGGGTCAAAGCCAATCCCGGCCGCTTCAAGGTTATGCATCTCAAAGACTGGGCGCCGGGCGGGCGCGCGGAAGAGAAAGGCTATCGCGTCCTGTTCGGTGAGGGCGTGACGCCCTGGAAAGAACTCCTTGCCGCGGCGGAATCCGTCGGTGGCGTCGAGTATTACCTGATCGAGCAAGAAGGCAGCCGGTTTTCGGAATTCGAAACGGCCAAGCGGTGCCTGGTCAATTATAGGGCAATGTTCGGGAAAGGGTGACACAATTAGCACGCTCCTATGGACCTGACGAAGTTGGGCTGGAATGCTGACCTCAACCAGCAGTTCGCGCCCCACCATGCCAAGGGTCTGGTTCCGGCCCGCGTCGCGGTGGAGGATAAGCATTTCTTCCGCGTATGGACCGCTGATGCGGAGCTTCTCGCGCAAGTCTCTGGCAAGTGCTTCCATGAAGCTCGCCGATCCAACTCTAAACTTCCCAAGGTCGGAGATTGGGTCGCCATAAGACTGGTACCCAACGAGGAGAAGGCCGTTATTCAGGCTATCCTTCCACGACGCACCCAACTTTCCCGCAAAATGACCGGCCATGGCGCCACCGAGCATATCCTTGCCACGAATATCGACACGGCGTTCATGGTGACGGCCGCGGACGCGAGTTTCGACGTAACGTGCCTGGAGCAGATGCTCGTTGTGGCACATGAAAGTGGCGCCCGCCCGGTCGTCCTTCTCAATAAAATAGACTTGTGCGACGACCTTGACGCGAAGATAGCGGCAGCCACTCGCGTGGCGGGAGGCGCATCGGTGCTCGCGGCCTGTGCGCTTACCGGGCGGGGCGTGAAGAAATTGTCGGAGCTGATCAAACCCGGCGACACGGCCGTATTCATCGGCACTTCGGGTGTTGGTAAGTCGAGCCTCATCAATCGCCTGTATGGAGAAAACATCCAGGCAACCGTGGAAGTGCGCATGAATGACGCCAAAGGCCGGCATACCACTTCGTGGCGCGAGATGATTTTCCTCCCACAAGGCGGCGTGGTTATTGATACGCCGGGTATGAGAGAGTTCCACATCTGGATTGCCAGTGAAGGATCGAAGCAAGCTTTTCCAGAGGTCGAAGCGCTGTCTCCGCGCTGCCACTTCCGCAACTGCACCCATATGAAGGAGAAAAGGTGTGCGGTGCTCGAAGCGCTTGCCGCCGGCACGCTCCCGCGCGAGCGGTATGACAGTTTCCTCAAACTCCAACTCGAAATCCGCTACCTGCGCGAAGCCGAAAAGAGAGCCGCTTGGCAACACCGTAAGAAGAGCGACCGCGGGGCCCGTCGCGTGTTCAGCCAGAAGGATTGAACCGCCCCTTTTCTGACAATACGGGTATCAATACGGTGGATGTGTGCGACAATGGGCTATGAGTTTTCCATTGTGAACATTTCATCCGCCATTTTTGATTGCAGCGCGCCGGATTTGGATTCTTGTCCGGACGAGTCGCTGCCGGAGTTCGCTTTCATCGGCCGCTCGAACGTCGGCAAGTCCTCCCTGCTGAATATGTTGGCGGGCGAGCAGGGATTGGCCCGCGTCTCGCCCACCCCGGGGTTCACCAAGCTCATTAACCTATTCACGATGAACCGATGTTGGCGGCTGGTGGATCTGCCGGGATACGGCTTCGCCCAGGAGGCGCGGAAGGACAGGGCCCGTTTCAACCAATCCGTGAACGATTATTTGGAGAAGCGCCCGAACCTCAGCCTGGTCTTTGCGTTAATCGACTCCGGTCTGGCGCCGCAAGCAATTGATCTCGAATTCGTGGAATGGCTCGTGCGCCACGCCGTGCCTTTCGTCTTCGTCTTCACCAAAACCGACAAGGTATCCCCCGTCACGGCGCAAGCGAACATCGCAGCCTTTGCCGATCGCATTTCGGCGTGGTTCGAAAAGCCGCCGGCGGTGTTCACCTGTTCAGCCATGACTCGGCAGGGCCGGCAGGAGTTGCTCGGGGTAATCGACGAGGAGATGACGGCAATCAACACCGCGTCAATCCGGGCACGGGTCCCTACCGAAAGCTCACCAAACCTAAACTTGGAAGCGCGCGTTCGGGAAAACCGAAAACGGCGTCCCGACCTCAACCGCCCTTGGTGAGGTCGCAGCGTCTAACGCTTAATCATGCTCGAAGCACGGAGGCTTTCCCCCCCATTCCCGGATGCGGTCGCAAGCTTCTCGAAAACAGTCGTGGAAGGGGTCTAGCCAAATGATCCGGCGGTCTCGCTTGAACCAGGTGAGCTGCCCTTTGGCAAACTGGCGGATGGCAATTCCGAGCTCAAGCCTCAGGTCGCCGAGGCTGGCCAACTCTCCACGGAGATAGCGCGTGATGTAACGGTATTCCAGCCCAAGTTTGTCGAGCTGGGTGTCGGACACGCCCCGGGAGCGGAGTCCGGCAACCTCGTCGATCATGCCGTTTTCCAGGCGGTCCCGGAGGCGCTCTTCGATTCTTTCTTCAAGAATTTCGCGTGGCCAGGTCAGCCCCAGTTGAAGGCAGTTGTAGCGAGGAGAGCTTTGGTGGGCTGCCGAGTGCGCGCGGCCGGCGGCGGCAATTTCGATGGCTCGTATTAGCCGGCGCCGATTGTTCTTATCGATGCGCGTGGCGGCATCCGGGTCGGATTTTTCAAGTCTTTCGATCAATTGAAGCAGGGTAAGGCCATCGAGTTCCGCGCGCAGCGGGTCGTTGGGGGGAACATCCACCAGTTTATATCCTTCGACAATCGCGCTGATGTATAAACCGGTTCCGCCGACGAGCAGGGGCCTTTTGCCAGTTCCGGAAATGGAATCGATGGCGCTGTAAGCGGCTTGCTGATACTGGGCCAATGAGAAATAGTCGGACAGATCGGCGACGTCGATCAGGTGGTGTTTTACCGTGCCGGCCTGGGCCGGGGTGATCTTCCCGCTGCCCAAGTCCAGGCCGCGATAGACCTGGCGTGAGTCGGCCGAGACGACTTCCCCGCCTAAGTGGTGCGCCAGCCGAATGCCAAGCTCGCTCTTTCCGGAGGCATTGGTTCCAAGGATGACGATAAGGTTTTGCATCCTCAGCGGGAACACTGGCGTCTATTTACGTTGGATGAACTGCACACGGGTGAGCTAAGGCGGGCTGGGTTCCGCAATGTTTAAATTAACATAATCCAGCAACGGTTGGTTGAGCTACCTTAACCGGGTCGCGAGAGAAAAAGGCTTCTGCGCGTCGCCGCATTTCCTCCAGGGATGGGGCCCGGGCAAGGTCCAGATTGAACTGATGGCCGAACTTGAAATTGGTGGCGAAGTACTTCGTAAACATCTTGAGCCTTCGCAAAGCCATGGCTGACGGGAAATCCTCCCTCACATAGTGGTACATCGTGCTCCAAATGGAACCCAGGTCCACACCCATAGGCCGCTCCCAAGTGGCGAAAACCCAAGGACAGGACACAGCTATGCGGCCAAGCATGACCGCGCTCACCGATTGGAAATGATCGGGTCGCTCCTTTAGCGCCTCGGGACCGCTCAAGTCGCCATTGGCGATCAGTGGTAGTCGCGTCAAAGACGCAGCCCAGGGAAAGAGTTCATGGCGGGCTCGGCGTTTGAACCTCTCCTCGAAGAACCGCGCGTGCAAAATCACCGCATCCAATCCAGCTTCCTCCAGCGAGCGCAACCGCTCCACAAATCCTGGCTGCCATTCCGGTCTTTGATGGCCCAGCCGGATTTTGGCGGTGAGCACATGCGGCCAGAGTCTTCGGACCTTGTGGATCACCAGGCGCAGAGTACCCAGGTTGTCGAATAAGGCGCTGCCGGCCGAACAGGAGCGAATCGCCCGGGCGTTACAGGCTAGGTTCAAGTCCAAGGCATCTACTCCCGCCTCGGCTAACCGGTAAAGGATTCGTTCGATCGGATCATCGGGGGTCAGCATAAGCTGATAGACCACACAGCTTTCCTTTGGGCGACGGCGCAGCCAAGGCGACGTTAAGAAGCTCTCGCTCAGAATTTGGCGGGCTGCCAACATTTCGGTCCAGATGGCGCTGCAGCCACCCAATTCCGCCACTAACCGGCGAAAGGCGCTATGCGTGTAGCCGGCCAGCGGCGCACAAAAGCGCGCCGGAGCAAACCGTCGCCCCCGGATGATACACTCATCAAACATCGCCTACCATGGTAATGGGGTTGCCAGCTCAGGCCGAGGAGAATTGTCCGGAGACCGGGCTATACTTTGATTCATCCCCCAACCCGCCGCTTATTGATTCTGGCACTGCGTTGGTGGCATTCCGGCTTCTTGATCTTCTGCTCGGGACGATTCATGATCTCGTCATGCGCAAGCCTGTTCAGATCTCTGCCGGGCGGCGTTGTTACCCAAGCAATGGCGAAGCGATATGGAACGGACAGAAGCACTGAAAGCGATGGCAAGAGCAGCAGGTGCTGACCTTGTCGGCGTCGCCGATCTGGGGCCATTTAAGGCAGGTGAAATCATACTGCCGCAGCATGTCCTTGAACGATTCACCAAAGCGGTAT
>Ga0224558_1002015_pt1 | contig 19681 bp, 17 predicted proteins | sample 714S32024metaG_FD_180682 | JGI IMG/M metagenome (GOLD analysis project Ga0224558, IMG submission 180682) | Peat soil microbial communities from Stordalen Mire, Sweden - 717 S3 20-24 | ecosystem: Environmental > Terrestrial > Soil > Wetlands > Peat | place: Sweden: Norrbotten County, Stordalen...
CACCTGCTGCCGGAAGTCGAGACTCTGCATCCGTATCCTGACGTTCGCTTTGCGTGGCAACATCCGAGGTAAGAACCGTGTGCGTTAGGAGCGCCAGCACGGATCTGTGCGGGGGGTGCCGGGCAACTGGTATCCCTACCGCGACCGGCGGCCTCCCAGGCCGCACCTTCCCGTGTATATTGGCAGAATGCCGCTGTATCTTCTCGGCCTCGCCGTCCTGGTCTATGGCGCGATCTATTGCGTCGTCAGCCGCCTGATCTTTCGGCCCCTCCGTTATCCCGGCGGCCCGTGGCACACGCAAGGGGAATTGGGCGCGCAAGATGTCTGGCTGCGCACCAGTGACGGCGTCCGTCTGCACGCCTGGCTTGTAAAACCACCGGTGGACGCGCCAGACAACCGCCTGGTCACCATGTACCTCAAGGGCAATGGCACCAATATTTCGAATCGCCCCGGCCACTTGCGCGAGATCGCTGCGGCGGGTTCCTCGGTTCTGATTCTGGACTATCGCGGCTACGGGAAGAGTCAGGGCCGCCCCACCGAACGCGGCCTTTATCGCGACGCCGATGCGGGCTACGATCACCTCATCGGCATGGGCTACCAACCCGCGCAGATCGTGGTGCTCGGCGAGTCGCTCGGCGCGGCGGTGGCGGTGGACTTGGCTCGCCGCCGCCCGTGTGCCGGCGTGATTCTGGAGTGTGCCTTCACTTCCTTCTCCGCCATGGCGGGTACCATCGTGCCGTTGGTGGGGCGGTTCTTCGCCAGCGGTTTCAACTCGCTGCGCAAAATCGCCGGCGTGCATGCGCCCCTGCTGATTATCCATGGCGACCACGATACCTTCGCGCCTTATGCCATGGCGCGCGCCTTATTTGACGCGGCCAACGAACCCAAATCGTTTTGGACCGTCGAGGGCGCCACTCACATCGACATCGTCCAAGTAGCCGGCCCGCTCTACCGCGCGCGATTGCAGGCGTTTTATGCCGGCCTGATATGAGCGCTTCCTACAATCGGATCGCCGGCCAAAGCGTGGAGCGTCTGGCTGCTGGATCTGCGCGCTCCCGCCGTGGAAGCGGTCCACCACGAGCGGGACCTGTGTCTGGCGCTGGGCGCCATCGCACCGCGGTTCATTATGTGCGCCATGACTTTCATGACCTGACCAGCTCCGGCCGCGGCCTTTCGTGGATTCACATCTTTTTCCTGTTCGCGGTCTCCATGACGCCGTGTTGCTGCTGGGCGGTACGCTGTGCTTCACCTGGGTGTGCGCGCTGGGTCTCGGCCTGGTGCGGGAAGACATCCCTCCCGCGGTGGCCGCCGCCATCAAGCGCCGGATTGCGATCGCGCAGGCGCTCTATGCCTTCGGCGCGCTGCTCTGTCTGGTGAACACCTATGTGAGCATCGGATTCATCGTGCTGGTGCAACTGAACTACGATCCGGCCAGGCCGATCCGGCGCGCAAGGTGCACCAGTGTGGTGCACCTGTTATCATAAGGGCATGAAAAGCCGGTCCAAGACTAACACTCGAAGCGCATCGTCAGTCCGTCAGAGTGTCACTATTCCGGCGCAACTCGCGATTGAAGTCGAGCGTGTAGCCAGGAAGAAACATTTGACCATGAGCCGGGCTTTGGTGGTCCTCGCGCAGCGCGGGGTAGATGCTGAAATGGCCGCCCGCGATAGTCTCAATGCGACCTATCGCCGGTTCATGTCCGAGGCCGATCCCGAACGCAAAGGCGAAGCTGGGAAGGATCTGATCCGGGCAATTTTCGGAAAGGACGCGATTGCCGAAGATTCGATTCTCTAGTCTTCCGCGGCCACTCTGGGAACACATTCTTGCGCGCGTCGCGCAGCGTCAGATCTCTCTCCAAGACCTTCGCCACTTGCAGGACTGGGTGAATGCCGGTCCATGGGCGCCCGACGGCGACTGGTACAAGGACTTCGGCACATTCATCGTTTGCGGCCATGGCGACCTTCCAAGAACGGTCTTGCGAAGGGGCATGGCGCCGCTTGGCACGCGAATAGACTAGCGGCCGTCGAAGGGCGTGCGGCTATGCGCCCAGGCGGGCCCGGCAGTAATCTCCGCAGTCCGCGCGTGCAGGGCGCGCAGCACTTCCAACTCCCCGGGAGCCGGCGGGGCAGTCTCATCCACCGCCGGCGCAAATCGCACGTCCCAGCCGGTGCTCTCCCGAATCTGCGCGCGCGTCACGCCGGGATGCATGCTGCTCACCACCATCTCCTTCGATTCCGCCTCCGGCCGCATAATGCAAAGATCCGTGACCAACAGCGTGGGACCCTTTGTCGGGATGCCCAACTCCCGCCGCTCGCGGCCCGTCCGCCCATGTCCCAGCGTGGTCAGAAAATCCAATTGCGCCACAAAACTCCTGGGGTTCTGCGGCATGACGATGAAAATCTGCCCGCAGCCCGTCGAGATCTCCGACGCCCCGCCGCTCCCCGGCAGCCGCACCTTGGGCCGCGCGTACTCGCCGATCACCGTGCTGTTCAGATTCCCGAACCGGTCCACCTGCGCGCCGCCCAGAAATCCCACGCTGATGCGGCCGCCCTGCAGCCAGTACCGAAACAACTCCGGCACCGACACGGTAGTCAGCGCGGTTTCGCAGAGTTCTCCGTCTCCGATCGAGAGCGGCAGCGCGGCGGGCCGCGTCTCCAGCGTTCAAGATTCGTAAATCAGCGTCACCGACGGAGCGTGCGTGAGCCGCGCCAGGTTGCACGCCGCCGAAGGCAGCCCGATACCCACGAAGCAGATGTCTTCGCTGCCCAGGGCGCGCGCCGCGGCCACTGTCATCATCTCCGCCGCTCGGTAACTCATCGGCCGCCCTCCGTCCTATCCAGCACGTGCATCCGCATCCACGCCTGGAACGATTCCCGCTCCCGCGAAATCGTGTCCCATGCGATGTAGAAGGCGTTGTCGCGCGTGTAGTATCCGTGCGCGTAAGAAGGATGCGCGCCTCGTGGCGCGACGCACACCGCGGCAATCGTCCAGGCCGGCAGGATCACGGCGTTCGCGCCCTGGCCGCTGAAATCGTTCACGATTTCTTCCACCGTCACGATGGCCCGCCGCGCTGCCAGTGCGGCTTCTTTCTGCACGCCGACGATCCCCGCGAACAACACATTGCCCCGGCGGTCGGCCTTCTGCGCATGCACGATGGTTACGTCCGGCCGCAGCGCCGGTACCGCAGCCAGCTCTTCGCCGGTGAACGGGCAGCGCACGAAACGGATGTCGGGGTTCACCCGCGGCAGATCCGTCCCCCGGTATCCGCGAAAGAACGCGCACGGCAGGCCCGCCGCCCCGGCTTCGTAGGCATGCGCCATCGCGCTATGGCTGTGCTCCACAATCTCCAGCGGCCGCGGCCACCCGCGCTCCACCGCGTCCCGCAAGCGGTGCAGCGATCCGACTCCGGGATTGCCGCCCCACGAAAAAACCAGCTTCCGCGCCGTCCCCATGCCAATCATCTGGTCGTAGATCAGGTCGGGCGTCATGCGGATCAACGTCAGGTCGCGCCGCCCCTGCCGGATGATTTCGTGCCCGGCGGCGAATGGGATCAGATGGGTGAAGCCCTCCAGCGCGACTTGATCTCCGTCGTGAACGTAGCGCGCCACCGCCTCGGACAGGCTCAGAAATTCCATGGTCAACGCTGGTCGATGTGGCAGGCCTCCATATCGCAACGCATATGCCAGCGATCGAGACCCAGCCGCTTCAGTACACTGCGCGCCGGTTCGTGGTGGGCTTCAAACGAGATCATTTCCAGGCCCCAGGGAATACCCGCCACCGCGCTCTGGCAACAGGATACGCGCAGCCCGGTTTGCTTTGAGAGTTCGTTCACCATCAACTCCGCGTTTTCGTGAATCGCTCTGCGGCCGGGCGGAATATCGACGGGCCGGTCGAGTAAAGGAGTGACTGCGATTACGCGCCCCTGCGCATCGTGAGTCTGTGTAGCGACAAAAGAATAGGAGTCGTCCGCGGCAGGAGATCGCGAAAATCGCGCGGCGATCCGTTTGCGTCGACCGGAAAATCGACCTCGAGTTTTTGCCTCTTCGGCACAAGGGTGCCGGGCTTGAGCCTCGGCACTTCGGCCGAAATGTCCATCATGTCGCCGCGGAACATATAAAACGGGTCTTCGTAACCGACGCCCAGCGCTGTTGCGACGGCATCCAATGGACGAGGTGTATTCGCGGTAATAGTGGCATGATCGCCGTGCCGCACGATGGTGGCATCGTCGGACGATTGTGCCGAGGCAGCCAGACCGGCAACCACCCAAAGAACGATCATTGGCGCCGTCGTCATGTCATCTCATATTGACCGCGCCCTAAGTCTTCGCGGTCTTCAATAGCCCGATGGTGTTCCCGTCCGGATCCGTGAACCAGGCAAACGTACCGGTCGGAATCGGGATCGGCCCGACCACCTTCTTGCCGCCCAGTTCGACGGCCTTGTCGAGCGCGGCCTGCACGTCCTCGACGTCCACGTAGAACATGATGTAATGCTCCGGCTCGTGGCCCAGGGAGGTGATGTGGCCCGAGATGCCCTGCGGACTCCCGGTTTGAATATTCGACGCGGGCCCGGCGGCCGTGATCTGCCAGCCGAACAACTTCGAATAGAAATCGCCGGTCTTGGCGCGGTCGCGGCATCCGATCTCAAAATGAACAACTGGTCGTCCCATGGTTTTCTCCCCCTTTTGACCGAGTAACGGTGGCGCCGCTGCCGCCAATAAGAGCGCCGAGCGGCGTGTCATAGCCATTAGAATATCCTAGCGCAGGCAGGCCACGAAAAACGATGGCCTGCCCCACAGCTAACGGCCCGGTGTCCAAGGCGCGCCGGCCGTATCCAAGGCCTGTTCGAGCGCCTTCAGGTCCGCCTCCACCAGCGTTCGCAGCTTCTCCCGCTCGGCGGCGAACTCCTGGCTGGCAATCGCAAACGCTTGCACATCGCTGCCCGGCGGGCGCTGCAGGGAGGCTCCCTCGTCGTTGACGATGGTCTCGACGCGCTCCACGATAGCCACTGGCACATTCTCGTTGCGCCGCGCCAGGGTCACATCGCCGCGCAGCGCCCGCAGAATCTCGTTGTTCTTTTTCTCCAGCGCGCGCGCCGCGTCCGCCCATTTCCGATCCATCGCCGGGGTGGCGTCAATGGCTTCCTTGATCTTGCCGATGCGCGTGTTCAACTCGTTGGCGCTAGCGAGCGTGCTCAAAACCGCGCGCTCCAGCCTGGCGACTTTTTGCTGGAATTCGAACAGCTCTTTGCGCGCGGCTTCCTCGCTGGCCTCGCCTTTCTCGGCCTCCACCGTGAATTCCCGCGCGGAAACCAGCGGCGTCACCACGCCATCCACCCTTTTCGAAAGCGACACGCTGTAACGTCCCGGCGCGACCAGCGTGCCCGACGGTTCTTCGTAAAACAGATCGTCGTCCACGTCGGCAGGCCGCGGTCCAGGCAACTCCGCGGCAGGCTCGCGCAGGTTCCAGCTCACGCGATGGATGCCCTTGGTCACCGGACCGGTCAGCGTGCGCAGCGCACGCCCGGACGCATCGGCGATGGTCAACAGCAACGCCGGAGCTTCCTCCTCGCCTTCCGCCCGCAGTTCCGCAGCGCTCGGATAAACGATCGCGGCCTTCTTCTTTTCCGCTTCCTTTTCGGCGTCGCGCCGCTGCTGCTTCCTGGTCTTGATTTCGTCCTTCAGGTAGTAGGTGAACTGCGCGCCGTATGGCGGGTTGTCCGCCGTGAAGAAAGACTCGCCCAGGAACGCCTTGCCGCGCAGGCCGAACTGCCGCGTCTCGATGTACAGCAACGCATCCTTGACCGCGAACAGCGCGACATCCTGCGTCAGCGTTTCCGGCTTCAGATCGCGCAGCGGCGTATAGTCGTCGAGAACGTAAATGCCCCGGCCGAAGGTGCCCACCACCAGGTCGTTCATGCGCTTCTGGATGGCCAGGTCGCGCACCGCGATGGTGGGCATGCCCCCCTTCAGTTGAGTCCACTTCTTGCCGCCGTCGACCGAGAAGAACAGCCCGAACTCGGTACCCGCGAACAGCAGCCGCGGATTTACGTGATCCTCCGCGAGCGCCAGCACGGGACCGTTGGCCGGCAAGTCGCTCTGAATCGCGGTCCAGGTGCGCCCGGCGTCGGTGGTCTTCAGCAGATAGGGCGCGAAGTCGGATGCCTTGTGATGGTCGAACGCGGCGTAGGCCGTGCCCGCCTCGTGCTGCGAAGCCAGGATGCGGCTCACATAGGTGCCATCGGGCACGCCCGGAAACTTGTCGATCTTGCGCCACTCTGCGCCACCGTTTTCGGTCACCTGAATGAGGCCGTCATCGGTGCCGGCATAAATCACCCCTTCCTTTTTCGGCGACTCCGCCAACGCCACGATGTTGTCGTAAAACGAAGTCGAAACGTTCTTCGCCACGGCGTCCGGGTTCCAGACTTTGCCCATCACCGGCAGCGTGTTGCGGTCGATCTGGCGCGTCAGGTCGCCGCTCACGGCCTTCCACGAATCGCCGCGGTCGTCGCTGCGGAACAGCTTGTTGGCGGCGAAGTACACGCGCGTGTGCGAGTGCGGGCTGATCGTGAGCGGCGAATCCCAGTTCCAGCGCAGCGGCGGTTCGCCCAAGCCGGGCTGCGGCTGGATGCCCACCGATTGCCCTGTGCGCCGGTCGTAGCGCACCAACCCGCCGTACTGCGACTCCGAGTAGATGGTGTCGGGGTCCTGCGGATCGACGCGCGATTGGAAACCGTCGCCGCCCGCCGTCACGTACCAATCGCCATTGGCGATGCCGTGGACGCTGCGCGTGCGCGCCGGTCCGCCCAGCGAGAAGTTGTCCTGCGTGCCGCCGTAGACGTGATAGAAGGGCGCGGCGTCGTCCACCGCGATATCGTAGAACTGCGTCACGGGCAGGTTGGCCTTGAAAGCCCACGTGGCGGCGCGATCGAAGCTCTCGTACACGCCGCCATCGCAACCCACCAGATAGTGGCTGGTATTGTCGGGATCGATCCAGATTTCGTGATTGTCCACGTGCTTAAACCGCTCGCCCAGATTGTGCAGCGTCTTGCCGCCATCGTCGGAAACCTGCAGAAACACCCACATCACGTAGATGCGGTCGACATTCTTGGGGTCGGCGACGATGTGCGCGTAATACTGTCCCTGGTCGTCGTGTTCGCTGCGCCGCTCCCAGGTGGCGCCGAAATCGGTGGAGCGGAAGATGCCGCCCTTCTTGTCGATGGATTCGATGCTGGCGTAGATCACATCGGGATTCGCTGGCGACATCGCGAGGCCAATGCGCCCCAGATCTTCGCTGGGCAGGCCGGATTTCACCTTGTTCCAGGTGGCCCCTGCGTCGGTGGATTTGTAAATGGCGCTCTCCGGACCGCCGTCGATCAGCGTCCACACATGCCGGCGGCGCTGATACGCGGCCGCCAGCAGGACGTCGGGATTGCGCGGGTCCATCGCCACGTCGGTCACGCCGGTGTTCTCGCTAATCGTCAGCACGGCTTTCCAGGTCTTGCCGCCATCGGTGGTCTTATACAATCCGCGGTCGCCGCCCGGCCCCCACAATGGCCCTTGCGCGGCGACGTAGACAGTGTTGGAATCCCGTGGATCGATGGCGATGCGCGCGATGTGCTCGGACTTCTTCAGGCCCATGTTCTTCCACGATTTGCCGCCGTCGTCGGACCGGTACACGCCATCGCCATAGGACACGCTGCGCTGGCTGTTGTTCTCGCCCGTGCCGACCCACACCACGTTGGGATTCCTAGCGTCTACGACCACCGTGCCGATGGAGTAGGAGCCTTCGCCATCGAACACCGGCGTGAATGAGGTGCCGGCGTTGACCGTCTTCCACACGCCGCCGGATGCCGACCCGACGTAGTAGGTGCTTTTGTCTTTGGGGTGGACGGCGAACGATCCCACGCGGCCGGAAGTCACGGCAGGACCGATTGACCGGAGCTTCAGTCCGGCGAAGGCGTCCGCCGGCGTGGAGCCGGAAGGCTTGTCAGCCTCCTGCGCCGACAGCGGCGGGAGCGCGATCAGAAGACAGGCGAAAAGGGCGGAGCGTAATGGCATCACGCGAGCAGTATAACAAGTCGCTGTAGGGCACACACAACCAAGAGAGGCGGCCTGAGAGGCCGCCGCAGGCCGAGGGCCTGCCCCACTAGGGATTGGGCGGCTGTGGTTCGTCACTGAAATGCTCCACCTTCTTGCCGTACTCCGACCGGTAGAAGATGTCGCGCTCGCCGGTCTCGGGATTCACCCAGCCTACCTGGAACTTGGGGGCCAGATGGTCTTTTGAATGGTCCGGCTTGGATTCTTCCGGGCGTTTCTGGCGGGCGGCCTTGATGCGCTCCAACTCCTTGTAGGCCTTGAAGTAGGCACGTTCCAAGCGGCCCTGGATCTGGGTCAGACGGTCGAAGACAGGGACGCGTCCTTCGGGGGGCAGGCCCGCGGCGAAGCAGTCGGCTTCCAGGACTTCCACGCGCACCAGCTTCCACTGGGCGATGGCAGCCTGGTCAACGAGGTATTGCTCGGCCTGGTCTTGGGGCTGGTAGAGGTTTTGGAGGCCGTCGTGGATGTGGTCGAAGTCCTCCTGACGTTCGCCGGGCAGGATGATTTTGCTGGCGCGCAGGCCGTGGCGCAGCGAATTCATGGAGGCGGTGGCCTTCCCCTGAGGAGTCTTAGGACCGGTTGCGTGCCGTGCGTTGCGGCGATTTGCCGCGATTTGTCTCTTTGTTGCCATACAGTTACCTCTTTGTGTCAAGCGAAGCCAATTGGCGGGCGGGGGAGCGTTCGGAAAGCGCGAGCTTTGCTCGCGAAAGCGGGGCTGAGAGCCTGCCCCACGAGGGGCCGCGAGGTCTTCTTAGCCACACGATAGCACGCGCGTGGCTGGCGGGACCCCGCCGGGTGGCGCGGGTGGGGGTGGAGAGGGGCTGTAGGTGATTGAGGGATTGGGGGAAAGCGGGCGGGGCGGTTTTTTGGGGAGATGTGTGACTGGGGCGGACCCCGGGAGGCGGGTTGGCGCTCTTACTGGTAATTCGGAAGGGACTTCACGATCTGCGCGGTGGCCACGCTTACGTGGACCACCTGGCCCACAAGGCGCTGGGCAAAATGGGCGGGAAGGCGAGTGCGAAGCGCGGGCCGGAGTACTTCCGCAAGATTGCCGGGATGCGGAAAACGCGGGCTGGGGCAGACCGCGCCGAACAGGTCAGCCTCAGTGCATGATAATAAGCTCTGAGAGTGATGGAACGTGCTTTGAGATCAACCGCGGCAGTGTCCATCCGATATCCCTTGCCTGCTCTATAAGAATGCCGATAAAGGCATCTGGGTCAAGATGATACTGGTGCCTCATGAAGTCGTCTGCCGTTAAACACTCCAAGCCGTAAGGGACCAAGGCTTCCTTCGGAAAATGTTTCGTGTTGTCGCTCACGATTGAATGAGCACCGCATTTGACGGCGGTCGCCAGCACATGCCTGTCCTTTGGTTCGTTAGTCATCGCGGAAATCAAGCTCTCGTATCCAGCGACGATGGCGTCTGGGAAGGCGCTCTCCATCTTTCCGATTCTCCGCTCAACCTGCTCATGCGAATAACCAAACTTGTTTTGCAGTGTCCTGCGAAGCTCTTGCAGGATGCTGGCAGACCATTTGGGTGTGTAGAAGGCAGGCTCCTCCGCCAATCGGAGGAGCGTATCCACAATAGGCATCGGGGCCAGGACGCAAGCATCCAGGACCGCTATGTAACGGCTAATCCTCATCGGCGGCCATGGCCGTCCGGTCGTAGATCCCGTCACTGGCTTCCGCTTGCGCCAGTTCGCGAATGGCCTTGTGACGCTGCTCGTCCCTTCTGGCTCTGTATTGGAATAGGTCTTGTGCGTACATGCGGCGATGCGTTCCTACCATGTGGTATGGAATCTCTCCTTTTTCTAACAGATTGACCAAAAACTGCCGCGATACGCCGAGGATGGATGCGGCCTCCATCGTCGTCAGCTTGGCCTGATTCTGGACGATCATGACGGACTTCCCTTCATTCAGAAGGCCGATCAGTTCAACCAGAAACGAATAGAGCGATTCCGGTAGCAGGCGGGCTTCTCCATTAGGGGCTACAAGCTTCGCCTTGCCACGTCTAAACGCGAGATATAGCTCTTCAATTTCTCTGCGATCCGTATCCGAGACTGGAACCCGCCGATCCATGTCTGCAGGCTGCAACGGGCTGTCATGTTGTGCCGTTGCTCTAGGCATTGCTCATCGTCCTCCCTTTCGCTGTATGCGCTATATACGCTACAATAGCTACATACACTACAGACGATGGTAGTCTGGAAAGGGTTGCCAGTCAAGGAGATTTCATCGCTCTAGGGGTATTTTGATGAAATCGGCGACTGCTACAACTGGGTTGCGATGGACCGTCCCACCAAGCTGGTGCTGGCCTTCGTGTGCGGGCGGCGCACGGGTGAGAACGCGAAGGAGTTGATGCGGAGTTGAAGACCTGCGCAGGACCCCAAGGGGACGAACGACGCTACTCCCCGGCAGAATGCACCGGAGCGGTAAAGGTCGTTATCAGCGGGAGTCCCGATGCAGCGAAGATTTGCACCAGCCACGTGGAGCGGCAGAACCTCACCATGCGGATGCAGATGCGCCGGTTAACCCAGCTCAGGTCTGGAGATCTTTGAGATACGTCCCGATCAGCGAATCGTTTGCGGCGAGGTTAAGCATCGGCTCATGAGTATGGTATCAGGCGTTGGTTTGGAACAAGGAGGCCAGAACAGCATGGCCGCAACCAAAGAGGCGGCCTGAGAGGCCGCCGCAGGCTGAGAGCCTGCCCCACGAAAATCGGCTTCGCGCTATACTCAACCCGATGACAAAGTCCGAAATCACGCGCCGTGCATTTGTGGGAACAATGACCGCTCTAGGGCTCCCCGCGGCGGACGACGGCTGGGTGGATCTCTTCGATGGACGCAGTCTGGAAGGTTGGCGGCCTAGCGAAAACAAGAACTCCTGGAAAGTGGTGGAGGGCCATCTCGCGGCCGACGGTCCCAGATCGCACCTGTTCTATACGGGGCCGGTCAACGGCGCGGATTTCCGCAACTTCGAGCTCGAGGTGGAAGTGCTGGCGCGTCCGGCGTGCAACTCCGGAGTCTACTTCCACACCGCGTATCAGGAGCGCGATTTCCCGCGCAAGGGCTTCGAAATCCAGATCGATAACACAGCGACCGGCGAAGGAGGTTACCGCGAGCGCAAGAAGACCGGCTCGCTCTACGGACTGCGGAACGTGTACAAGCAATTCGTGCCCGACGACCAGTGGTTCAAGATCCACGCGGCGGTGCGCGGCAAGAATGTGCAGATCCGGTTGAACGGCATGCTGGTGGTGGACTACTCGGAGCCTGTGCCGCCGGTGATTCCGGACGGACCGGAAACAGGCCGGTTCCTGGATCGCGGCACGTTCGCGCTGCAGTGTCACAATGACGGCTCCAAAGCGCGATTCCGCAGCGTTCGGGTGCGGCCGTTACCGGACGGCACGCCCACGCCGGGCGGCCCCGCGCCGGTGGCGGACGAAGTCTTCAAGGAGATCGTCAACCTGGGCCGGCGCAACGTTCCCATGGCCGATTTTCACGTCCATCTGAAAGGCGGGCTGACACTCGAACAGGTGCTGGCGAAGTCGCGGCGCGATGGCATTGAGTACGGCATCGCGGCCAACTGCGGCAAAGGGAATCCGGTGCAAAACGACCAGGACGCCCTCGCCTACCTGGAGAGCCTCCAAGGCCAGCCATGTTTCATTGCCATGCAGGCGGAAGGGCGCGAGTGGACCGGGATGTTCTCGCGTGGCGTGGCCGCGCGCTTCGACTACATCTTTACCGACGCCATGACCTGGACCGACAACCGCGGTAAGCGCATGCGGCTCTGGCTGCCGGACGAAGTGGGAACCATCGCGGACCCGCAGGAGTTTATGGACACACTGGTCGACCGGACCGTTGGCATCCTGGACCACGAACCGGTCGATATCCATGCCAACCCTACGTTCCTGCCGGACTCGCTCGCCCCGGACTACGAGCGTCTTTGGAGCGAACCACGGCGCAAGCGAGTGATTGAAGCCGCGGTGCGCAATAGCGTGGCCATCGAGATCAACAATCGGTACAAGCTGCCCAGCCCTTCGTTCATCCGCATGGCGAAGGCCGCTGGCGCGAAGTTCACCTTCGGCACCAATAATTCCGGTCCCGGCGATCTGGGACGGTGCGAATATGGGCTGCGGATGGTCGAGGAGTGCAAGCTAGTCTGGCAGGATTTCTTCGTCCCGCTATCGGGGCCCAAAGCCATCGAGCGCAAGCCGGCGGCCTGAGAGGCCGCCGCAGGCTGAGAGCCTGCCCCACAAGCGTCACATCTTCCCTTCGAATAAGAACACCAGCTCGATCACCAGAATCACCACTACCATCAGCTCCAAGACGAACGCGCGGCCCTGCTGAAACTGGTCCATCATGAACTGGTATAGATCGCCGGCCGTGTGCAGTTTCTCGTCCACCAGCCGGCGGTAGTCTGTCACGCCCACCTTCCCCGCTGCCAGCCGGTAGACGCGCGCGGAATACATATCGCTCAGGAACTTGATGGAATTGTCCATGCGCTCGGTCAGTTCGCGCACATCCAGCCGGATGGTGTTAAGCCGCCCGGCCTCCCGCGCCAGACGCCAGCGCGCCAGAGCTCCCGTCCCCTTTTCGAGTGACCGGTACACACCGGCGAGCAGCCGCGTCAGCATTTCGTCGTAATAACGGAACTCGATCAATTGCGAATTGGCATACTCCAGCAGTTGCATCACCGGCAGCGCCCCTTCCGGCGTGTCATAGACCAGCGCGGCGGTCCAGCCGATCACCACCAGGTCGTCCGGATAATAGGACCGGCGCGTTTGCAGGATCTCGGTCCGCTCGTCGTCGGCCAGCCGCTTCTCTTCTCCGCGTACCACCTGCGCGATCTCTTCGCCGCGCTCCGCGATCAATTCCGCCGCCGTCACCGGGCTGCCGTCGCCCTTCATCATCGGGCGGAGCTGGATGATGTAGTAGTCTTCCGTCAGCCAGTCGGTGTACGGTTTCACCAACGCCGGGCGGGCGCGCGCCAGGCTGCGCCGGACGCTGTCGGCCGCCTGCTTCTCGATCTCCGGCGCCGCGATCGATCGGCTCGACAGGCGCATCAATTCCCGCCAATCGAACTCGAAGGGCAACTGCAGCTCGATCGACACCACGCCATATTCGTAGTAGTGCATCTGGGCTTGCAGCCGCTCGCCGCTTTCGAGCCGCAATGGTTCCAGGTACTCCACCACTGGCGGCTTCTCAAACCGCACGTATTCCGGTGTCGGCCGCCGGAAACTGGGTTCGCGTCCGGCCGGCTGCACCCCCAGGATCGCGCGCAATTCCTCCAGCCGGATCGCCTCGCACACATCGTAGAGGAACAGCAGCCAGAACGTGCCGGAGAGACGATCGGTGGACGCGGGCATGGTTTAAGTTGGCGGGGCTGAAGCCCCGCGCGGGCTAAAGCCCACCCTCCAGCTTACTTCTTCTGATAATCGGGATACGGCGGCCGCTTCAACACCGGCGGCGGATTCTCCCGCAGTTCCTGCATCACCACCTCGATGGCCTTGTCCAACTGCGGGTCATGCCCCTGCCGCACCGCCGCCGGATCCAATTCCACTTCGAAATCCGGCGCGACGCCGTGGTTCTCCACGTCCATAGTTCCATTGGGATTCCAGATCGCCCAGTTGGGGGCCATCACCACTCCGCCGTCCATCAAATCGGGAAATCCGCTCAGTCCCACCAGTCCGCCCCAAGTGCGCTCGCCGACCAGTTTGCCCACCCCCGCGCGGTGGAAGTACCAGGGCATGGCGTCGCCGCCCGAGCCCGCGAATTCATTGATGATCATCACCTTCGGGCCGAAGATCGCCCCTTGCGGCTGCAGGGTGTCCGCGCCGTCGCGTGTGGTGGCCACACTCATCACCTTGCGCTGTAGATACTCGATGATGTCGGTGGCCAACTTACCGCCGTGATTGAAGCGTTCGTCGATGATCCACCGCGTCCTTATCCACCTGCGCGAAGAAGTAGCGCATGAAGCTGGTGTAGCCGCCGAACGAGGTATCGGGCATATGGACGTACGCCACGCGCCGTCCGGTCATTTGATCGACCTTGCGGCGGTTGTCCTCAATCCACGCCAGGTGCCGCAAGCCGGATTCATCGTCTACCGGCACCACTTTCACTTCGCGCGCGTTCGCCCCGGACGGGTCCGGCCCCACCTTCAGCAGCGTCGTCTTCCCGGAGGTCGCCTCAAAGAAACTGTAAACGCTGTCGTTGGCGTGCACTTCCCGGCCATTCACCGCCAGCAGATACTCGCCCGCGGTCACGTTCACCCCAGGCTGGGTCAGCGGCGCTTTCAGGTCGGGATTCCAGTTCTCGCCATCGTAAACTCGCGCGAAGCGGTAGCGTCCATTCTCGATCTTGTAGTCCGCCCCGAGCAACCCGGTGCGAACCTTCTTCACCTCCGGCCGGTCGCCGCCGCCCAGAAACATGTGTCCCACGGTCATGTTGCCCAACATCTCCGTAAACAGGTAGTTCAAATCGTCGCGCGACGCGAGGCCGTTCAGGTACACGCCGTAGCGCTCTTCGGCAGCCTGCAGATCGAGCCCATGATAGTGCGGATCGTAAAAGAATTCGCGCTCGATGCGCCAGACTTCATGAAAGATCTGCTTCCACTCCGCCGGCGGGTCGACTTTCACTTCCAGATCCTGAGTCTTGAGCGTCTTTTCGTTCCCCGGTTTCGGTGGCGGCCCATCGGGGCTATCGGGCATGGGAGGCGGTTCGGCGATGGTCCATTTGTCGTCCTGCTGGTACAGCATCTTTTCACCCGTGAACGACACCTGGAATTGCTTGACGCCGCCGATGACCACGTCCGTCTTGCGCTTGCTCAGATCGAAGCGATGTACCGTGAAGACCGGCTGCGCCTGCGGCGAAAACGCCGGCCTTTCGATGGCGTAGACGACTCCCGCTTTGCCCGCCTCAAGCCCCACGTAGCGGAGGGCCGGCATGGGCAGGGCCAGTACGCGCTGGCCGATTCTCTCCAGATCGACCTTGACCTCCACCTTCTCGGCGCTCTTGTCCTTGTCGTCCTTCTTGGCGTCGTCCTTCTTCGCGTCGTCTTTCTTGGCGTCGTCCTTCTTCTTTTCGTCGTCGCTTTCCGGCGCCAGCGGAGACGCCTCGCTGGCGGCCAGCACAACCACGTATATGCTCGCCGTCACCGGCCGCGCAAAGCTCTCGACATCCTGCTGCATGGCGGCGCCCGAATTGGTGCTGGCCGTAAAGTACAGGTATTTGCCGTTCTTGTCGAACACCGGATTCTCGGCATCGCTCATCCCGTCGGTCACCTGCGTGTTTTTGGCGCCAGCCAAGGAGTAGAGGTAGATCGCCTGCATGTAGCTCTTCAAGGTCTTCGAGTATGCCAGCCATTGGCTGTCCGGCGACCACGCGGGCGCCAGGCCGGTGCCGTTGGCGTAATAGTCCGTCTCCACCAGCACCGGCTTCTTTGCCGCGATGTCCACGTAAAACAGATGCGTGTGGTTGTCCAGGTAGGCGATCTTCTTGCTGTCCGGCGACCACCGTGGCGTGGTATAGAACGCCTTGCCGCCGAGGGAAATCTTGGTCACGTCGCCGGTGCCGTCCTGGTTGCGGACGTGCAGCGCGTATTCGCCCGATTCGTCCGAGAAGTAGGCGATGCTCTGCCCATCGGGCGACCACACCGGCTCGCGCTCCATCACCGCCGTGCTGTTGGTGAGGTTGCGCGGATCGCCCTTCTCCGCCGGCACCGTCAGGATCTCGCCGCGCGCCTCGAACACCGCCCGCGCGCCCTTCGGCGAAATATCGGCATTCCGCAGCCGCTTGGCGACGTTCACATAATGCGGCCGCAACTCGGGCAGATCGCCCGCCAGCGTCACCGCCACCGCCTTGGTCTGCCCGGTCTTCAGGTCATACAGGTGCAACTCGCCGAACTGCTCGTACACGATCGCGCCGGGCCCCGCGGAAGCCGACTTGAAGTCCAGCCCGGTGTTGGCAATGGCGCGCGTGACCTTATTCGTCCTGGTGTCGTAATAGAACAGCGTCACCGGCCCTTCCCGGTCGGAGAGGAAGTAGATGCGGTCGCCGATCCACATGGGGTTGAAGTCGTTGGAATTGTCCCGCGGAATCTTGACGATGCTCGAATCCGCCAGGTTGGCGATCCAGATCTTGCGCGTCTGCCCGCCGCGATAGCGCTTCCACGCTTCCTGCCACTGGAACAGCGGCACGTAAGCCAGGTGCGAGCCGTCGGCGGAATACGATCCCTGTAGCGCAATCGGCAGCGGCAATTCTTCGGGCAGCCCGCCGCCTTCCACCGGCAAGGTGTATAGCCTGGCGCCATCGTTGGGGATCGCGCGCGCCGAGACGAAAAGCACGCGCTTGCCGTCCGGCGTCCAGCCCACGGCTTCGTCACGGCCCGGATGATAGGTCAGCCGCCGCGGCACGCCTCCCGCCGCAGGCATGACGAAGACATCCACGTTGCCGTCATATTCGCCGGTGAAGGCAATCGTCGATCCATCCGGCGAAAACACCGCGTCAGTCTCCACCCCCGGCGCCGTGGTCAGCCGTTTGGCTTCGCCGCCTTCGCGCGGGACCGTCCAAAGATCGCCCGCGTACGAAAACGCAATCTGCGTTCGGCTGAGCGCCGGTTTCCGCAAAAGCAGGTGCCCGGTCTGGGCGCCAGCGAAAGGCGTCAATAGGAGGAACACGCATGCGATTCGATGCATAAGGTCTAGTATCGCAAGAGTGTCAGGCGAAGAGCGGGGCTGAGAGCCCCGCGCAGGCCGGGGGCCTGCCCCACTTAACATGCGCGTTTTGGTCCCGCCGTTCGTCTTTATCTCTTGGACGCCACTCCAAAGATTTGCCTCCGTGCCGCGGTTGTGGCCGCCGCGCTGTTGTTCTGCCGAGCCCTGTGCCCGGCCGCGACCGTTCAACCCCTGGCCGTGCAGCAAACCCGCTACGAAGTGAGCGTGGGCGAACCCGTACAAATCGCCGTGCCGCCGGAAACGCTCGATTTCCTGCTGAAAGCCAAGACCCTGCGCCTGGCTGTAGACGGCGACATCGACGGCGCACAATCGAGCGCCCTTTTGGTTGGGCCTAACCGCGCCCGCGACCGGGTGCTACTGGCGGCGTCGCTCCGCATCAGCCCCGGCGAGTATCGAGCCAAGCTCTCCGCCACTAGCGAAGCGGGTGAGGAGCGCGTCACCACATTGGCGATCGTCGTGAAGCCCAGGACAACGGTGCCATCGAGCGCCACCCGGCCTCCCGTGGTGTTGCTGAATGGATGGGAAACCGGCGTCACCGGCGCGTGCAACGCATCTGCCGCGTCGGATACCTTTGGGAATCTCGCCGGGTATCTGATCTCCGACGGCGTCCCAGTGGTATATTTCTTCGATAACTGCGCCATCGATGCTAACCAAACCATCGAAACGTTAGGCAACGAATTGGGTACCTACCTGAATTCCATCACATACGACAATGGCGACCAGGTGCCCCAGATCGATCTGGTAGCGTTCAGCATGGGCGGCCTGATCGCCAGGGCCTACCTGGCAGGACTGCAAACCACCGGGACAGCCACGCCACCCGTTACCCCATTGGTGCGCGACCTGATCTTGATTGCCACGCCGAATTTCGGCTCGTTCGTGGCCGGCAACTATGCCATCACCCTTTCAGCTTTGTCCGGGACGCAGGACGCCGAGTTGATCCCGGGCAGTTCCTTTTTATGGAACCTGGCCACCTGGAACCAGCGCGGCGACGATCTCCGCGGAGTGAACGCGCTGGCCATTGTGGGCGACGCCGGCCCTTACCTGGCAAGCTTGTCGGCGACCACCCAACTGAACAACGCCAGCGATGGGCTTGTCTCGGAGACTAGCGCCGCGCTGGGCTTTGGCCTGCCGCCGAACACCTACCCGACCCAGGTTGTCCCCTACTGCCACGTGGACCCGTCGGTTTTCACCAACACCATCTTCACATTCGACTGCAATGCCGCGGGAATTGCCAACGTCACCAGCACCACCCAGGAAACCGGCGTGATCGTGCGTTCCTTTCTGGCGGGCAATTCGAACTGGCAGTCCATCGGCGTAACCGCCGCTAAGGATCCCTGGTTGTCGATCGACGGCGGGATGTTCTTCGCCATGGAGAATCAGACCGGCAGCTATGTTACGGATTTGACCGGCGTCGTATGGGGAACGGTTGAGCTGACTCCGGGCGGCGATACCGATATCGTGTACTACACCGACTTCGTCAACGGAACGGGCGATTACCAGGCCACCAGTACATCGCTGAGTACCATCAACTGTGGCACGCTCGCCGAAGCTCTGGGCTACTTCTCATCGCCGCGCTGTAAGCTCGATACGGCCATTTATGACGTGACTCCCCACGGCGCGCCCGGATGGACCGTGACTTCGGGTTCTACCATCACCATCACCGGCAACGACTTTGGCTCCCAATGCACCAGTTGCCAGGTATTGGCGATTCCGGTGGGCTCCAGCACGCAAACGGCGCTGCAAGTGTCGTCGTGGACGAATGGGGCGATTTCCGCGGCGCTGCCTGCGACGCTCACCGGTCTAATCACTATCCAAGTGAACGCCACGCCGGGGACCGATGCCATCACCATCATGGCGTCGCCTCTCGCCGCCTCCCCATCGAGCCTGCAATTCGCCTACACGCTGGGTGGCGACGTTCCCGCGGCGCAGTCCATTCAGCTCGCCAACAACGGAAGCGCAACGGTGACCTGGAGCGCAACCGTAAGTGAGTTATGGCTGAGTCTGTCGCCGGCGTCGGGCACCCTGCCTTCGACTCTTTCGGTGTCTGTCTCGCCCGCGTCCCTAACCGCTGGGACTTACACCGCCACCGTTCTGATCACTCCCTCGGGTACGTCCAACAGCCCGCTGATGGTTAACGTCACTCTAACGGTGGCGGCGGTGTCCGGTGCGGCGTTGGCGGTAACGCCGCAGGCGCTCACTTTCAACTACGCGCCGGGCGGCACAACGCCGGCCGCACAAACGATATCCATCGCTAACACTGGCTCGGGCACGCTTTCCTGGATTGCCTCCTCCAGCGTGCCGTGGGCCACCTTGTCCGCCGCGTCCGGTACCGCGACCGCAAGCGCGCCCGCCACCCTATCGGTGTCCGTAAACCCGGCCAGCCTGGCGGTCGGAAGCTATACCGGCAACGTGCAGATCGCCGCGGCCGGGGCGTCCGGCAGTCCGGTGTCTGTCTCCCTGACGCTGGTCGTCGGGGTCGCGCAGCCCGCCGGCGTCATCACCGGCGTGGTGAACGGAGCAAGCTTCGGGGCCGGTTTCGCATCGGCCACCTGGGTCTCCATCTTTGGCACGAACCTGGCCCCGAGCAAGGACACCTGGGGCGGTGACTTCGTAAACGGTGCGCTGCCAGAGTCGCTCGATGGGGTGTCGGTTTCGATCGACGGCAAACCCGCCTACGTGGAGTACGTCAGCCCCACGCAAATCAACGTCCTGGCTCCCGACGATGCAACCACCGGCGACGTCCAGATCCAGGTAACCGCGGGCGGTCAGACGAGCAATAGCTTCACGACGGGGAAGCAGCAGTATGCGCCGGCGTTTTTCACCTTTGACAACGGCAAGTATGTGGCGGCGGAGCATTCC
>Ga0224558_1002017_pt1 | contig 19657 bp, 17 predicted proteins | sample 714S32024metaG_FD_180682 | JGI IMG/M metagenome (GOLD analysis project Ga0224558, IMG submission 180682) | Peat soil microbial communities from Stordalen Mire, Sweden - 717 S3 20-24 | ecosystem: Environmental > Terrestrial > Soil > Wetlands > Peat | place: Sweden: Norrbotten County, Stordalen...
GCCGACCGCAATACCGTCTCGGTTCACGACAAACCTGTATGACAGCTGCGTTACGACGCAGACACCGGAGACCTCCGAGAACACGCTGGATCGTCACGACCTGATCGCCACGGGCGCACTTCGAAGGCTCTGAGCTTTCCGAAGCGACCTCGTCCGGGTGCCATGTCCCGCCGACCAGAGCATCTTGACGCGAGGTCACGACTCGGTCACCGGCGACGAGATAGGTGCCGGGGTCAGAGCCTGGGGGTCAAACGGGCTGGATGCCTGTTTCCGCCAGACCGCCGATAATGTCCGTTATGTCGCGTTATGCGTAGGCCGCTGCGCAATACGGCAATAGGGTCCTCTCCAGGCGTCCCTGTTACGACCCGTGGGTTTGGATGCTAAGGAGTCGGCATGCGTCGACCAGCTATTCGGCTACGTCCTTGGGGCTCGCCTCCGGCGTCTACGAGGGCGCCGCCACGCCGTTACCCTCCACCCCGAGCTGCGTCTGTGTGCCGAGTGTGTTGTCGTCGACCACGACGTCGCTTGTTCGAGTTCCAGGGCCCGATGGATCGAACGCAACCATGAACGTGCAGCTCTGACCAATGCTCACTATGAGCGGATACGCAGGCGGGACCACAACCTGGTTAATACAGGTGTCCGGCGCAGCAAGGAAGTCGGTGGCCTCGCCCCCGGTGACTGCCATGCCACTGATATACAGCGGCACCGAACCGACGTTCGTGACGGTTACGTTCTGGATGGGGCTCGGCTTGAGCACGACCTCACTTGTTGGGAAGGTTAGGACGTTATTGCGGATGTGATTGTTCGAGACCGTCGCTGTCGCCCACACACCGGTCCCGCGCAGTTTCAGCTCTACGGTCGTGCCCGCAGAGCCCCAGCTTGCATCCAAGACGTTTACAACGTCTGTCCGGATGCTGCGGCATGAACTCCGCCGCCAGGCGAAACTCATCGGGCGAGAACTTTCTTCTTGGGATAGAGCCGTCCCTTCGCCCTGGAACATCCACAGTCATTCAGCGTAACTGCTCGTCGCTATGCAGCACCCGCAGACTGCATTGCATCGTGACGCGAGGGGCCAAGAAGGCTCGCCGAGGCCGGAGGCGGCTCTAAGGGTCAGCCGCTCTCAGCTGGCACTCCCCCACCGTGCGGCCGCGACGGGTGAAATCGGCTGGGTAGTCGACGGTGCCGATCAGAGCGTGTTGAGCGAGTCAAGAGCCGCGAGCGCGGCCCCTCTTGCACCTGCCATGTCCAGGTCGGCAATGAGCGCGAACGTCGCGACCTCGAGCTGCTCTTCGCGCAGTTGAGTGTGCTCGCGCACGCGCATGAGGAACCACTCTCGGAATCTCGGTGAGGCCTCGACCACGCCGCCGCCGACAAAGTAGGCGCTTGGATCGATGAAGTTGCTCGCAATCGTAAACAGCCGCCCGATCGCCATTGCCTGCTGATTGAAGATCTCGAGTGCCAGCTGGTCTTCGGAGTCTGCGTAGCCTCGGACCAGCTTCGCGGCCTCGGTGATCGACTCCTTTCTCGCGAGCTCGTGGTCCGGAAAGCGCGTCAGCCAGTACGGCAGGAGGTTCCTCTCGATCCCTGTCAGTGACGCGACGCTTTCGACATCGCCGACGAAGCCGCAGTTGCACTCCGGAATTGGCTGCCCGTCGGCGAGAAGTCCCTGCATGGGTATGTGGACATGGCCGAGCTCGCCCGCCATCCCGGCAGCTCCGCTGATGACACGGCCGGCCTCTATCACTCCTCCGCCGAGGCCTGTGCCGACGATCGCCGAGACCGAGGAGTGCAGTGCCGCCTCGCGCCCGAAGTGCGAGTGATGAGCGTAAAGCGCTGCGGCGTTTCCGTCGTTGTTGTAGATGACCGGAACCTCTAGGCGGCGCTCGAGCGCGGCGCGAATATCGAACCCGCGCCAGGGTGCTGCGGAGAAGTTCGTCGCTCCCTTCGAGGAGATCACACCGTCGGGGCTGGCGGGCCCCGGCGTCCCAAGGCCGACTGAGCGCACCGACTCCCGCGCCACCCCCGTGATGCCGAGCACATGGTCGAGGGCACCGGCGAGGGCTTCAATTGCCACATCCGGCCCTTCTTGGACGCGGCTGGGGCTTTCCACCAACCTGTCCACCAAGAAGCGCCCCAAGCCGTCGAGCACCGTCGCGCTGTTGCAGTTGCCGCCGTTGTCAAGGCCGACGACGACCCATGAGCTCGAGTTCAACATCGGGATTCCTTCACCCTCACCACCGCTGACGGCCTCTCCGTCTCCCTTGCGACGAGACAGGTCGAACCCAGCACTTCCCCCTCAGGTTCAGGGCCAAGGTGCCGGTCCTATCCGAGATCGACTCCGGAGACACGATGCTTCCGCCTTGCCGCTGTCAAAGCGGCTCCGAAACCATGTTCAACCCGAGCCTAGCAACGTCGTATGCGATGGGGCCGGTGAGGGCCGGCTGGGTTCTCTTGCGGATCCGGCGCTGCACAACCTATGCGGGCGCAGGGTTGGGAAGGACAACCGGGTGAGTCCAGACAATGACGTGGTACGGGCCGATGATGTGAATCTCGGCCGGCGGCCCCCAGGTCCTCAGCGCGGCGTCGAGGTCGACGTTGTCGATAAAGGGTTTGCCGTACACGAGGAATTGCCATTCCTGACCGATGTACCAGCTCCGCGTCGACAAGGTCGTCATCTCCTGAAGGGCACCGCCGTTCGCCGCCTCGACCGGCCGTACGACGACCGCTCCGCCGCTCTGGGTCGTCGTGATGCTTGCAGCCCAGTAGTCGCCGATCCCCCATCGAAGATTGTGAGCCTCCAGCCACGTGACCAACGACGGAACCTGGTACGGCGGCTCAGGGCGACTCAATGAATAGCCGACTCCGGCCGCGAAGCCCAAAGACACGACCACACCGAGAATCGCGACCGCGCGCACCGGCCGGCCGGCGGGGAGCTTCGGCCACGCTCGAGCAACCAGGCGACCGGCCAGAATGCTGGCGAACACGACGGACACGGTGAGGTAGCGGACACCGCTCTGGTCGGCCCGTGCGAGCACGACGAACGGCACCGCCGAGCAGAGCACTGTGATGAGGAGAATGTCGTCGAGCCGCCATGTCTCGGGCGCGCCCGTCGAGAGCTTTCCTGGCCGGCCGTGGCCAACGCCCGCGACGAGGCCCCACAGCGCGGCCAAAAGGCAACCCAGCACGCAGAGCGCGCCCACGAGATGCACCTCACGCAGGCCGACCGGCACTCCCCCGTTGTGACGCAGGCCGTTCGTCAGGCCGACGAGATCGGACAGGTAGCCCGGCGCGTGCCCGAGGTTCGAGAAGATCTGGCCCAAATGCACTATGGACACCGCCGGCTGGGACGTGAACGCGCCCCGCGCGTCCGCGAGCCGACGCGCGAGAGCGGCGAGGCCCACACCGACGACTGCGGCAGAGACGTACGCGACGGCGCTCTGCCACCGTCGCCGGCGCAGCGCTGCCACGAGACCCGCAAGGACCAGCGGTACTGCCGCGTAGGCGACAAGCAGCAGATCGCCGAGCATCCCGGCCGCGAGCAGGACCACTGCCAGAACCCATCCCAGGCCGAAGCGTCCCCGCCTGAGCGCGGCAAACGCCAAGAGCGCGTACAGCACGGTGCTGATGTGGAATCCCCTTCCGACAAAGAAGAGCCCCATGGCTGGAGTGCCAAAGGCGAGGAGGGCGACGACCGCCGCACCCCCGGCAAAGCCCGGCACTGCAGCGCTACCGTCCCGGGCGATGAGAACCCCGACTGTGATCACAAGAGCCGCCATGAGCGCAGGACCCGCGTAGAGAAGCGCGGGCCGCAGACCCTCGAGGCGAACGGCCAGAGCGTAGAAGGGCGCGTCACTCGTCCAGTACGAGGCGAAAGTCAAGTTCCAGCCTTGAAGCAGAAGGTGCCCGCCGGCCATGGCCTGGCCCTCGAGGATGATGGTCGCCCTGTCGGAGGTGCCGGCTTGGTCGTGCACCGACCTCGCGTAGAGGAGGAACAACAGACCACTGAAGGCTGCGATCGTGGCCACCGAGTTCACAACGATGCGTACGACCGCAGACCTTGACCATGATGGCCGGAGGCTCGATGCCGCGATGTCCGCGTCGCCAGCTGTCACAGAGCCTGACCCCGCCGCAAGGCGCGACACCTAAAGTGAAGCTCCCTGCTGCTCATGTCGCGGGACTCTAGCCTCAACTCACCGGCCAACCTCGGCAGAATTGTCGCCGTCGCGTCATGTTTTCGCTATATGGGCCCACGAGGGTTCTACGCTTGAGATGTGCCAGGACCTGCGCCGGAGAGTTTCGAGCCACAGGAGGATTCAACCGGCTTCTCCACTTTCGTCGCGCTGCAGCCGGTGATGGACCTCCAGGACCGCACGGTGTTCGGCTACGAGGCCCTCCCGCGCGCGTCGATGCGCGATGAGGCGAGGAAGTTCGTCCGCGGCGCGCTCCCGGCGGTCCAGTACACGAGTCCCGCGCTCCTCTTCGTGCCGCTCCCGGCAGATGTTCTGAAAGACGAGGGGTTCGACCCTTTGAGCACCGTTGAGGACGTCGGTGCCGTACCGGGAGAGGTCGCTTGGATCATTGCCGAGGTGACAGCGCTCGAGCTGCCCGAGCTGGTCGAACGCCGGGTGGCCGAATTGCGCGATCGGGGATGCCTCATTGCCCTCGCTGACGTCGCCCCCGGCGTGCTCGGCCGCGGGCCCGTCGGTGACCTCATGCCGAGTTTCGTGATCTTGGATCCGACGTACACCGACTACGTGTCGACGGGCATCCGGGCGCGCGCTGAGCTCGCCGGCCTTCTCGCCTATTGTGCCCGGCTCAAAGCACATGTCATTCTCCGCGGCATCGTCGACGACACCGTTGCCCAGCGCTTGATAGGGCTGGGTGTGCGATTGGGGATCGGCCCGCACCTGGGGTCGCCTGCTGTGCTCGCCGCCGCCGCGGCAGAGCCCGGCGACGAGGTCGTCTCGCCCGCCTGGTTCCGCCGGCAAGGAGTACGGGTCCTCACCGCGGCGGGCAAAGCGCTGGACGCCCCGGCTCTCGTTGCCAAACTTCCGACCTCCGGACACGTGCCGGTCGACGCCCAGGGCTTCGCATGGTCGCTCGGGGAAGCCGCTCGCCTGATGCAGGCTGAGCATGATCCGAGCCGGATCCTTCAGGTCACAGCTGAGCGCCTGCCGCTCACGGTGCGTGCCGACCGGTTCGCGATTTTCGAAGCCGACTGGGACCGGTACCGGCTCCGGGCACGCGTCCTCGCGGGCGGAGAGCTGGAGGGGCTCAACGAGATGGACATTTCGATGGACCGGGGCATCACCGGCTGGGCGTTCCTCCGCGGCTACCCGTACAACTGTCCGGACACTCGCAGCCATTCCGAAGCCGTGTCGATCCCCGGACAGGACGAGTCGACCTTGGAGGAGTCCCTCCTCATCGTCCCGCTCATAGCGGGTGACCACCGCCTCGGCGTCATCGACATGTGGCGCAACGGTCGGTCCCAGTTCACCGAGGAGGACCTCGAGCGTTGTGCGCTCTTCGGTTACATCACCGCTGCTGCCTGGCGGAACGCGCAGCTTTATGCCGAGCTCGAATCGCGTGCGATGACCGACACCTTGACCGGACTTCTCAACCATCGCTGGTGGGACGAGCTGGCGACGCGCGAGGCCGCTCTCAGCAGCCGAGCCGGAACCCAGATGGGCATCCTGCTGATAGACCTCGACCACTTCAAACGGGTGAACGACCAGTGCGGACACATGGCCGGTGACGCCCTGCTCCGCAAGGCGGGGCGCGCGATACAGGGCACGCTTCGGACCGGCGACGCGGCCGTCCGCTACGGTGGCGAGGAGTTCCTCCTGATGCTCCACAACACCGACGAGGCCGGGGCCATGCGAGTCGCCGAAGCCGTGCGGGAGGTCCTGGGCAAGCTGCCCGCGCCGGGAAACGGCGTGCCACGCGTAACCGCTTCGATAGGGGTGGCGTTCTTCCCGCGGCACGGCGCCGTGCTCGACGACGTCGTCAATGTCGCCGATGCAGCCATGTACCGCGCCAAAGCCGAGGGCCGAGACCGCATAGTGCTTGCGTCGGGTCTCGCCATGGAACCTCCTCCGGCTAGTCGCCGTGAGGCGCCACGCCAGCCGCCGACCGAGCTCAGCAGCCCTTCATCTCAAGTCTGAGCGTCCGCGGGCCCGTTCTCATCCCGGTGAACGGGCCGGACTGTTGAGCAACTCCGGCCCCGCCAGCCGCGGGCCATGGCGAAGGTGTCGAACGCGACAGCGAAACGGCCGTCTCGCGCCAGCACGATCGCGCCGCCGTGACCGCCCCGTGAGCGGACCGACGCGAGCGCGTCCCCGAGCGCCGCACTCAGTGGCGCTCCTTGCGTGACGCACCAATCGACACGATGAGCAAAACCGGCCACCAGGAACGACTCGCCTTCACCAGTCGCGGAGACCGCGACGCTCCTGTCGTCTGCCCAGGTTCCCGCTCCGGCGATAGGTGAGTCACCCACTCGCCCGGGCAGCTTGCCGAGACGCCCACCAGTGGATGTGGCCGTGGCGAGATGGCCGTCCCGGTCGACGGCCACGGCGCCCACCGTTCCGCTGCGTGAGACCGGCACGACACCCTCACCGCAGAGCGAGGACGGAACTCTTGGTGCCAGACCCGTGTTCTCACAGAACCGGTCAGCACCGGCGCCGGCGAGCAGGATCGGACCCTCGGCAGGTCCCCCCAGTGCCATGACCGCCCGAGCGGCGCGCACGGGGCTATCCGGCCAAGTTGCAGCGCAGATCGCCCCGAAGCTCCCGCTCATGCCGTCCATGACCGCCGCGTCGGTCTCGACTGTGCCTTGTGAGGTGGCGACGGCGCCCCTCCCACAGTTGAAGTTGCCTGAGGCTTCCATGCATGCGACGGCCTCGACAACCGAATCGAGGGCGCGACCACCTGCGTCGAGTACGTCCCACCCAGCCCCGAGCGCGTCGGACAGGTCCTGCTCGAGCCCGGCGAGCTGAGCAGGCGAGCTCAGGCGCCCGAACTCGCCGGCGCCACCGTGGATGACCACAGCGGGCATGCCCAGTGCCCCGGTCTCCAGGAAGATGTCGCCAGTCATTCCGCCACCTTCTCTAGCGCCCGCCCGGGCTAGGCGTGGCCCCGCCGACCTCGACGCCTTGTCCCGCGATTCGCCGCGTCATCCACCGCTCGACGACGAAAGCAAGAAAGGGCACGAATCCCGCCGCTGCCAATGCGATCACCTTCCCGAGGCCCAAGCGGAACCTACGGGCGAGATCGGCCACCGTCACGAGGTAGACGATGTACAAGAACCCGTGGACCGGCCCGACGACCTGGACGACCGCCGGCTTGCCGGCCGCGTACTGGAGTGGCACGCCGACGAGCACGAGGACAAGGAGGCCGACTCCGACGACGTAGGCCATGACCCTATAGCGGACGAGAGTGGATTTCTTGGCCGGGTCCACGACCCTCTCAACGTAGCTTCTGTTCGTCCGTTGCGTTGAGCTGGGCAAGGTAGCGGTTGTAGGCCGCGAGCTCCTCGTCCTCTTCCTCGTCCTGCTCGTGCCGATCCGGCCCGTCGGTCAAGGACCGGTCCGCGACTGTGCCCGACGACGCCTGCGAGAGCTTCGTCGGCTGCTCGTGAATGATCCTCCACCACATGTAGACGCCGTAAGCAGCGAAGAACGGCCACTCGACGGTGTACGCCCAGCTGAGGGTGTTGCCCGACAGCGCGCGGTGCAACTGCCACCACCCGAGAGCCAGACAGCCCGGGACCACGACGAGCGTGGTCAGGTGGAGCAGGACCGCCCGACGCGAGAACCACGCGGTACCCACGTCTCGAGGTTAGACCTCCCCAGTTTCCTTCTTCCAACGGCCAGGCCGCCCTCGGGCACGGCCTCGAGTGGCGCCCTAGTCCGGCCGGCGCTGGTCGAAGGTCACCACGAGCTTGCGGGCCGCCCGCGCTTCGTCGAGGCGGCCGACCGGGGTAGTCCGCGGGGCGGCCTTCGCGTCATCTGCATTCCCGGCCTCACGCGATTCGCGCGCTACCTGCAGGAACGCATCGGCGAGCGCCGCCAGCGTCTGGGGGCTCTCGGTCTCGGTCGGCTCGACCATGAGAGCCTCCTCCACGATGAGCGGGAAGTAGACCGTCGGAGGATGGAAGCCGAGCTCCATCAGGCGCTTTGCCACGTCCAGGGCGCTGAGGCCCACTTCGTGATGGAGTGACTTAGCCGAAACGACGCACTCGTGCATCACGGGCCTGTCATAGGCGATGTCGTACGCGCCGCGAAGACGTTCCTTGAACCAGTTCGCGTTCAACACGGCGATCTCGGACACCCGCTTCAAGCCGTCGCCCCCGTTCAGGCGCAGGTACATCCAAGCGCGGAGCAACACGACTGCGTTGCCGTGCCAGGAGTGCACTCGGCCGATCGAGTGCTCGGACATTGCGAGCTCGTAGCCCGCTTCGCCACGCGTCGGCCTCGGGCCGGGGAGGAAAGGAGCCAGCTTGGCACAGACGGCCACAGGGCCTGCCCCCGGCCCTCCCCCACCATGCGGGGTCGCGAATGTCTTGTGCACGTTCAGGTGCACGATGTCGAAACCCATGTCTCCCGGCCGCACGATCCCGAGGATCGCGTTCAGGTTGGCACCGTCGTAGTAGAGCAGGCCACCGACGTCGTGCACCGCCTCGGCGATCTTGACGATGTCCTCCTCGAACAAGCCGAGGGTACTTGGGTTCGTGAGCATGATCCCCGCCACGTCGTCGTCCAGCAACGCGCGCAGCGCGTCGAGGTCGACCCCGCCCCGCGCGTTGGTCCCGACCGTTGCGACCTCGTAACCGCTGAGCGTCACCGAGGCCGGGTTCGTGCCATGGGCCGAGTCCGGGATGATCACACGGCGCCGGCGCTCGGACTCGCCGTTGGCGTCGTGGTACGCACGCATCAGCAGCAGGCCCGTCAGCTCGCCGGCCGCGCCGGCTGCCGGCTGCAAGGTGGCGGCCTGCATACCGGTGATCTCGCACAGAGCCTCCTCGAGCTCGACGAGGAGCTCGAGCCACCCTTGGGTGCACGTGGCCGGAGCAGCCGGGTGGACCTGGGTGAAACCCGGGAGAGACGCACCGGCGTCGGCCGCCTTCGGGTTGTACTTCATCGTGCACGAGCCGAGTGGGTACGCACCGAGATCGACGGAGTACTGGCGGTGAGTGAGACGGGTGAAGTGCGAGACGAGGTCACGCTCGGAGACTTCCGGCAAGGCCACCGATTCGGTCTGGCGAAAACCTTCGGGGACGAGATCTTCGGCCGTCCAGGCCGGCAGGTCTGTCGTCCTGAACGAGGCGGCGTAACGTCCCGGCGCGGAGAACTCGAAGATGGTCGGCTCACAGTCGTGAGCAAGGAGGGGCGCCCCCAAAGCCCGGCCAGCAGGCAGCGGCGCGCTCATCGGACTGCCTTCTCGAATGCCGCCGCGAAGCCGTCTATCTCCCCACGGGTACGCCTTTCGGTGGCAGCCACGAGCAATCCTCCGTCATATGCGGTGCCCTCGAAGCCTGCCCGGATGGGCACACCGGCGAGATAACCGTCTTCCACCAGGCGCTCAATCAACTTCTCGGGCGCGATCGGGGTCCGGATGGAGAACTCACGCAGCACCGGGGCAGTTGTCAAGAGTTGCACTCCGTCGATCGAGCAAAGAGCCTCACGGGTGTAGCGCGTCGCTCTCGCGCACCCCAAGGCAACCTCGCGGAGTCCCTTCGGGCCCAGCCAGGAGAGGTGGACCGCCGCAGTCACGGCCATCAGCGTCTCGTTCGTGCAGACGTTCGAGGACGCCCGTTCGCGGCGGATGTCCTGCTCGCGCGCCCGCAACGTCATGACATAGGCGTGGCGCCCATCTCTGTCGAGGGTCTCTCCGACTATCCGTCCGGGGATTCGCCTCACGTCTGCCAGGCGGCACGCAAACAAGCCGAGATACGGTCCGCCGAAGCCCATCGCCGTCCCGAAGGGCTGTCCCTCGCCCACCACTACATCGGCACCTAGCGAGCCTGGGGACCGGAGCAGCCCCGCCGATACGGGATCGAAGCACACGACCAGGCGGGCGCCGAAACGGTCTGCGACGGCACGAGCGGACGCGATGTCCTCCAAACAGCCGAGGAAGTTGGGAGCGGCGACGACGATCGCGCCGAACGGCCCTTCGTCGACGACCGCGTCCCAAGATGTGACACCGCCCGAAAGCGGCACCGTGTCGATCTCGTTGCACGAACCACGAGAGAACGTCTCCAACTGCTGGCGCCAATGGGGATGGACTCCCTGCGAGCAGAGCACACGTTTGTGGCCCGTTGCCACCACGGCGAGGTTCACAGCCTCGACGAGCGATGCCGACCCGTCATAGAGCGAAGCGTTGGCGACGTCGAGGCCGCTCAGCCGGGCGATCATCGTCTGATACTCGAAGATGGCCTGCAGAACACCCTGTGACACCTCTGGCTGATAGGGGGTGTACGCGGTCACGAACTCCGAGCGAGACGCAATGGCCTTCACGACGGCCGGGATCTCGTGGTCGTAGGAACCTGCCCCGGCAAAGCACACGAGGTCACGGCCGCACGGCCGATTGCGGGAGGCGAGGTCGTCGAGACGCCAGGCGACATCCGGCTCACTCATTGCCGGTGGGAGATCGAGGCCGTCCGCCAGTCGTAAGGCCGCGGGGATCTCGGCGAACAGGCCATCGAGGTCATCGAGGCCTAGGAAGCCGAGCATCTCCGCGATCTCGGCGTCGGTGTGTGCAACAAACGGCGCGCTCAAGATACGGTCCCTTCTACTGTCAACCGCTGGAACGGCGGCTTGACGACGATCGCCGGAACCTGCCCTCCCCGCAGCGCGATCTCGACGTTGGCGCCCATGGCCGTCCCGGGAGGCAGGAACGCGAGCGCGATCCCCCGCTGCAGCACGGGAGAGAAGTTGCCGCTGGTGACGACGCCCGAGACCTCACCGTCAACGAGGACCGTATCCCCGTTGCGGGGCGGTCTGCGACCCTCGGCGAGCAGACCACGCAAGCGGCGCCGAAGCCCGGCCGTGCGCTCGCGGTCCAGCGCCTCGCGACCCCGGAAGGGACCTTTGTCCCAGCTGACCACCCAGCCGAGCCCAGCCTGCAATGGGGTGATCCCGGCGCCGAGCTCGTGGCCGTGCAGAGGCAGCCCCGATTCGAGGCGAAGAGTGTCGCGGGCTCCGAGACCTGCTGGCTTGACCCCGGCGCCAACGACCGCGCGCCAGAACGCAGGAGCCATCTCGGACGGCACGGCACACTCGACTCCGTCCTCGCCGGTGTAGCCGGTACCGGCTACGCGGCACGGCACGCCTTTGAACTCGAAATCTGCCACCCCGAAATGCCCGACCGCCGCTGCATCGGGTGAGACGGTTGCGAGGCGCCGTCGCGCCCGCGGTCCCTGCACGGCGATGACGGCCCGCTCGTGGGTCACGTCGTGACCGCCGAGCACCGAGATCACCCTCTCGGTGTTGGAAGCGTTCGGCATCACGTCAAAACGTCCCTCGGCGACCCACCAAACGATGATGTCGTCGAGCACCGAGGCGTCGGCTTCGTCGAGGAGGTGCTGGTACTGGGCACGGCCCGGTCCGATCCGGTTGAGGTCGTTCGTCAGGCTCGTTTGGAGCAGCTCAAAGGAGCCTGGACCCTCGACACGTACGGTGCCCAGATGGCTCACGTCGAAGACGGCGGCGTCGTTGCGGCAGGCGAGGTGCTCGGCGATAGTGCCTTCGGGATACGACAGCGGCATCTCCCAGCCGCCAAAATCAACGAGTCGGGCGCCGAGATCGATGTGCTCGGCATGCAATGCGGAGTGTTTGAGCGTCACCCGGCCAATCTAGCTGTTGCTTCTGGGAGGTACTTTCCGAGCAGGCTGAAGACATCGCGACGATAGAGAACCCGGACCCGGACCTCGGGATAAAGCTGGGCCATCTGGCGCAACTTGCGGTTCTTCACGGTGACGAGCTCCTGACGAAGCGTCGTCAATTCGAGGAACAGGTCGTGCTCGCTCAGGTAGAAATCAGGGCGGAACGCGCTCGTCGGCTGCCCGTCCGCGCCCCATGCGAGGACGAACTCCACGGGCTCGTATTCCCAGAGGACCTCGTAGTAGTCGAGAAGCTCGGCAAACAGGCGTTCAGAATCGTGAGCAAACCGCACCCCGGCACGCAGTTGCGGCGTTTGTACCGGGAGGGATCGCCGGTCGGAGAGCGTCTAGCCTCCCTCGGCTAGCCGGGCAGACCCGGAGATCGCCGCTGCCTCGGCGGAGGCGGCCGGCGCCACATCAGCGGGCACCGACGCACTGCTCGCCATGTGGGCGCTGCCGATGCGGTGGATCGCCGCATCGACCTCACCGACCACCCCGGCCAGCGGGACGACGTTGAAGACACCCTGACCGCCTCGCAGCAGGTCGATGATCTCTTCGCCCGTGCGCATCAGCACCGACCCCTCGCCGGCTATGACGAGGTTCGCCGTCGTGAGGTCCTCTCCTACCGACTCGCGGAGACATTCGATCGCTCGCCTCGCCTGGCGTAGGTTGACGCCGCCATCGAGGAGCTGCTTGATCACCTTCAGCTCGAGCAGATCCCTGTAGGCGTACAGGCGCTGAGATCCGCTACCACGCGCCTGGGCGAGCGACGGCCGGCTGAGGCCAGTCCGGTCCCAGTAGTCCAGCTGGCGGTAGGTGATACCAACGATGCTGCACACCTGCGGCCCGCGGAAACCGACTTGGTCCATCTCGTGCCCCTGTCCCTAGGTCCCGAGCTTCCGCCCCTGCTCTCGAATGGACGACAGCGCGGTAGTTACACCCTCGTAAGAAAGGTTAGGACTCGCGCGGCTCGACGTCAACGACCGGTCGAGCCCTTGAAGGTCGGACGTCTACTGCAGCTTGAGCTTCAGGGTTCGACGCCGGGCCAAGAGCGCCAGCCTGGCCGCTCAGGACGTAAAGTCCTCCGGCCGGATCCGGTCCAAGAACTCGCGGAACTCGCCGACGAGCTCGTCCGGGTTGCCCTCGACGGCGACGTCGTCGTCGTCCGGCTCGATCACGAGACCCTCGGTCTCCATGAGGTCGTCGGCCACGTACAGCGGTGAATGGGTACGCGCCGCGAGCGCGATCGCGTCCGACGGCCTGCACGACACGACGACGTCACGCTCGCCGGCTCGAAGGTGGAGCTCGGCGAAGAAGGTCCCGTCGCGGAGCTCGGTCACGAGCACGCGCACGACCTTGGCGCCAAGGGCCTCGACGAGCTCCCGCATGAGATCGTGGCTCATTGGGCGCGGGGGCTCGACTCCCTGCAGGGCAAAGGCGATGGCGGTGGCCTCTGGTCCGCCTACGAAGATCGGCAGCGAACGACGGGCGCCTTCGGTCTCCTCGAGCAACACGACCGGGGTGCTCGACCCCAGGTCGACACGGACAGCCCTCAGATGCACCTCGACCATGACAGCAACTTACCGCTGCCAGAGCCGTTCGAACATCGCAGCAGGATCAGCACGGAGATCGGCTTCGTCGGCGACTTCCAGCCCTCGCAGGTTCCGGTAGCGCTCGTCGAGATCGAGGCCGTAGCCGACTACGTGCTCGTCACTGATGACCTGGCCCACATAGCGAACCTCGACCGGCAGCAGCCTACGGCTCTGCCGGTCGAGCAGGGCACACGCGGCCGTGGAGCGAGCGCCGCGCAAGGCGATCAGGCGGAGCACATAAGCGAGCGTGAGGCCGGTATCGACGATGTCCAAGACGACGATGACGTCCCGACCCGTTACCTCGAGGTCGAGATCCTTGACCACCCGTACCCGTGTCCGGCCGTCGCCATAGGACGAGAGGGACAAGAAGTCGAGCTCGCAGGGCCCGGGCAACTCCCGCACGAGATCGGCGAGAAAGCAGATGCTCCCCTTCAAAAGAGCTACCAGCACCACGCCATCGGGATAGTCGCGCTTGATCTCGCGCCCGAGGCGGCGGGCAATCGCGGCCAGCTCCCCGGCGTCGAGCAGGGACCTGACCCGCTCTTCGGGCTCGCTCACCCCCCGGTCAACTCGCGGAGCGCTGCTTGCGAAAAGCAACGCATCAGCGCTTCTCCGAGCTCGGAGAGCTCGGAGAGGTCCTCGATCGCACGGGCTCGCGCTCCGGGGTTCCGCTGCCTGAGAAGAGGCGTGACCACCTGGGCGAAGAGCCCGGTCTGCCGGTCCGCGGCGTGCTTGAAAATCCGAAGGTGCCGTGCCCCGATGCCATACGGCGCGAAACCGGCTGCGAGCTTGGCGGAGGACTGCCTCTTCGTCGAAGCAGTGGACGCCTGCCACGGTACGACCGGCGATGAGGCCGAAGCTCTCGAGCTCCTCGATGCCTGGCACATCGAGACCGCTGGCATTGGCCAGCTCGGCAAGCGTGAGGCTTGCGCCCGACAGCCCCGCACCGGGCAGCCCCGCCGTCGAGCGGGTGGAGGCCCGTCGCGCTGGTCCGGCAGTGTCCTTCTGTCCTTCGTCGCCCGGTTCGCCAGCTGAGCCAGATTCGGGCGCGGTGCCTCGCGATGCAGCACCGGGCTCGGGCGTTTGGCTCTTCGCGCGGCGGCCCCCCGAAGACCCCGTTCTTCCGATTTTCCCGCCGCCGGCCTCAGTCGCCCGGCGGCTCGAAGCTGACGGTCGTGCCCCGGGGGCGCCGCCTTGGGTCGATCCCGTCGGGCCCGTTTGCGACGCGTGCCCAGCCGGGGGTGCTGATTCACGGCTCGCCAGGACCGGTGCGCTCGCCTGCTTCGGCGTGCCACCGCTCGAGGAGGAGGCGACCATCGCAATCGGCGACAACGCCGCGACGGCTGCCTGAGCAGTATCGCGCGTGATCTCAGCCGTTCCGGGCACGCCGACGAGAACCGCCTGCGACTCTCTCTCAGGCGGCGGATCACCCATCTCGAACAGGTGGGGCGCAGGCGCCTCCGGGTCGCTCATGCCGTTGTCGAGGCGACCCTTGATCACCTTGAGAGGTAGGAAATGCTCGCGCTGCTGCCGCAGGATCCAGCGGAGGCGTTCCACGTCCGGCTCATAGAACTTGCGGTAGCCGGACGGCGTCCTCTCGGGGACGAGCAGGCCCCTGCTCTCGAGGAAACGGATCTTCGAGATCGTGACATCCGGGAATTCCTCGCGAAGCAAGGCGAGCACGTCGCCAATTGCAAGATAGGAGCGCTCCCCCACTGCGACCTCAGCCTGCGCTCGTCGAGAGAAAAACGAGCTTGAACTTACCTATCTGGACCTCGTCGCCACCCTTCAAAGTGGCAGTCTCGATCCGCTCGCGGTTGACGTAGGTGCCGTTCAGAGATCCAACGTCCACCACGACGTAATGAGTGGCCTCGCGCCGGAACTCGGCATGGCGGCGTGACACCGTCACGTCGTCGAGGAAGATCTCGCTGTCGGGATGCCTGCCCACTCGGGTGACCTCACCTGTCAAGACGAAACGCGCCCCGGCGTCCGGCCCGCGCTTGACCACGAGTACACCGGTGCCTTCGGACAGGTCCTCCGCGGGAACACTGACTTCCTCGTCGGCAAGATCGCCCGAAGAATCCTCCGGCAGGAACGAGATCGTCGTGTCGGTGCTCGGCGTGAAAGGCGAGCCACACGACGAGCAGAAATTCGATTCGGGTGGATTGCGATGGCCGCAGTTGTTGCAGAACACTCCTGTACCGTACCTGAGAGTCACCGTGGCGCGCTTGGCCACCTTGCGCTGAGCCATGACCTCAACGGCCACTGTGAGGTCTCCCATTCCTCGCGCTGGGACCGGCGTGCCGCTCGGTCGGATCCGACCGGTGACGCCTCAGGATTCTGTCAGCGAGAGGTACCCAGCTGCGTCCAGCAGCTGCTCGAACTCGCCGGGAGCAGAAGGTTCGATCACGCAGAGCCAGCCCTCCCCATAGGCGTCGGTGTTGATTTGCTCCGGCTGTCCGGTCAGCGAGGTGTTCACCTCGACCACGGTCCCGCCAACAGGCGCGTACACCTGCGAGACCGACTTGGTCGATTCGACCTCGCCGAGCTCTCCGCCCCGAACGACATGGTCGCCGACCGAGGGCAGTTGGACGAACACGATGTCTCCGAGGGCTTCCTGGGCGAAGTCGGTGAGGCCGACTCTGACCTTGGCGTCCTCGAGGCGCGCCCACTCGTGGTCAGCGGTGTATCTCAGGTCCTGCGGGATATCCATTTCTCACGGCTCCTTCGGGGCGGCGGCAGATTTCAACGCTTCGGCGATCGTAGTCACTCGCCGGACTCTACGCCCCCCGGTCTCCTAACCGCACCGAGCCGGGGCCACCCGGCCGCCAGCGGCCGGTCAAGCGGTTCCTTCGGCGAGGATCCATTCGATGTGCTCGGCCGCCCGCTCGGCCCGTTGCTCGGCCTCGGCCCGGGTCCTCCCTTCGGCATGGACGCGAGTGACCGGGGTCTCCGGATCGGGCAGCACGAGGGTCCAGCCGTCGGCATCGATCGTCTTCACCCCATCGAGCAGGAGCATCCCGGCCGGGTCTGCTTGCTCGACGAGGGTGCGCATTACAAGGCCCTTCTGCTCGAAGGGGGTCGGCACATCCCGCCGGACGATGTGAGTCGCGGGAAGACGGCCCACCACGCGCGACAGCACCTCTTGTTCGGAGGCGAGAAGAGAAAGGAGGCGCACGAGACTCGCGACTGCGTCGAAGGCCGGCAGGAACAGAGGAAAGACGAAGCCTCCAGAGGTGTTGGCTGCGAAACGCACCCGCGGCAAGCCGGCAGCTTCCATCAACTGCGTGGCCGAGAGCTTGGTTCTCAGCACCTCTGAGCCCGTCGCGGCGCATATCGCCTCCACTTGGAGGCTCGCGTCCACGGGCACGGCGATCACGCCCCGGGGCTCGGCGGTCGACACGAGCTGGACGAGCGCGAGGATGGCCTCGTCGTCCTCGAGGACGTGGCCGGTGTCGTCCACGAGGGTCAGCTGCTCCCCGTCGGGGTCCAGCATCGCCCCGAGGTTGGCGCCCGAGGACCGAACGAGATCACCGAGCCGAGCCGCGTGCGCCGCCCTGTCAAAGCCGATGACCCCGGACGTCGAGACATTCGGGTTGATCCCCAGAATGTCGGCTCCGAGCTTCGCGAGCACGTTCGGCATGACGAAGCTCGCCGTTCCGAACGCGTAGTCGAGGACCAGTTTGAACTTCGCCGCACGTATGGCTTCGAGGTCAACCAGGCTGGTGAGCTCGTTGGTGTAGAGCTCGAGCGTCCTCGAGGCGAAGCTGATGTCGCCGATCTCTGCCGCGAGCACCCGTCGCGACTCCTCGCGGTCGTAGAGCCGCTCGATCTTGCGCTGGGCGGCCTCACCGAGGTCCATGCCATCCTCGTTTAGGAAACGCAGGGCCACCGACTGTGGGTCGCCCGGCACGAGCCTGACAGTCATCCCGCCGACCGCGCTCCCGGTACGGGTCAGGAACCGCGTCACGGGCACCGTCGCGGCCTCGAGGTCCTCCACATTGCAACCGGCCGCGATGATCCCGACAATGGCGGCACGTTTCAGCATTCGCGCCGCCCGGCTCGAATCTCGCGACACGGCAACGGTGGCACCTTTTGGAAGGGTGGTGGCGTACGCCAGGGCGACGCGCAGAGCGACCTCGGGCGAGAGGTCCACGTTCGCGATTCCCGCGACGCCGAGACGCCCGAACAGGCTCCTCGAGCCTCGGGACTCCCAGATGATCGAGGAGTTTACGACGGCGCCCGCCTCGATCATCTTGTGCGGGTATACCTTCACCCCGGCACCGATGACGGCCTGGCGCCCCACTTTCGATCCTGCGCCGAGCACCACGCCGTCGTCGAGGTGCACGCCTTGGCGGACATCGCACGACCTCGCGATGACGCAGCCCCGGGCGCTCACTGACGAGGCTATGTAGACGTTGTCGTGGATGACGCACCGTTCGATGACGGTGTTCTCGCCGATACGCACGTTGGCGCCCAGCACGCAGTGCCCGTGCAGCTCCGCGCCCGCTCCAATTCGGCAGTTGTCACCGATGAGCGCAGGGCCGACGACGCTCGCCGTGGGATGGATCTCAGCACCTGCGCCGAGCCACACGTTTGGGCGAAGCGAGAAGCCCGGCATGTCCATCTCGACCTTGCCGTCGAGGATGTCCGCATGGGCCCGCAAGTAGGCCTCCAGCGTGCCGACATCCTCCCAGTAGCCGCCAGCCACATAACCGTACAGCGGCCGACCTGCTTCGAGCATCACGGGGAACACTTCGGCGGAGAAATCGATGGCCCGGCCGGCGGGTATCCAGTCGAAGACTTCCGGCTCCAGCACGTAGATGCCGGTGTTGATCGTGTCGCTGAAAACGTCGCCCCAACCTGGCTTCTCGAGGAACCGCTCGACGCGCCCGTCCGCGTCGAGGATGACGATGCCGAACTCGAGGGGGTTCTCCACGGCCACCAGCGCGAGCGTCGCGACCCCACCCTGTTTGGCATGGAACTCGACTAGCGCCGTCAGGTCCACGTCGGTCACCACGTCCCCGGAGATGACGAGGAAGCGGTCGTCAAGTTCGTCGATCGCGTTGAGCACCGATCCGGCGGTCCCGAGCGGTGTCTCCTCGGTCGCGTAGACGAGACGAACCCCGAGCTCCGACCCGTCCCCGAAATAGGTGCGAATCGTGCTCGCGAGAAAGCCGACCGTCACGACGATCTCCTCGAAACCGTGGCGCCTGAGCAGGTTCACGACGTGCTCGGCCATCGGTGCGTTAGCCATCGGGAGCATCGGCTTGGGCTGGTTGGCGGTGAGCGGCCGAAGCCTTGTGCCTTCCCCGCCCGCCATGATCACGGCCTTCACGGAGTCGCCGCCTCATGTTGCGCGCGCTCTGGCCGGCGCTCGTCGAGCGCCCGGCGGGCGAGCGGGACATAGGCGGCGGCGGCAACGAAGCTCAGGATCAGGGCAGGCACGACCGCCACCCAGGTGATGTCGGTCAGCACGCGAGCCCACGTCGCTTGTTCGTCCCCGAGCAAGAACAACGGGAAGCAGCACAGAAGCCCGAAGGTGCCCGCCTTCCCCACCCAGAGCACGTCGATACGCTTTGCCCCCAACGCAGCAAGCGCGACAACTGCCACCGAGACGAGCAGTTCGCGGCCGAGCACGACCGCTGCGAGCCAGGCGGGAACAGCACCGTAGATCTCGATGGCAAGAACCCCTGTCACAAGCACCACCCGGTCAGCGACCGGGTCGAGAACCTTCCCCAGCGTGCTGACCTGGTCAAACCTTCGCGCAAGATAGCCGTCCAGGAAGTCGGTTACACCGACGAACATCAGCACGAGAGTTGCCGCGATCCGATCGTCCGGGCCGAACAGGAGCCAGCAGAACACCCCGAGGAGCACGATCCGGGTGGAGGAGATCACGTTCGGCAAGGTCCAGACGCGATCGACGCCGTTCCCGCGGTTGATGGCCTCGGTCGGCACGGCCTCCACGCTGGCAAGTGTACGGGCACCGGAACGGGCGAGGCCTACCTCAGGTGTTCAAGCCTGGCGGCGCGTGCCTCTCGGCTCGGTGCGAACGGCCCTGCGCGACTTCAGCTCATTCAGTGTGCCGAACGCGCATGCCCGTGACGATGTTGGGCACCAAGCACACATAGCGGTCCGCCATCCCGTCGAGTGCCCAAGGTTCGAGTGGCAGCTCCATCGCCCGATC
>Ga0224558_1002018_pt1 | contig 19656 bp, 18 predicted proteins | sample 714S32024metaG_FD_180682 | JGI IMG/M metagenome (GOLD analysis project Ga0224558, IMG submission 180682) | Peat soil microbial communities from Stordalen Mire, Sweden - 717 S3 20-24 | ecosystem: Environmental > Terrestrial > Soil > Wetlands > Peat | place: Sweden: Norrbotten County, Stordalen...
CAAGGTAACTGAACCTGCCGTGGGAATCTCGTGGGCGCCAACCCCTCCTGGCGATGGCCTCAGCTACAACCCGCCTGGGTCATTTTTGGAAAGTACAGGTGGGTCATTCTTGGCGCGCGCCGAAGCAGGACTGCCCACTGCGGGACAGGGAGACGTCAACCCGCCAGGAATACGACTTCCCTTGGTACGCGAGAGGGCGGACGGATTCGACCCGATAGTTTCCCGGTGGCAGGTCCACCTCGGCGGTTCCGGCAAGGGTGGTGCGGATTTCTGTGCCTGAGGCTGGTTCCTCGGTTCGGTAGATCCTCAATGCAAACCGGGGAACCGGTTTCACATTCAAATCCTTATCCACGAGCGCGGCGCGCAAGGTCAACCGCAAAGATCCCGCGGGGGCGCCCGCGGTCGGCCCAGGTTTAGGCTCCGGTGACGTCGCTTGGGGACTGGCCGCCGGTGCTGGCGCCTGAGCGTGGCCTATGCCGATCATGGCCAGGCCGATGCAAAGCGATAACGCACGATGGTGCAACATGTCCAAATCTCCTCGTGCGCGAAAGCCGTGCGGCGGAGTCCAGCGGTAGCCTGATCCGTTTATCGTGAGATCCGAATCCGTAATCTCATTCGGTGGGCTTTCGCCCGTAACCATATTACGACTGGTCTTGGGGAACTACAAGTCCCCAAGAGATGCCATCACTGCGGCGAGACTTTGGAAATCGGCTGAAGGCAATCCGGCGGGGACGCGAGCTGACGCAGGAGCAGTTCGCGGAATTGGTCGGCATCAGCGTCGATTTCCTCAGCCTGATCGAGCGGGGCGTCAACGCGCCGAGTTTCGAGGTGTTGGAGCGGATGGCGGGCAGGCTGGATTTGCAGGTACGGGAGTTGTTCGACTTCAGGAAGACGGCTCGACCGCCGGCCCGATGATTCACATCAGCACGGCAGCAAGCTCAATCGACCCAGGTAGCATGGCTGACGGCTGACGGAGACTGACGTTGATTTTCGGAAATCTCCCATACGCGCGTGCTTGAAGTACTTTCGGACTTTCACCGTCAGGTTCCGTCAGGCGTCAGGATCTGCCCCGGCTCACCCTGCGCGATTCGGATACCCAGATACCGCGTCCCGGTTTCCATGTGCTTCTTATTGATTCCTTTACCCATCATCTTTTCGGAGAAAACCGGCCTGGAGCACGGCTTCTTTCCGCAATCGCTCGCCCAACCGCAGTATGCCTTAAACAACGCATCGGCGCCGGCGCTAACGTCATCGCCAACCGCGCAGCGGTCCTCGATGAAGGACTCCACCCAGTCTGATTCTTCTCTCCACTCCTCTGTTGCCGACTCGATCACGGGTGGTTTGTTCAGTCCGTGCTCGTGCCACAGTTTCGCTCCGGCTACCGCCCATGCGAGTATGCCTTCCGCTTCCCGTAGCAGTTTGCCTGGCAGGTCGCGGTCGATTTTCTCCCTGGGCACGATTACGGTGAATGGGATAGGGTGCAGCCGGTTGAAAATCGCCGCGTCGTCCGCATCCGGTATTTTCGGTTTCCTGTTGGTATCCAACCATAGCTTGTGGGTCTCCTCAAACTCGATAGGGTTCTCATACTTGCGCACGGATTTGATTATCCCCATGCCCTGCGTGATCCGCTTCAGTTTGGCCGGAGAGAGCGATTGTCCTTGTTCGCTTTCCGATGTCATCGCAAATCGTGCTCCGCGAAGGTCCGCCAAATCGGCCTTGACGTTGTTGGACTCCTCACTGCGCGTCATGAGCGAATCTACTTGCACGAGAGTGGCATACTCCTGAATTAGCGTCCGGATCGTGCTGAGCATAGTAGTCTTGCCGTTGTTGCCGTCGCCAAAGAGCACAAAGACGGCTTTTTCAATCGTGCATCCTGTGAGGGAGTATCCGAGTGCTGTTTGCAGGTAGTTGACAAGGTCTTGCTTCCCGTTCATGACCTCGGAGATAAACCGCAACCACCTTTGGCACTTCGCCTCCGGGCGGTAGCGATGGCAAACCAGCTTCGTGATGTAATGTTCCGGATCGTGCGGACCTATGGTGCCGGTACGCAGATCCACGGTGCCATTCAGGCAGTTCAATAGGTATGGGTGGGTGTCGAGTTCTCCAGGCTCAATCACGATCTCCGGATCGCTCCGCAATGTCGTGAGCATGTTCGTAATGCCCTTGGCATTGATCGAAACCGAGGCAAACTCCGTCAGCCTGGAGCCTTCGGACTGATAGCCGTATCTACTATCGTCGGGACCGCCTTTGTCGGCCGCTTGCGCGAAGAACTTCACCATCACCAAACACGCCAAACGGCGGGCTCGTTCAGTCTCGTCTACCCTCCATCGCCAGCCATCCCACAGCAACCACTTTTTGAAGGCGTGGCAATACCGCATGGACGGGCCATAGATCGCCGCGACACGTTGCGCGTTTCCGTGATCGTTGAGGGGGAAGTTCAGTAGGTCCGCCTCGGCAGGATCGAGCGGCTTTGGTACTTCCACTACCAGTTGCGGGCGCGGCGGGGCAGCGCTCTCAATCGGATGCTTCTTTTGGGCTGGTGATGAAGGCTGGTCTACCTTTGGTTTATACTCGTTCATGGGTCACGAAACCTCGCTTCCGCCTTCCCGGCGGTAGTAACTGCGGCGTGCTGGAGTGAAGGCCGGCACGCCGCTTTTCTTTGTGGTCGGGCTGGAGCGCGCCACTCTCAACTTGTCAAGCGATCACGCTCAGACGACCACCAGCACTCCGCAGCCACTCCTGGATCGCAGCGCGCGGGAGCAGATAGCGCCGCCCTACACGGATTGACGGAATCGTTCCATCGCGTAGCGCTCCATAGACCGTCAGTCGGCCAAGACCAAGCTCTCGCGCGAGCTCATCTACGTTGCGGTACACATTCGCGGGCCGGGTGGTGGCCGATGCGTTAGGTTTTGTGTTGTGCATGCACGCAGTATATCATCGTGCATGTTATGGGACCACGGGCGCACTTGTATCCGTCTGCCTAGTGTGCTTTACTGTTGCCATGGATTCATTAGGGCCAGCGGTAAAGAAACTCCGCGCGGCGCTCGATTTGACCCAGCCGGCCTTTGCCAAGCGCGTCGGACTTTCCGTGCGGGCGATTGCGAATTACGAGAAGGATAGGGAGCCGGGCGGAGAGGTGCTTCGGCGTTTCGGCAGCCTTGCTGCGAGACACAACCTCGACAGCCTTGCCAAGATCTTCTATGATGCCTTCGCCAACGAGATTCAGGGGCGCACGAATCCCGGCACGGCCGAGGAGATCGCGTACGCGCAAGCGATTCTCTTACTGCTTCGCAATCGGAGCGTAGGTTCGGGATGGAGGCAGGTATCGACGGAAGTTATCACAGCCCTTGAATCGCTTATCGCAGAGGCGCGGAAGACGCCCTCGCTAAAGGCTGCCCTGGTGAAGATGGAGGAGGTCCTGGTTGAACTGAGGTACAACGCGGCCCCCAATGCGGAGCAGAAGATTCACGAACTGGCTCGGGCGCGTAGCGGTGAGACAGGTGAAACGCTTTCGCAGGCGTTTGCGCACATTGTCTACGAGCGGCCCGATCTTTATGAGGAGTACCTCGAAGATCGAGCCGCAGCAGCAAAGGGCACAGGCTTTGAATCCTCCATGCACCGCGCGCGGAGGACCGTTACGAAGCCAAGGAAATCATAAGAATCGATGGCCTATGTGACGGCGATTGTGGGTGTGACAAAGCCGTCAAACCGTGACACGGCCTCTGTCGCATCCAGGTCGCGTAGTTCCTACGCGGGACCTTTTGCCAGCTCCATTCACCACCGAACGAACCCGCGGGAGGGATGTTAAACCCAGCTTTACTTCGCGGGTGTTAGCGATTGCAGCCGGTCCTTGTTGATCTTCAGCACAATCCCGGCGTTGCGATCCGCCACCTCGCTCACTTTGTATTCTGCGGCGGTCCCCAGTACCTGCGCGATCTCGGAGGGAGTCAGCTTGTAGTCGTCTGCCAGCCACTGCGCCATGTTGGCTGTGGCGGCGCGGAAGGCATCGTCGAGCGAGCCGGCAAGGCCCATGGCCATGATGTGCGTGGCGGACTCGACACGTGGACTCATGAGGGATTTGTGCGCGACCACGTCCACGGTGAACTCCACATCCATCGAAGTCTCCAGCGCATTGCCGTTGAGTTCGCCGTCGCCTTGTGCGGCGTGGCCATCGCCGACGTACAGCAGAGCGCCGGGTACATTCACGGGCAGGTAGACGGTGGCGCCTTCCACGATCTCGTTGAAGTCCATGTTGCCGCCCCAGCGGCCGGAATCGCCGGTACCGGGAGGCGATTGGGTGGAGTGGGGCGCTACCGCCACGCATCCCAACATGGGCCGGAGAGGAACGGTGTAGTGCGCCAGGTGCTCGCCGGGCTTCTCGGTGGTGGCTACGCCGTGCTCGCGGTCGAGGTGCCAGCGCACGTTTTTGAAGCCGTCCTTCATCTTCACAGCCAGATCGCTGTCCACACCGCGATCCACGATGCCGTCATCGCTCATTGCCCAGTCGCGGTTGAGGCGCAGGCGCGTGAGGTGCACCACCAGGACATCTCCGGGCGTCGCGGTTTCAATGTAGAAAGGCCCGGTCTCGGGATTGCCGCCGAGGACGCGCGTGACGCCCTTCTCGTCGGTGCCGCCCGCATCGACGGTGGTGGTGTGGATGGTGTCGCCTGGGGAGACGGTGAGGACGGGCTTGTTGGTGGCCGAGAACTGGCGATGGAAGGTCGAGGGCGTGAAGTCGTGGCGTTGAGGTGGGCCGCTGCGCCGCGGCGGAACCGGCGTGGCCGTGAACTGGTGCGTGGCGGGATGCTCCTTGTCATCGCCGTCGATGAAGACGATGGTCCCGGAGATAATGCCGGACTGGACGGTGGCGGTCAGCTCCTCAGTGCCGCCGTGCTCGTCCTTGGCCAGGAAGTGGAGGGCGGCGCCTGTGAGGGTCCCCTCCAGTTTGTCGCCGGCAAATTCGCCGGTGAGCTTATCCCCCTGCTGGTTGAGTTCCATCGAGAAGTTGATGGGCGTGCCGTAGAAGTCGGCGGTGGCGAACCATCGTCCGGTAACAGCGGGGGATTGGGCCAGCAGAAGGGCTGGGAGCAGGAGCAGAAGGAGAAGGGATAAAGGCTTGGTCATGGTGACCCATTTTAGACGAGCGGAAATGCGGAAGGGTAGTGATCCAACCCCATTCACCACCGGAACCGATCCATCGGCGGCATTTGAAACCGCCCGCGCACCGGCCGCGCCATCGGTGGCTCCCCCTGCTGCGGGGCCACCGGCCTGGGTCCCTGCCCGGCCTGCCAGACCAGTTCCGCCAGCCGCTGCTCCAGCACCAGCCAAGCCGGGTCGCCGAACCTGTCAATCCCGTATACAGCCGCGGCGGCCCGCGCGTACGTTCTGCAATCCAGTGCTTCGTTTCTGTCCCGCGTCTTCTGCCACTCCGGACGCCGGTAGCCCTTCACGACCCGCGTTACCAACTGCTCCGCCGTGATCTGCTTGAAGAACTCCTCGCTGTACTTCGGAAAATGGCAAAAACCCGCTGGATACGGTTCCGCGCTCTCCTCTGTCGGGCGTTCCATCCGCAGCCACCTATACAACTCCTCCTTAATCATCCCTCCGTTCACCCCCCAAACCCGGAGGCCCAACTTCACGCGATTGCCCTGCGGCCCGACCTCAATCGGCGACGGCTGGCCGATCGGCGCCAGCGCGCGGGAGTCGCCCTTGATGACCACGGCGCGCTGGCCGCCAAACCGCCGCGCCCATGCGTACACCTCCGGCGTCGCGTAACCGGAGTCGATGGCGAACATCATGATCGGCATCATCGCGCCCGCCGCGGTCGGGTAGTGGGAGTTTAAGACCGACGTGAGCTTCGCCCAGACGGGGCCTTCGGCGGTCTGCCCTTCGAGCACCTGGTAATCGACCGACCAGGACTCCTTGCCGCGTCCCCACGCGACGACTTCGAGTTCGATGCGGTCCCGCTGGATGTCTACTCCGGCGGTCAGGAAGAGGCCGCCGAGCGGGACGGTGCCGATGCGATAGTCCTCGCGCCGGTCGTAGAGGCGCTGCCATTCCGGTGCTTCGCCCTGCAAGGCCCATGTTTGGCCGAGCACCGTGTTCACGAACACTTGCAAGAGCGCCGGGTTCTTCTGCGCCTGCACGAATTGCTTGGCGGCGTCGGCCCACGAAAACCAACCCACCGGGCTATACAGGCTCGAAATGTGAAATCCGGCTGTCTTCCCGTCGCCCGCCGCCTCGCGCCGCCACTCGCCTTGACCGAGCATCCATTGCTTCTGGTGATTGTGGATGTCCTGCCCGCAGTGCTCGCACACGTACACCGCCCTCTCCGGCTGACCATTGGGCCAGCGCAGTTGTGGGAACTTCAACGTCTGGAACTCGCGGCAGACAGGGCACGGCACCCAAAAGTACCGCTGGTCGCTGTCGTCGAAGGCCGCCTCGATCCGCGAGGAGCCGGTGATCTTCGGCGTCGAGCACATGAAGATCTTGCGGCGCGCGAACGTGCGGGTGCGGGCCATGGCGAGATTCACCGGATCGCCCTCGCCCTCCACGTCGCCGGGGTAGCCGTCGATCTCGTCCAGGAATAAGTAGCGGGCCGCCATCGACCGGAGGCCGACCGCACTATTCGCGCCGGTCATGACCAGCACCCCGCCCGGAAATTCCTTCGACAACATCGTGTTGCCGGAGTCTCTGGATCGCGGGTCGCTGACCAGCGCGCGCAGCGCGTCCGACTCCTCGATCAACGGGTCGATGCGCTGCTTCGAGTTGCGCTTGGCCATCTCGACGGTGGGCTGGATGGCCATCATCGGGCCGGGGGCCTGATGAATGATGTATCCGATCCAGTTATTGCCACATTCGGTTCCACCGATTTGCCCGGCCTTCATGAACACGACGCGCTCGATGGGAGAGGACGGAGACAGGCAGTCCATGATCTGGCGGAGATACGGCGTCCGGTCAGTCCGCCACGGGCCGGGTTCCGCCGACGCGCGTTGTGACAGGGTGCGGTAACGGTCGGCCCACTGCGAGATCGTGAGCAGCGGGTCCGGGCGCGCGCCAGCCGCCGCCGACGATCCGTAGATCTCGTCAGCCGATGGCATTGGAGTCGGCGAACTCATTTAAGGCCTTTCGGATCTCGATAGCGATAATCTCGTAGCACCGGGCGGCTTCGGTTTCGGCGGCCACCATCGCGGCGATCCGATCCGGGATGTTCAACATGTGGTCGCGGAACTGCCGGAACTTATTGAAGGCGGCGACTTGGACTTCGTCCTTTGGGACCAGCTTGGCCACGCGCTCTTCGTAGTCGATCTTGGCGAGCCGTGCCTGGAAGTGTTCCCGGACCGCCCGCGCTTTGGTGTACTGCGACCCGCCGAACGCCGAGCCGTCGATGTCATCCGGCACGCGCTGGGTGACGGGCGGGGCATGCTGCCCGGTGTTCCGCTCCCATTGGGCATCGGCCTGGGCGGAGTCGATCTTCCCGTCCGGCTGTGTAGCGATACGCCCGGACTTGATGGCCTTCTGGACGGCGGAAAGAGTGCAGCCGCGGTGGCGGGCGTAGCCACGCAAGCTCATCATCGCCATGTGTTCGCCTCGGGGCCATTTTGTCGGGAGCGGGTCACTTTTTAACTTGCTTTTGGGGCGGGCCGGAGTGATGAATCGTCATGCGCGAAGCAAGCGCAGAAAAGGATAACCAACACAGCCATGAACAACGCAGAAACGAAAGACAAGACGACCGACACAGCCGCCGCCGTTGCGGCACAGGGCGCGCACGTCGCGCCGGAGAAGGCCCCCGCGAAGAAGGGTGCCAGCCAGAAGAAGGACGCGCCCAAAGCCAAGAAAAGCGCCAAGGGTGCCAAGCCCGCCGAGGGTGGCAAAGCCACGGCGACGCCCAAGAAGCAAGCCAAAGCCGGCAAGACCGCAAAGGCCAGCAAGAAGGCCGCCGGCAAGCAGGCCGCCAAGTCCGCAGCCAAACCCGCCCGCGCGAAGGACGCCACCACGCCGCGCCCGGAGAGCAAGGGTGCGAAGATTCTGGGGTTGATCGGACGGGCCAAGGGGGCCACCCTCGCCGAGATCATGAAGGCGGTCGAGTGGCAGGCCCATAGCGTGCGCGGGTGGATCTCCACCGCCGCCAAGAAGCACGGGGTCGAGATCGAGTCGTCTAAGAACGAGGCTGGGGATCGGGTCTACCGGATCGCCAAGTAAGGAACGACCAAATCCACCACCACAGCCGCCGCCGGGTTCAACGATCTGGCGGCGGTTCTGCTTTTGTATCTTCCCCCCGAAGGATGATCCTCAGCGCAATTCTCAGTTAAGCCATCAAGCTGACCTATCTACCATCAGCCCCAATTGTGCTTGACCGCATAGGTCCGACGAGCAGATACTGGAGTATGTCTGCGCGATCAAATGTCCGTCGCCCTAAACCGCTCGGGTGGCCGAGAACGGGGCATGGCCACAGCAGCCGCGCTATCGTTCGGCAAACGGCCTCAGATTTCGAGCGACAGGAAGAAAGGAAACCGATTGAACATGAGTGATTTTCGTGATGTTAATCCAGATCGCCACAAGTTTGAGTTACAAGTTGAGATTCGCAATATCCTGTTGGATATTAGAGGCTCCATTCAGAAGAGCCGTTTCTTCTTGCCTATTGGCAAACCAGACGGCTCTGTATCCTGGGTTAATCTTTGGCAGGCGACCGAGATCCATCGGATATCAGAGGACGAATGCAATATCAAGTTGGCCGATGGACAGGTCATCGCGGTCTCGACGAAAGAGGGCGTCGATGCCGTCATTCAGGCGATCCGGGAAGCAATCGTGATAATTGAGGACCTGCCAACGGCACCCCAACCACAGGCCCAAACGACGTTAGGCACGCCGGTGCCAACGCAACCGCAGCATTGAGCGCTGCTGTCGCCTCTTGCTTGGTTGCGCCAGAGTCCTCCACAACCTGAAGAATCTGCGTTGCCAGAAATAGAGCCAATTTTTCTTTCATTCTCTAATTAACCCTTCGCTTCAAATCGATCAGCCGCGAGCCTTGTTCGCACACGCGCAGCCGCCGATTTGCGGCGCCGCTTTCGTATTCGCCCCCTGAAGAATCCTCAACTCCGCCGACCAATCCGACAGCGCCAAACACAGCCCTTCCACATCCGGGTGACCGGCCCGCAGCAATGCCTTGCATTCCGCAATCTCCCGGCGGCAACGGGCGATGTCCATTCATGTCGCCGCATCCTTCCTCCGCTCCCGCGCCACCTCATCAAACGTCCTACCGTCGCCGTCGAGCGTCGCCTGCCGCCCCGTGAATTTTTGCCACCTGACCACCGCCACGTCAACGTACTTCGGGTCTATGTCGATCCCGTAGCATACCCGCCTCGTGCTCTCGGCCGCGATGACGCTGCTGCCCGATCCCAGGAACGGGTCGTACACCGCCTCGCCGTCCCGCGTGTGGTTGAGGATCGGGCGCCGCATCAACTCCACCGGCTTCTGCGTCCCATGCCCGGTTACTTCGTTCTCCTTGTCGCTGTTGCCGCCAAACGGATTGAGGTTGGCCACCTCCCACACCGTGGACTGGGTCCGGTCGCCGCGCCAGTGGGAGGGCTTGCCCTTCCGCACCGCGTACCAGCACGGCTCGTGCCCCCAGTGATACGCCCCCCGCGAGATGGCGAAGTGCTGTTTCTTCCAGATGATCTGCGCGCGGATCTGGAAATCGCAGGAGTGCAGGCCCACGGCCACTTCGGCGGCGTGAATACCGGCGTGCCAGACATACGCCACGTCGCCGGGGAAGAGGGAGTAAGCGGCAGACCAGTCCACGCGATCATCGTTCGAGACCTTGCCGCCCTGACGGGTACTCGGGTTCAACCCGACCTGCTCGCGCCACTCCGGCGTCAAGCCCACGCCGTAGGGCGGATCGGTCGCCATCATAAACGGCGGTTTCTGGCCGGCCAGGAGGCGCGTGGTGGCGTCGTTGGCGGTCGAGTCGCCGCACAGTACGCGGTGCGCGGGCCGCCCTTTGTGGCCGCCCAGCAGCCACAGGTCGCCGGGGAGCGTGGTGGGCGTCTCGGGGATCTCCGGGACCTCGTCCTCGCCGTCGGTGGCGGCGTCCTGATCGGCGAGCAGGTGGGCCAGCTCGTCGTCTGAGAAGCCCACCAGGTCGAGGTCGAAGCCGTCCTCCTCCAACGACTCCAACTCCACGCGCAGCATCTCCTCGTCCCACCCGGCACTCAACGCCAGCCGATTGTCGGCCAGCACCAGGGCGCGGCGCTGGGTGGGAGTCAGGTGGTCGAGGACGATGACCGGGACCTCGCTCATCTTCAGCAGCCGCGCCGCCAAGAGCCGGGCGTGGCCCGCAATCACGACGCCGTCCCCGCCGACCAGGATCGGGTTGGTCCACCCGAACTCGACGATGCTGGCGGCCACCTGCGCTATCTGCTCGTCGGAGTGGGTGCGGGCGTTGCGGGCGTAAGGCAGCAACTTCTCAATCGCCCATTGCACGATCTTCAGATCGGCGATGGGCTTCGGTAGTTTCGGCAGTCTCGATGACTTGGGCGGTCTGAGCGGTCTCGGCGGTTTCGGCATTGTTGATGGCTCCTTCGCGGAATCGAGTCGGATTGATGAACGGCCTGGCAGCGGACGAGGTCAGGAGGCCTTGCGCCGCTTGCCGTAGAAAGGCGCCGGGCCGCGGTGCTGGATGCGGCGGCTGTCCCGCGCACGGGGATCGTTGGCCTGGTCGAGCGGCACGCCGCGCGCCGCAGCGACTTCCGCCATAGCCTGCCCGGTCTCCGCCAGCATCGGCTCTGCGCCGATCAGGTTGGCGAGCCTGCGCAACGCCACATCGCAGTATGCCGGGCTGAGTTCGGACCCGTAGCCCACGCGCCCATGCACGTGCGCGGCGGCGATGGTGGTCCCGCTTCCGGTGAAGGGGTCGTACACGATGTCGCCCGCGTCGGTAAACGCCAGCACGAAGAACTCGACTAGCGCCCGCGGAAACGGCGCGGAGTGCGATCCCTGGCCGCCTTCGGCCTTGCATTCGATCACGTTGCTCGGCCGCGCTATGCCCTTGAAGTGCCCGTTCGCGTCTACCGCGCCGTGCTTGCCAGCCGCCGGTCCCCGCACGCCGCAACCGAGCAGCCCGCTCCCCGACCGGGACTTGGGGTTGTGGGCATCGTAGTCGAAGCAGTCCTCCGATACGTGCCCTACAGCCTCCGGGTGGAACGTGATCTGCTGCTGGCGGCAGAAGTGATAGACCGGCTCGAAGGCATTCTTGAAGCGATTCCCCCAGCCGCCCGGCACGCCGTTGTCGGTCTTGCGCCAGCAGAACTCATCGACGAATCGCCAGCCCCACTTCCGTCTGTGCGCGAGCACAAGATCCATCACGTACAGATTGCGCTCGCCGTCCTCGGCGTGCGGCTTGATGTTCAGGAAGTACGATCCCTTAGGAACTAAGATCGCTGCGATGCCATCCGCCACCGCGCGATACCATCCCACATACTTCTCCGGCGGGATGGGCTTGAACCCGCTGGCCGGATCGTATTCGCGCTGGGTGGCGTAGGGTGGCGAGGTGACAACCAAGTTGGCCTTCGCCCCGTCGAACAGCCGCGCCACGACGTTGCGGTCCCGGCAGTCGCCGCAGATCATCCGGTGACTTCCGATCAACCACACATCGCCGGGCCGGGTGACAGGGTCGGCGGGCGCCTCCGGGATCTGCTCCTCATCCTCGGGCGGCGGGCCGTCGCCGGAGTCCGCCAGCAGCACCTCCAACTCCTGGTCGGAGAACCCGACCAGCTTGAGGTCGAGCCCGTCCCGCTCCAGGTCGGCGAGTTCCGCGGCCAGGACCTTCTCATCCCAGCCCGCGTTCTCGGCGAGCTTGTTGTCGGCGAGGATGTATGCGCGGCGTTGGGTGTCGGAGAGGTGGTCGAGGACGACCACCGGGACCTCCGCGAGGCCCAACTTCCGCGCCGCCAGCATCCGCCCGTGTCCGGCAATGATCCCCGCGTGGGAGTCCACCAGGATCGGTGCGTTGAAGCCGAACTCGACAATCGACGCGGCGATCTGGGCAACCTGTTCGGGTGAGTGCGTGCGCGCGTTCCTGGCGTACGGGACGAGGCGGTCCACCGGCCAGATCTCGATCCGGTTGGCCATCGCTGGCGTGACTCGGGTCTGGTTTGCCATCAGTTGCCTACTCCGACGATTGCGCCGACCGCAAGTGACCACCTCGACCGCCCAGGTGACCACCTCCAATCCTGTCCGTTCGCTGCCCTTCAACCGCGCTCGCCGATCCGCGATGCTGCTATGCTGGCGGCCAGGAGCAACGCACCTCCACATGCCACGCGAGATCGATAATCTGGCCGCCGGCCACCTGGCGTCCGGCGCAATTTCGAGCCTGAACCCACATCGTGGAAACAAGGTCTGCTGTACCCGGCGCGCACTGCGAGCCGCGCTGCTGGCTGTGGCGCGGGAGGCCCATGAGATCGGCTTCCTGGCGGGCCAGCAGGAGCGGTACGCCGACGCCACCCGCCCTGGGAGTCCAGCCCGGCCCGCTTGGATGGACATCCGCCTCGACCACCGGAAGGAACTGGCGGGCCATGGCATCCGCCTCAAGCCCGTCGTCCTGCATTCGCTGGCCGCCGCTGGCTACCGCTGCCTGGGCGATCTGCGCTGGGTCCCCGAACGGCAACTGATCGGCCTGCACTACGTCGGCATCAAGACGGCGCGGGCGCTGCGGGCGACGGTGGAGCGGTTCGAGGCGGCGGAGCCACCATCGCCCGAGGGCGCCGACCAGCCAGCGCAGCCCGCGCCCATCGCCGATCCCCCATCGATGTGACCACCCGACCACCTCTTTTTTCCTTCTGACGGTAGCGAAATTGGGCACTGGTTTCACCCGCCGCTACCGGCACCGGCAAAGGAGGGAACCAAAACATGTTAGTAAGTTGAGTTAGTACGTTGCGCTGACACTTAGGAGAGTCACTGTAAGTCACGTTAAGCCACACCGCAGCGCAGGTTACTGCTGGCTGCGTGGATGTTACTTATCGGTTGCGAGGGCGGGGGCGTGGCCGTTGTCGCTCGTGAGTCCGCATGCGTGGTGCGCATCCGGGCGGTCGGTCCAACGGCGTCAGTCAACGAGTCAGTCGCCAGCGCAATGGGCAACGAGTCGGTCCGTAGCGTGCTCGCCTCCAGCGCGCTCGCCGCCAGCGCATCGGGTGCGGGCGTCAGGCAGTCGCGCACCACCCGAAGGAATGGATCGCGCGCGGTCACGGGCGTGCCGTCCGCGGTCGTGGTGTCGCGCCGGTCCAGCCGCCGCAGTTGCCAGCACCGCCCGGTCGCCAGCGATTCGATGTAGCTGTAGCGCGTGCCGTTGTGGGCGCGCGGCTGGACGGGGCTGCTGCCGTCTTCGCGTAGCAGCCAGATAGCCCGGAGGTGGCCCTTGCGACCGTAGGCTGGGCGGACGTAGCCGTCGGCCACCAGACGTTGGGCGGCGTCGAGAGGGCGGGGGCCGAGGGACGTGCCGTCGGCGGCGTAGCAGGGGATCGTAGGGCGCGTGGGGCTGGTCGGTTTCATTGCCGTCATCGCTTAGGGCCTCTGCCGTCTTTGCTCAATGGCGCTACCCCGCGCGGGGGGCGCCGTCCCCGGAACGCCACGCCGCCTGCCAGGCGTAACCGGGCAAGTCCTGCCGACCGCCCAAATTGGCCACTGTTCGCGCCAGGCTGCCCCGTGTCGCGCCGTCTCGCGGCGGGTTGGCCGGTTGGTCGCCGGGGCCGCGGAGGGCGTACCCTGCCGCCCCTGCCGCCTGTTACCCCCTTCCCGGGATCGTTCTGATCGGGACGCACTCCAACCGCGAGGGCTGGAGGGAAGGGGATTAGCGAGCGTCCCGTCGCTCGGCGTTATGCATCGCAGCAAAGCCGCCGGAGACTACGCCGCGTGCGTTGCGGTGCGCTGGCGCCCGGACTGCTGCTGGTCTAACTCTTGGTGGGATCTTTCGGAGGGTGCGGTTTTCCGCTGGCCTGTCGAACAGGTGCCCTGCTTCTTTTATACGCGGCTGGCAAGCGCATCGTCAAGTTGAGCTTAGGGCCGGCGTGACAATCCAGGACTGCCAAGCCCGCGCCCGAGCTCTGCGGGAAGCCGGCCAAACGAGGATGAATGCCACGAGCAGAGCCAATCGGGCGTGGATGCACGAATCGGTCGCGGATGGTCGAATCGGGCGCGGCGCGCCGGGTAGGTGGGTCAGCGGGCGGCGTTGTAAGCCGAACTGCGCGGGCGTGGACGAGAGCGGGAGGAAGGCTTAGCGGGTGGATGTGCGACGGAGACGCGCGACGACCGTAACGACAAGGTGCCAGACGATGAACGACGGCGACGACTTTCAGCATCGTGGTACGTGCGATAGTTGGAAAGCGCCTGACATGGGATCAACTCACCCCGACGCCTCTTAACTGAGATGGAGCGTAGTCGCCAACTACGCGGCAAGCGGTAACTCTATTCTTGAAGCCGCGTTGCGAGTGTCTGCATAAAAGCCGCCACGTTTTCAAAAATCAGCGTAGCCTTCTCTTCTGTGTACATGGCCCGAGCGTGTGCGGTATGATTACGCCACGCATCTTTCACAATCGCAAAGTGACTTGCTGCTTCTGAGTAGAATCTTTGCAAGTCCTTACAATCCGGCAGAGCTTTCCAGCGTGGATCTTTGTGCATGTCGCGAACCCGACTTTCAATCTGTTCAATTGCGGACCCCCAGTTTGTGTGTTCAAGAGATAGGCCAAATTGCGCGCCCATCACCGTCAAGCCTATTTCCATCACGCGCATGAGATGGAATACCGACGCAGTCGCACGCGACAGCGCGAGGCACACACCGGCTTCGCTGGCATCGAAATCTGTAGACGGAAACGCTCGATGGGTATCTTCCCCGAGGGCGTACATGGCGTCCTGCCTGGGCCAGAAACGCAATCTCTCTGGTGTGATATATAGAAAGATTTTGGCACCTAACTCCTTTTGGCATAACTTAAACAGCGCCCATAGTTGGGTTCGCAAATCTTCATATGTCGCTTTCGACGAAGAGAGCTTGTCGCGTAATTCATCAATAGTTTCCGTTATGGAAACCGGCATTCCGACCCGCCGAAAGGTATCGTTGATAATCCCTAGTCGCTTGATAGCGTCCTCATTCGTCTTAGGATCTACTGGAGCATGACGCAGTTCGATTGGGAACTCTACAGCACCTGGACCGCATTTCATAAGGCAATCCGTTATCATCGTTTCGAAAGCATACCCAGACCAGAATAGTCCAGAACCGGCGAACGCAGTCATAATGTCCCACAAACTCACTAGCCTGTAAGGATTCTCTCGCCAAGGGCAGAGGCAGGCTGGCGGTGCGTCTTGTGTGGTCTCGTATTCGTCAAATACTGCGGCGCTTGACATTGGTGGCTCCTCTAATGCACACTAATAATGCCATCCGTCACGCGCCGGTTTCGGATGCTGGTAACATCAAAACCCGCGAGACCATCTAAACATCGGGGCAGCTTTCCTGCTGCCCCGCTCCTATAAAAGTGTACCATTCCGTCCGGTCATAATGATACGTTAGATGACATGCTGGCTATTATCGCGTTCGTCGCAAACGTGCTTTTCTTCATTTGGTTTGGCTCCACATTGAACTCAATTAACCGGCATCTTGGCAAGATCGCGGACCACACCGAGCGGCACACAAAATTGCTGGCTGCTATCGCAAACGCGCCTGATGGCATCTGATAGTCTCAGATGAAACCACTACCGTCCCCGGCAGTGCCTGGCAACACCCAATGGGAGCGTTTCGACAATGCGGTCGGGATGCTCCTGAGCGCGCCGCAAGGCGCATTCGTTAAGCAGGAAAAGGAGCTGGAGCGCAGGCGGGAAAGGACGCGAGCCGCAAGCCAGACAGACTGACGGCGCGGCCCGACCTGTCACTTTTCTACCAGCATAGCTGGGTTCGCGTGGTTAGCCAACGCGACACCGCTATAGCATTACAGGATGCCACTGGGCGCGGAACTTTATTGATGCTTGTTTTGCCCTTGTCGCCCTGGAGATTGACGGAGAGAAGTTTCAATTCAACGAATCGGCGGACGTATTCACATAGCCACCGTGGCGGCGAAAGACGGCTACCAGTGAGTCTCTGGATACGAACCCGCGGTGCAATGCGGACTGCCTACGTTCTGAGCGTTTTCGACATCTGCGAGCGGGCTTAAGCGTGCCATCGGGCAGTGGATTATCGGTCGTGATGCTTCGGATTGACAAAAGCGGCGCCGCTCTAAAACCATGACGTAGTTCCTACGTCATACTCACCGAGAAAATGCTGTCGCCGGCCGAAGGCAATCGGGCTGGACCAACACCCGGCTGTAGGGTTATCCGGCGAGTCCCCCTGGTGGCAGCTTTCGCGTGGGTTTACCACAGCGGACGCACTTCGAGTTCCGGCAACCCAGAAGACAGGCGCAGGTTGCTACCGTGTGCGTTCGGGCGCCACGTGCCATGGCGGCTGTGAAAGTGATTGAATCAGAGTCCTCGACGGAGACGTGCCGCACCGCCGCCGTGGGCGAGCCGAACTAGCGACGCACGCATTCTCATCGACGCCCCACTACAACTGGGCCGATGGCAAATGCGGATGTAGGAACTACGTCCGTGACCGGCTGCGCCGCAGAAAGAAGGCAAAGGCCGACATCCGTCCATCCAAACTTCGACACCCTTCAGCCCTTTTGCCAGGACGCCATTTGCCTGGACAGCCTCATTCTGCCCCAAACAAAGCCCGCACCCTTATGCATTGATGGCAAAGCACTTACCATCCTGTGCGGGGTTTTGCGGGGTTTATTCCCATTCCACTACAAATAACTGGCCGCCTGCGGTACACTCTCGGAGAGGATTAGGAATAACCCCGCAAAACCCCGCAAACCCCGCACCCGGCGTCAAATGAGCACTCGCCACAGAGCAACATGGTTGCGGTCCTCGCCGGCCCTTTCCAGGCGCAGGCCCTTTTGCCCGTACCGTCGGTCAACCTTGCGCAGCAATGCACGCCCTAGGCTCTTGTTGCTCATGTCCTTGCGGTCCAGTTCGTCAGGCAAGGCAGCATACAGCTCGCCTGTTTTCATCTCGATGGCCTCCGACAATTGACGCGCTGTAAATTGCTTATTCTCGAAGTATGCTCGAACGGCGCAGAGAAACGCCTCCCATTGTTGCTCGGACGGATCATTCTGATACAGGTTCTCCAGGTTGCCAAGAAAGCCATCAACGCCGGCAAACTCCAGTATCCCGCCGATGATACGTGACCACTCCTCGAATGAACCCAATGAAGGAGTATGTGCCGCTGGCTGCCCGGCTTGAAACCATGCGCTCGCCATCGTCAGCAGCGCACCTAACAACTTGCCTCGATTCTGACTGATGAACTGTTTTAGCTTAGCGTGGCGGAATTTCCGGTTCTGCCACGGACGCGAGCTTCGGGCATCCATACGCACCCAATAAGATCGCCGTGGCAGATCGCCGCCCACCGACAGGTTGTTGCCGGTCGCTACGAATACCACCCGCTGCGGCATGGTGATAATAGCGGTGCTCCCGAGTATCCGGCCACGCCAGGTCTCGCTAGTTATGACGGCCGCCAGCGATGCGGATCTCAACGGTTCCTCGAGGTTGTCAAAAATGACCAGTTGGTTATCGGCGTAGACGTGAGACGTAAGAGTTTTGCGCCACTCGCTCTCATCATTCCGTTGTGGCGCCGCCGATATGGCCGCGGCAGAACCGGTAGCAATCAACGCAAGGACCTCGGCCAGCAGTCCCTTGCCTGTGCCTGCCTGGGGCGCGTCCAGCAGGGCTAAGGGTACACAGCCGACAATGAGCGGGCGGACGATGGGGGTTAGCAACAGTGCGAATGCGTTCGCGCGGCTGAAATCATCCTTCCAGGGAAACTCGCCGATTGCGTCTTGGATCACGTCCGCTGCGTCTATGGCGGCGTCTGTTGCGTCAAAAGCACCTTGAATGCCGAGGTTGGCAGGTATCGGAGGAATCACTAGGTCAAGCGACGGCCAGTACAACATGCAGGTATCCGGGTCGTACCCGGATTCATAGATGACCGACCCGTCCGGCCGCAACAACGGCGTCTCACTGACCGCGAGCAGACGGGGTAACCTCAACTCGCCGGTTGGGCGTGAGAGAAGATCCTTCACCACCTCAGAGGGCGGACCTACCTTGACGCTTGACTCGTCGGTCACATGGAAGAAATCTGCCGCACGAGTCAGGCATCCTGCGAGGTAGTCCCGAGTTGCCGGCACGATTCTCCTACGATCATGTTCGTCAAGCCCAGCATGGACCAGTCGGTTAGCGCGGATGAACAGGTGCGGCGGATCGTTGGATCTGCGCAACGCTGACAGACAGTCGGCCGACGTGTCGCGCAACTGGCGGTTGTTGGTCTGAATGCTGGGCTTGAGATCGGTCGCGGTTGGGCAAACCAGCTGCGGCGTTGCCGACGGACCCTTTCGCTTAGCGGCTTGAGTCCGGTCTTGCGATGGTTCATAATTGTTCATGAGAGGCACATCCTTCTTCCGCCTCACGGCGGTAGTAACTACGGCGCGCTCGGTGTGATGGCCGGGCGCGCCGTTCTTCTTTTGGAGCGGCCCGCGCCGCGCGCACAGCGATTACAGTTGACGACTTGCTGTCGAGTGCGACGGCGAAGTGTCACCGCCCACAGCGTTACTCTCAATCCACGCCAACACTTCGGCAAGGTTGTATCTCACCGCGCCGCCAATCTTGTAAAACCGCGGCCCACGTCCGAACAGGCGATGTTTTTGCCACGTCCGCTTCTTGACGCCGGTGATTTCCTCCAGGTCCGCTTCGGTGACGAAGCGCGGCGGTGGCGTAGTGTGTGCTAAAGAGCTGAGTGTTTTCTGCATTCTTGCTATAGGATGGCATACCAGAGTAAAATATGTAAGAGACAGAAAGGGGACAGTTATTCATGCCCGGAGATGCCGTGCTTCAAAGTGGTGATGGCAAGCAACACACAGTCTCACGTGCGGCGCTCAACAGAGCATTGGCTCAAGTGCAATCCGCATTAGATGATTATTTCGGGTCGTGTGATCCACGCAGCACGCGCGACATCGTAGGCTGCGCCAGAGAACGGGAGCGGATACTGGCTGACAAGGTGATGGAAACGCACCGGCGATGGATAGGGCAGCAAGCCAGCAAGGTCATCGAAGCGTGTTCGGGGATGATTACTGAGAGCGATGATAAGCCCCGCAGGTTTCAACCGCGCCCTCGTGACCTGGAGTATGCAATCAGTTTGTTGCTGGAAGCCCGACCGAAGAAGCACCGCCGCGGACGCCCAGGTTCCCCAAAAGTGAATGGCCCGCGATTGAAGGAGTTGCGGAGAGAAGCGGGGATGACTCAGGCCGGTCTGATCGAGGCGGTTGATGAGCGTCTTGGGCTCTCGACGGAACCGCATCGGCGAACTTTGCAGCGATACGAGCAGTCGGAACCGGGCGATCCGAAGAGGTTGGCGGTGATCGCCGCGCTACTGACAGAGCGCCTTTTCCGCAAGGTCCACATCCAAGGTATTTGTTTGCCGCGTCGCAAAGAGGATGACAACACAGGGACTCGATTGCAGCGGCAGGTCGAGCGATTATCGGGGCTTGACAGGAATGATTGGATCCGGGGTCCGAGGGATTTGGTGAGTTA
>Ga0224558_1002019_pt1 | contig 19652 bp, 17 predicted proteins | sample 714S32024metaG_FD_180682 | JGI IMG/M metagenome (GOLD analysis project Ga0224558, IMG submission 180682) | Peat soil microbial communities from Stordalen Mire, Sweden - 717 S3 20-24 | ecosystem: Environmental > Terrestrial > Soil > Wetlands > Peat | place: Sweden: Norrbotten County, Stordalen...
ACTCACCTTCGGGCTGATCACCGTGGCCGGGGTCATCGTCATCGAGGGGTCGTTGGCATTTCTCGGCCTGTCCGTGCCGCTTCCCACCTCGTCGTGGGGCAACATGATCTCGGAGGGCGCCTCCAACGGCAACCTCAGTGTCAATCCGTACATCATGCTCTGGCCGGTCCTGTGCATGTTTCTGCTGCTGCTCTCCATCAATCTGATCGGCGACCGCCTGCGCCAGCGGTTCGACATCCGCGAGGGGCTGCTGTGAGCCCGCTCCGGGCGTCACGGGCCGGTGAGCCGACCTTCGAGTTCGCCGACGCCGCCCAGCCCGGCGAGCCCCTCCTGGTGGTGGACGACCTGCACACGTCGTTCCGTACCGGCCGGGGCACCGTCCGGGCCGTCGACGGGGTTTCTCTCACCGTAGATCGTGGTCGCACCCTGGGCATCGTTGGGGAGTCGGGATCGGGCAAGACGGTGCTGTCCCGCTCGATCATGGGGCTGCTCCCACCTCGGGACGTGATCACCAGCGGGACCGTCCGGTTCGCCGGCAACGAACTGACGGCCATGGACCAGAAGCAGCTCCGCCAGGTGTGGGGCGCCGAGCTGAGCATGATCTTCCAGGACCCGATGACCGCCCTCAACCCGGTGAAACGGATCGGTCGGCAGATCACCGAGTCCCTGCGGCTCCACCTCGACATGGACCGGAAGGAGGCCGACGCCACCGCCGTCGAGCTCCTGCGGTCGGTCGGCATCCCGTCCCCCGAGCAGCGGGTCCGCTGGTACCCCTTCCAGCTCTCGGGCGGCATGCGCCAGCGGGTGATGATCGCTATCGCCCTGGCCTGCGCTCCCCGTCTGGTAATGGCCGACGAGCCGACGACGGGACTGGACGTGACCGTGCAGGCTCAGATCCTCGACCTCCTGGGCGAGTTGCAGCGCGAGCGCCACATGGCGGTGATCCTGGTCACCCACGACCTGGGGGTGGTGGCCAGCCGTGCCGACGACATCGTGGTCATGTACGCCGGTCGTATCGTCGAGCGGGCCCCGACCCACACGCTCTTCGCCGATACCCGGATGCCCTATACCCAGGCGCTCATGGACTCCATCCCCCGGCTGGCCGACCCGAGCGGGGTGCGGCTCCATGCCATCGCCGGACGGCCGCCGGACCTCATCCATCCCCCGCCGGGCTGCAAGTTCGCCCCTCGCTGTCCCTACGCCCAGGAAAAGTGCCGGCAGAGCGAGCCGCCCTTGCGCACCGCCGGGTCGCCGGACCATCTGTTCGCCTGTTGGTTCCCCCTGGTGAACGGCGTGTCGACCGCACCCTCCCCCGACGGTTCGTCGCCGGGATCTCCCCCCTCGGCGGTCGTCCCCGCCACGCCGTCCCCGGCCGACACGGCCATCGACCCCAACGCTGAGGTCCGGTCGCCATGAGCGACCTCACGTTCGAGCTCCCGGGTGCCAGGTCCCCGTCCGCGGAAACCGTCCTGACCGTGGACCGACTAGTCGTCGAGTTCAAGAGCGGGCGACAGACCGTCCAGGCGGTGTCAGGGGTGAGCTTTTCGGTCATGTCGGGCGAGACGCTCGGCCTGGTGGGTGAGTCGGGTTGCGGCAAGTCGACCACCGGGCGGGCCCTGGTGCAGGTGCAGCCGCCCACGTCGGGCAGCGTGGTCTACAAGGGACAGGACCTCGGGAGATTGTCGCACCGCCGGCTACGCCAGGCCCGGACGAAGATCCAGATGATCTTCCAGGACCCCATCTCGTCGCTCAACCCGCGCCGCCGGGTCAAGGACATCGTGGCCGAGCCGCTCAACATCTGGCGACGGGGCACCAAGGCGGAGCGGGAGGCCAAGGTGCGCGACATGCTCGAGGCGGTGGGCATCGAACCCGATGCCGCCGGCGACCGCCGCCCGCAGGAGTTCTCGGGTGGCCAGTGCCAGCGCATCAGCATCGCCCGGGCGCTGATGGCCGATCCGGACCTGCTGATCTGCGACGAGCCGGTGTCGGCGCTCGACGTGTCGGTCCAGGCCCAGATCCTCAACCTGCTGGCCGACCTGAAAGCGAAATTCGGGCTGACCATGGTCTTCATCGCCCACGACCTCGCCGTGGTCAAGAACGTGAGCGACCGGGTGGCGGTGATGTACCTGGGGAAGCTGGTGGAGGTGGCCCCCTCCGACGAGCTGTACCGGTCGGCCGCCCACCCCTACACCGAGGCACTGTTGGCCTCGATCCCCGAGCCCGACCCCGAGCATCGCTCCGAGCACAAGGCCCTCTCGGGGGAGCTCCCCTCCCCGCTCAATCCTCCCTCGGGGTGCCGGTTCCGCACCCGGTGCCCGTACGCCCAGGAGCTCTGCGCCGAGCAGGAGCCCCCGCTCCGGGACATCGCGCCCGGCCACCAGGTGGCCTGCCACTTCCCGCTCGTCGGGGGCCCTTCGGAGGGCCCGGTCGACGGTGGGGCGCTGGGCGTCGAGCCGGCCCCGGCCTGAATGCGGGGCGGGGACCCACCCCACCCTCGGCGGTCAGCCGGCTGCCGGTGCCTCGGTGGGTGCCGGAGCCTCAGTGGGTGCCTCAGCGGTGATCTCCGCCGGAGCCTCGGTGGGTGCCTCAGCGGTGATCTCCGCCGGAGCCTCGGTGGGTGCCTCAGCGGTGATCTCCGCCGGAGCCTCGGTGGGTGCCGGTGCCTCCGGTGCTGCTCCTTCGGCTTGGCCCTCCGGGGCACCCTCGCCGGTGCCGTGCTCGGCCACGTAGTCGGCCCAGGCCGCCTGGGCCTCCGTCTCGGGGGTGAACTCGGCCTCGGCGAATTCGAAGGGACCGACGTAGTTCCCCTCTTCGTCGTAGGCGTGCTCGCCGAATGCCTCGCGATACTCCTCGGACACCTCACCACCCTCGGCGGCCTGCTTGATCGAGAGACTGATCCGACGGCGCTGGAGGTCGATGTCGATGATCTTGACCCACAGCTCCTCGCCGGGGGTGACCACCTGCTCGGGGAGGTCCACGTGGTGGCCGGCCATCTCCGAGATGTGGACGAGTCCCTCGATGCCGTCACCGACCTGCACGAAGGAGCCGAACGGCACCAGTTTGGTGATTCGGCCGTAGACCAGCTCCCCCACCTGGTGGGAGTTGGCGAACTCCTGCCATGGATCGGTCTGGGTTGCCTTCAACGACAGGCTGATCCGCTCCTTGGACAGATCGACGTCAAGGACCTCGACGTCGATCTCGTCACCCACGGACACCACCGACGACGGATGGTCGACGTGCTTCCACGACAGTTCGGACACGTGGACCAGCCCGTCCATGCCCCCGAGGTCGACGAAGGCGCCGAAGTTGACAACCGACGACACCACGCCCTTGCGGCGCTCGCCAGGCTTGAGATTGACCAGGAACTCGCCCCGCTGCTCCTTCTGGGTCTCCTCGAGCCACGCACGCCTCGACAGGACCACGTTGTTCCGGTTGCGGTCGAGCTCGATGATCTTCGCCTCGATGGTGCGGCCGACGTACGGCTGGAGCTCGCGCACGCGGCGCAACTCGACCAAGGACGCCGGCAGGAAACCACGGAGCCCGATGTCCACGATGAGGCCACCCTTGACGACCTCGATGACCGGCCCCGTCACCACCTCGTCGGCCTCCTTGAGCTTCTCGATGGTGCCCCACGCCCGCTCGTACTGGGCCCGCTTCTTCGAGAGGATCAGGCGCCCTTCCTTGTCCTCCTTCTGGAGGACAAGGGCCTCGATGGCCTCGCCCAGCGAGACGATCTCCGACGGGTCGACGTCGTTGCGGATGGACAGCTCCCGCACCGGGATGACGCCTTCGGACTTGAAGCCGATGTCGAGCAGGACCTCGTCGCGGTCGATCTTGACCACGGTGCCCTCCACCAGGTCGCCGTCCTCGAACTCGACGATCGTGCCGGCCATGGCGTCCTCGAGGGAGGCGCCGCCGAGGTCGTCCTCGGTGACCGGTCGGGGGATGTAGGCCCCGTTCTCGTCGAAGGTGCCCATGGCCTCGGGCGACAGCAGGGTGGTGCCCGCGGGCACGACTTGGGTGTCAGACATGAAGTAGGTAGCTCGCTTTCCGGACGGATCGCCGCGCTCCCTCGGGTTCGCGGCGGTGAAGACACTGGTCACGGGGACGTGACCGGGAGTCAATCGTACTCCAACACTCCCCTGGACGGAGCCGGAGGCCGGAGCGGCGAGCAGATCAGGCTCCCTTGGCCTCCGCCCAGGAGGAGCCCCAGGCCATGGCCACCTTGAGCGGCACCGACAGTTCGGCGGCACCGGTCAGGGCCTGCTCGGTCAGGGCGCGTACGTCCTCGGACTCGTCGGGTGCCACGTCGACCAGCACCTCGTCGTGGACCTGGAGGATCAGGTCCGATGCGAACCCCCCTTGCTCGAGGCCGGTGTCGAGGCGGATGAGGGCCAGTTTGAAGAGGTCGGCGGCCAGTCCTTGGATCCCCGCGTTCATCGCCTGGCGCTCGGCGGCCTGGCGAACCTGGTAGTTGGTGGAGGCCAGATCGGGAAGCGGACGCCGTCGGCCGAAGGCGGTCACCGTGTAGCCGGCGCTCCGGGCGTCGGCTACCGCCCGGTCCATGTACTCACGGACCGAAGGGAAGGCGGTGAAGAAGGCCTGGAGGATCCCCTGGGCCTCCTCGACGGGCACGGCCAGGCGCTGGGCCAGCCCGTAGGCCTCCATGCCGTAGGCGAGGCCGTAGGAGACCATCTTGGCGGTGGACCGCTGGGCATGCGACACCTGGTCGGGTTCGACGCCGAACACCTGGGCGGCCACCGTCCGGTGGATGTCCTCCCCGGCCTCGAACGCCGCCGACAGACCGGGGTCACCGGACAGGTGGGCGATGGCCCGCAACTCGACCTGGTCGTAGTCGGCCACCAGCAGGCGGCGACCGGGTGACGGGACGAAGGCCTTCCGGAACCCGCGACCCTCGTCGGTTCGGACCGGAATGTTGTGCAGGTTGGGCCGGTCCGAGGACAGACGGCCGGTGCGGGCCACCGTCTGGCGGAACGTGGCGTGGATCCGGCCGTCCGGCCCCACCTCGGCGGCGAGGCTCTCGCCGTAGGTGGAGCGGAGCTTCTCGACCTCGCGGTAGCGCAGCAGTGTCTCGACGATCGGGTGCTGGCCTCGCAGCAGCTCCAGGGTCCGGGCGTCGGTCGAAAAACCGGTCTTGGTCTTGCGCACCGGCGTGAGCCCGAGGCGCTCGTACAGGACCTCGCGTAGCTGCGGCACCGAGTTGACCTTGAACGGTCCACCGGCGAGTTCGTGGATGGTGCCCTCCAGCGTTCGGCACTCCTCGGCAAGGTCGGCGGCGATCGATCGCAGTACCTCTCGGTCGACCGGGATGCCCACCACCTCCATGCGGGCCAGCACCCTCACCAGGGGCTGCTCGATGTCGGCGTAGAGGCCGTCCTCCCCCACGTCGACGAGGGCGGCGGTGACCGGTTCCCGCAGCCGGGCCAGGACCGACGCCAGCTGCACCGATGCCAGCTGCACCGCCGTCAGACCCGGGCCGTTGAGGTCGGAGCCGTGTACGGCATCTTCGACCGCCTCCGGTTCGGGCGTAGGCTCGAGGGCGAACGCACCCTGGCCCTTGCTGCCGGAGCCGTCGTCCACCTCCACCCCGAGGTAGCGGGAGGCCAGGTCGGAGAGCCGGTAGCGGTCGGTCGACGGATCGAGCAGGTAGGCAGCGACCGCGGTGTCGAGGCGGAGCGCCACGAGATCGACGCCGAGCGGCAGCAGCGAGCGCATGACCTCCTTGGCGTCGTGGGCGACAACGCCGGCCCCCCCAGGGCCGAATCCGGCGGCCAGCGTCCCGAGCACGTTCGGATCGGCCAGGAGCCCCTCCTCCCCTTCGGGGCCCGCTCCCGGGACCACTCCGAGATGGACGGCCGGGGTGTCGCCGGCGGCGTCGGACGCCTCGCAGGCCAGTGTGAGGCTGGACAGCGGCGAGCGCCCCGGGTCCCCGGCCCACCGGGCGAGGACGGCGAGGTTCCCGGTCGAGGCGGCCGCCGCGGCGAAGAGATCGCCCAGCGCCTCCGTGGCCGACTCGACGGTCCGGGGAGCGACGACGGCCGGGTCGGTGAGCCAGGACGGCGCTCTGTCGGCCATCGGCCCGCCCGCGGCCTGGTCACCGGAGGCCGGTGCGTCACCGCCGGACGGACGGCCGAGGGCCCCCTCCTCCATGAGCGACGAGAACCTGGTCCACAGCGACCGGAGCTCGAGCTCGGCGAAGGTCTGGCGGGCTTCGTCCCAGTCCCAACCACCCAGCGTCAGCTGGTCGACGTGGACGTCGAGCGGTACGTCGCGGACCAGGGGGATCACCTCGGCGTTCAGCCGCACCCGTTCGGCGTGGGCGGCGAGGTTCTCGCGCAGCTTGGGAGAGAGGGCGTCGAGGTGGGCGTAGATGGTGTCGAGGTCGCCGTACTCGTTGACCAGCTTGGCCGCCGTCTTCTCCCCCACTCCGGGGACCCCGGGGAGGTTGTCCGAGGGGTCGCCCCGCAGGGACGCCAGGATGGGGTACTTGTCGGGACGTACCCCGGTCCGCTCCTCGATGCCTGCCTCGTCGTAGAGGGCGTAGTCGCTCACCCCCCGCCGGTTGTAGAGCACCCGGATGTAGGGGTCCTCCACCAGCTGGTACGAGTCCCGGTCGCCGGTGACGACAATCACCGGTTCGCCGCGGTCACGGGCCTCGGTGGCCAGCGTGGCAAGCACGTCGTCCGCCTCGAATCCCTCGGCGTCGACCACAGGAATGGCCACCGAGGCGAGCAGCGAGCGGATCATGTCGAATTGGGGCAGGAGGTCGGGAGGCGTCTCGGCCCGGCCACCCTTGTACTCCTCCACGATCTCGTCCCGGAACGTTCCTCCGGGGAGGTCGAACGCCACGGCCAGCCCGACCGGGCGGTGGTCGCGGATCAGGTTGATGACCATCGAGGCGAAGCCGTGCACCGCGTTGGTGACCACGCCGGCGCTGGTGGTCAGATCGGGCGGCAGCGCGAAGTAGGCGCGGAATGCCAGCGACATGCCGTCGAGCAGGATGAGGGGTCCCCGGGGGGCTCCCGTGCCGGTGCGGTCGCTGGCCATGGCGGAGGTGGCCCGGCCTACGGCGCGAGCGAGCCCTCGAGTACCTGACGGGCGACGTCGATCATCCGGGATCGGGTGCCCATCGCCGTCCTCTGGATGAACCCGAATGCCTCGGACTCGGACATCCCCGATCGCTCCATCAGGACCCGCTTGGCCCCGTCCACCAGCCGCCGGGTCTCGAGCTTGTCCTCGGCGCTCACCGTCCGCCCGGCGCCCCCGTCGGCCGCCGATTGGCGGGCCTCGTCGTCGATGGCCCACTCCTGCTCGCAGCGGGCCACGGCCTGGTCGATCGCCGGGATGAGCTCGATGCGCTGGAACGGCTTCACCAGGTAGGCGGCCACCCCGGCCTCCCGCGCCTCGTCGATGAGGCTGCGCTGGCTGAACGCGGTGAGGACGAGGACGGCCACCTTGACACCCAGGTCGCGAATGGCCCGGGCGGCCGCCAGGCCGTCGGAGCCGGGCATCTTCACGTCGAGAATGGCCAGGTCGGGCTGGTGCTCACGCACCAGCTCCACCGCCTCGTCGCCCCTGCCGGTCTCGCCGACCACGTCGTAACCCTCGTCGAGGAGGATCTCCTTCAGGTCGAGCCGGATGATGGCCTCGTCCTCTGCGATGACCACACGCCTCGTCATGGTGACTGTGTGCCTTTCCACTCGGGCAGCGACCGGATCGCCGGGGTCGGACCGGTCGGCCGGCGTCGCTCAGGGGGCGGAACCGACGGACGCACGGGGCCCCCGGTCAACCCGGACCGATCACGAGGCGTTCGAGCAATTCGTCCTGGCGGCGCTCGAGCTCGGCGATCTGTTCGACCAGGGCGGCGCGGGTCTGGTGCATCACCGAGGCGTGCCGACTGGCCTCGTCGTGCTCCTTCGAAGCCACCGGGGTCTCGGCGACCAGCGCGCGCAGCCGGGTGTCGTCGGCGATGTCGTTCACCACGATCAGCTGCTCATCGAGGATGGCCAGCTCCGATCGGGCGCGGAGCAGCCGATCGTGGGCGTCGCTGAGTCTGCGCTCGAGGGTCGTCCGGTGCATGGGAGGGCAATTCTACGCATGGCGGAGCATCCTCCACGCATTTGCTCCGCCGATGGCCGGTCACGGGCCGCGGATGGGCCCCTCACGATCCGGGTACCTCGATCCGGCGGCGGTCCCGTACGTGCCGCTCGAGGGAGGCGGCCTCGGGGGCCGGCCCCATCCCGGCTGCGCCGCCGGCCGGTGGGACGGTCGCCGTGGGACGGCCGCCGCCGCCCCTCCGGGCGGGTCGCACGGCGGGGACCAGGTCGTCCTCGAGGTACGACCGCGCCGGGCTCAGGTCGCCGGGCCAGCTGAAGCCGGGCAGGGCGGCCAGGGCGGTGTTGACGCCGCGTGCGTAGCCGGACTCGAACATGCCCCCCATCCACAGCGGGACACCCCGCGCCGAGCAGGACTCGACGACCTCCAGCGCCGCGCCGATCCCGCCCAGGCGGGACGGCTTCACGCAGACCACCGAGCAGGCCCCCGCGGCCAGGGCGCGTTCGACGGCGGCCGGCGAGTCGAGGCTCTCGTCGAGGCAGACCGGCGTGGCCAGTCGGGCGGCCAGCCGCGCGTGGGCGCTCAGATCGGCGACGTCGAACGGCTGCTCGATGCAGAGGAGGCCCAGCCGGTCGAGCTCGCGCCAGACGGCGTCATCCGGGTCGCGGTAGGAGCCGTTGGCATCGGCTTGGAAGCGCAACGTCGGGAACGCGCCGGTCAACGCGGCGAGGGGCCCCACGTCCCACCCGGGCCCGATCTTCACCTTGACCCGTTGGTAGCCGAGGTCGGCGAGCGCCTGCACCTGCGAGACCAGTGCGTCGACCGTGCCGGCTTGGCCCACCACGGCACCGAGCTCGACCGTGCGCCCGGCCACCCCGAGGAGCCCGGCCAGCGAACGGTCCTGGGCCCGGAGGTGGGCGTCGGCCACCGACATCTCGAGCGCGGCGAAGGCCAGCGGCATCCGGGGTGCGGCGGCGCGGATCCCTTCGAGCTGCGCCGGCCCGGGCAGTGTGCCCCCCGACGCGTCCGTCTGGGCCGTCAGCGCCGGGAGGAGGGCCTGCTCGAGCACCGCGAACGACACGGAGACGTCCTCGGTGTCGTAGGTGGTGTCGGCCAGGGCCGCGCACTCCCCCCATCCGTCGAACTCCCCGTCCGCCGACCGGATGGTCGTCTGCACCATCACCAGGGCCCGGGCCCGGTGCTGGCCCTTGGCGGTGGCCACCGGGCGACGGAACGGGAGGTCGAGCCGCCACAGCACGACGGCCACCAGGCGGACGGCGCTCCCCGAACCGATCCGTCGCCACCGGTCGGTCAGCCCGGCCGCCGCGTCATCCTCGTCCACCTCCTGGAGCCTACGGTCACCCGACCCCCACCGGCCCGGGTCGTTCGGGGGTGCGGATAGGCTGCGCTTCCACCGGCCCGGGTGGCGGAATGGCAGACGCGGTGGACTCAAAATCCACTGTCCGAGAGGGCGTGCGGGTTCGAATCCCGCCCCGGGCACCCACGGCGCGGGCGGGATGACCGGGGGCATCCCAGCACGTGCGACCCGCCTTCTTCCCGTCCCCGCCGCCTCGGCGCGGTGACCACCGGGTAATCCCCGGCCCCACCATGGCCGTGTAACACTTGTCCGGCGTCGCGGCCGCAGGCGACCACGAGGAATCGAGAGGAGTCGGCAGGTGTTGGCCTTTACCTTCCCGGGACAGGGTTCGCAGCGGTCTGGGATGGGCCATGCCTGGGTCGAGCATCCTTCGTGGGAGGTGGCCACCGAGGCCTCGGACATCGCCGGCCGGGACCTCGCCACGCTCCTGCTCGACGCCCCGATGGAAGAGCTGACCCGCACCGCCAACGCCCAGCTGGCCACCTTCGTGATGAGCCTCATCGTGCTCGACGCGGTCGAGAGGCTCGGACTCTTCCCTGCGGCCTGCGCCGGCCACAGCCTGGGTGAGTACACCGCGCTCGTCGCCTCGGGCGCGCTCTCGCTGTCCGACGGGACCCGACTGGTGATCGAGCGGGGCGACGCCATGCAGGCCGCCGCCGACGAGCATCCGGGCACCATGGCCGCGCTCATCGGGATCGGCGACGACGATGCCGAGGCCGCGTGCCAACGAGCCGAAGACGAGGTCTGGGTGGCCAACTACAACGCCCCCGGCCAGGTCGTCATCGCCGGCACCGTGGCCGCCGTCGCCATCGCCACCGAGCGGGCCAAGGAGCTCGGTGCCCGGAAGGTCCTGCCCATTCCGGTGTCCGGCGCCTTCCACACCCAGCTGATGCTGCCGGCGAGGACCCGCCTGCGGCAGACCCTGGACACGGTGGACTTCCACTCGCCGGAGGTGCCGATCGTGGCCAACGTGGACGCCCGGGTCCACACCGACCCCGCCGAGTGGCCCGGGCTGCTGTCCGCGCAGCTCTGCAGCCCGGTCCGCTGGCGCCACTCGCTGGAGGCGTTGAGCGGACGGGGTGCCACGGTGTTGGCCGAGCTCGGCCCCGGTGGCGTTCTCACCGGCATGGTCCGACGCACGGTCCCGGATGTGCGCGGGGTGGCCGTTGCCGTGCCCGCCGACCTCGACAAGTTGATGGACACGGTGGCCGGCACCGACGAGTGGGCAGCGTCAGGGCCGGCCCACCAGGGCGAGCACCTCTATACCTCCGAGCGGGTCATCGTGAGCCCGGCACCGGGGGTCTTCGAGCCCGACGTCCAACTGGCGGCGTTGGAGAGCACGGCACTGGCCGAGGCCACCGCCGCACCCGGCAGCGGCCAGGGTGCCGACCCCGGTTCCGTGTTGGCCGTCGGCGACCGGGTGGGGACCGTGGGCCTCACCGACGTGCGCACCCCCTTCAGCGGCATCCTGGTGCGGTGGCTGGCCGTGCGCGGCGAGCGGGTCGTCGAGGGACAGCCCGTCGTCTGGATCCGAACCGAGGGGAGCACGTCGTGAGCGGGGCGGACCCCGGGGCGACTGCCGAGGGCCGGGTGGTCCTGGTAACGGGCGGATCCCGTGGCATCGGCCTGGCCTGTGCGAGGTGGTTCCTGGCCCGGGGCGACCGGGTGGCGGTGACCTCCCGCTCCGGCACGCTCGAGGGGGACGAGGCGACGGGGGGCGACCGCCTGCTCGTGCTGGCCTGTGACGTCACCGACCAGGACCAGGTGGAGGCGGCGTTCGCCACCATCGAGGAGACCTGGGGCCCGGTCGAGGTCCTCGTGGCCAACGCCGGCGTGACCCGGGACACGCTGGTGCTCCGCATGACCGAGGAGGCCTGGTCGGAGGTGATCGACACCAACCTCACCGGCACGTTCCGGGTCGCCAAGCGGGCCCTGTCCAAGATGATCCGCCTCCGACGGGGGCGGGTGATCGTGGTGTCGTCGGTCGGCGCCTTCATCGGCTCGGCCGGCCAGTCCAACTACGCGGCATCCAAGGCGGGGCTGGTGGGGATGGCCCGCGCCATGGCCCGGGAGGTGGCCAGCCGGTCGATCACGGTCAACGTGATTGCTCCGGGGCTGGTCGGAACGAATATGCTCGCGGCTCTCGGAGAGGAACGGATGAGGGAGTTCGAGGCCCAGGTGCCCCTGGGCAGGGTGGCACGACCCGAGGAGATCGCCGAGGCTGTCGGCTTTCTCGCCTCGGACGGGGCGGCCTACGTCACCGGCGCCGTCCTCGCAGTCGACGGTGGCCTCTCCATGGGCCTCTGACCGCCGAGTACGCGGTCGGACCGGCGGGGCCGACCATCAACACACCGACCAACCATGAACAAGGAGCAAGTGCGTGAGTAACGACGAGGCATTCGAGAAGTTCCGGGAGTGCGCAGTGGAGGTTCTCCAGGTTCCCGCCGACAAGGTGACCAAGGAGGCCCGGTTCGCCGAGGATCTCGATGCCGACAGCCTCGACCTGGTGGAGCTGGTCATGGCCCTCGAGGAGACGTTCGACGTGTCGGTGGAGGAGACCGAGCTCGAGGGCATCGAGACCATCGGGCAGGCATTCGATCTGATCAACGCCAAGCTCTGATGCTGCTGGGTCTGGGTCCCGACGGTCCCGTGGCCGGCCGGCGGGTCGCTGTCACCGGCATGGGCGTCCTCTCGTGCTGCGGCATCGGCGTGGAGGCCCTGTGGACCGGTCTGAACGGCGAGCCACCGGCCGGCGAGCGCCGGGTGCCGGGCTTCGACCCCGAGCGCTGGTTCACCACGAAAGAGGCCCGTCAGGTCGACCGGTTCGCCCAGTTCGCCGTGGCCGCGGCGACTATGGCCGTGGAGGACGCTGGAGAGATCGGCGCCGATCCCGGTCGGTCGGGCGTGGTCATGGGCACCGGCGTGGGAGGGCTCCAGACCCTGGAGACCCAGATCCTCATCTTCGGCGAGAAGGGCCCGCGGCGGGTGTCCCCCAGGCTGGTCCCGATGATGATGTCCAATGCCGGTGCTGCCGCGGTCTCCATGCGCATGGACTGGCATGGCCCATCGGAGACGGTGACCACCGCCTGCGCCGCCGGGGCCCACAGCATCGGGCACGCGGCCCGACTGGTGGCCTCCGGGCGGTGCGATGTCGCGATCGGCGGGGCGGCCGAGGCGGGGATGACCGGCGTGGGCATCGCCGCATTCACCAACATGACGGCACTCTCTACCTCGGGCGACTCGCGTCCGTTCGACCGGCGGAGGGACGGCTTCGTGATCACCGAGGGGGCCGGCGCCCTGGTCCTCGAGGCGTGGGACCACGCGGTGGCCCGCGGTGCCCACATCTACGGCGAGCTGGCCGGATCGGCCAGCACCGCCGACGCCCACCACATCACCGCTCCGGTCCCGGGCGGCGCGGGAGCCGCCGCCTGCATGACACTGGCCATGGAGGACGCCGGGATCACCCCCGACCGGATCGGCCACATCAACGCCCACGGCACGTCGACGCCGCTCAACGACCGTGCCGAGTCGGACGCCATCGCCAAGGTGTTCGGCGCCGGGGGTCCACCGGTCACCTCGACCAAGGGGATCACCGGCCACGGCCTGGGCGCCTGCGGTGCCATCGAAGCCGTGGCCGTCCTTCTGAGCATCCAGCACGGGCTGATCCCTCGGACCTCCGGGTACGAGGAGCCAGACCCGGAGATCCATCTCGACATCGTGGCCGGCGCCGCCCGGCCGTGGAAGCCCGCCCCGGTCCTGTCCAACTCGTTCGGTTTCGGTGGCCACAACGGCTGCCTGGTGATCAGCCCCGCCTAGGAGCGCCCGTACCGGTGGCCCACCCCGAGCCGCGGGAACGGACGAACCCACCGGCGGCCCGCCTACCGTTGAGTGCCCATGGTCGAACCTCCGAGCCGAACCGAGCCCGTCGCCGACCGGCCCGGGGATCCGTCCCCCGACGGTGCCGGGCGCCCCGACCTGACCATCGGGGCCTTCACCGCCCACGGGCCGTGGACGGTCGACCCGCCGGCGATGGCGTGGCGCTTCCCACCGGATGCCGGAGGCGAGATCGGGCGCCTGCGCGCCCAGGCCGCCGACCTGGCCCGCCACCTGGTCAGGCCCCGGCGGCTGCCGCCGGGTGCACGGGTGGTCACCGTCGGGTTCCGACTGGGCACGGCACTCCTCGGCTGGGCGCTGCGTGACCGGGGGACCTCGAGGTCCCGGGCGGGGCTCTCCCGGCGGCTCCGCCCGGCGTTCGAGCGCCTCGGTCCGACCTACATCAAACTCGGCCAGATCATCTCGTCGGGCGAGGGGATCTTCCCCGACGAGCTGGTGGAGGAGTTCCACCTGCTGCGGGACCGAGTGCCCCCCGAGCCGTTCGCCACCGTCCGCCGGACGATCGAGGAGGATCTCGGCCGCCCGCTGAGCGACGTCTTCGTCTCGTTCGACCCCACTCCCATCGCCTCGGCCTCCATCGCCCAGGTGCACGCGGCCACGCTGCGCTCCGGTGAGCGGGTGGTCGTGAAGGTCCAGCGTCGCACCGTCGCATCGCTGGTGAGGCTCGACATCGCCGCCATGTCGTGGATCGCTCCGCTGCTGGTCGGCCGGATCCCCGTCGCCGCCCTCACCAATCCCCCCGCACTGGTAGAGCTGTTCGCCGAGACCATCGTGGAGGAGCTCGACTTCCGCCTCGAGGCCCAGAACATGCTGGACATCGCCGCGGTGTACGCGTCGACCGGCCAGCGCTCCGTCGTGGTTCCGCGGCCGCACCCCGCACTGGTCACCCGTCGCGTGCTGGTGATGGAGCATCTTCGCGGATTCGCCTGGGGCAATGCCGCCGGCATGCGGGCCGCGGGCATCGACACCGCCCTGGTCCTCCGGTCCAGCCTCATCGCCTTCCTCGAAGGGGCGCTGCTCTACGGCGTCTTCCACGGGGACCTGCACGGCGGGAACCTGATGGTCCAGTCGGACGGCACGGTGGCCCTCCTCGACTTCGGCATCACCGGCCGACTGGACGAGCGGAAGCGCCTGGCGTTCCTCCGCCTCCAGATGGGCGCCACCGCCAACAACCTGGTGGTGCAGGTGGAGGCGTTGCGTGACCTGGGGGCGCTGCCCCCCGATGCCGACGTCGACGCCGTCATCCGCGACCTCGGCCTCGACCGACCCCCCGTCGACCCCACCACGCTCAGCGCGGAGGAGATGGTGGCCGAGCTCCGGGAGGTGACCAAGGCACTGCTCGGGTACGGGGCCCGGATGCCCAAGGAGCTGATGCTCTTCATCAAGGACATCCTCTTCCTCAACGGGGCCATGGCCACCATGGCCCCCGACGTCGACATCCTCGGCGAGATCCTGGCCGTGGTGACCTACTTCACTGAGCGGCACGGCGAGCAGATCGCCCGCGAGGTCGGGGTGGAGCTGGTGGACAGCCCCATCGACCTCGACGGTTACCGCGCCGCCCTCGGGTTCGCCGACGAGGCCGACCCGATCACCTTCCGCGACCTCCAGGAGCGGAGGGAGCTGATCCGCCGACGGCTCGACCAACGGAACGACACCCACCGCCGGCGATCCTTCGTGCGCGCCGCCTACCGGCTCATCCGGCCGGATCGGAGCTGAACGGACGGAACCGTCACCGGGCGTCGAGGGCGTGGCGGATCGACGACACGAAGTCGGCGGCACCGTCAGGCCCTTCGCCCTCCAGGAGTCGTCGGACCAGGGCCGAACCGACCACCACGCCGTCGGCCACCTGGCACACTGCTGCCGCCTGCTCCGGGCTGGACACCCCGATGCCGACGCAGACCGGCAGGTCGGTGGCGGCCATCACCCGGCCAGCCACCTGCCGGGCCGAATCAGCCAGGACCGCCTGCTCGCCGGTCACACCCATCCGGCCCACCGCGTACACGAAGCCGCGGGATCGCCGGCAGAGGGCGTCGACCCGCTCCGGGGGGGTGGGCGGTGCGACCAGCAGGACGGTCGCCACACCGGCCCGGTCGGCGGCTTCGGCCCACGGGCCGAGCTCCTCGAGGGGCAGGTCGGGGATGATGGCGCCGGCGACGCCGGACTCGGCCATCATGCCGGCGATCCGCTGATGGCCGGCCCGGTAGAGGATGTTGTAGTAGGTCATGATCACGATGGGCACACCCACCTCGACACGGCTCAGGTCGGCGAGGATCCCGTCGGGCGTCGTCCCGCGCCCGAGCGCGCGGAGGGACGCCTCTTGGATGGTGGCACCGTCGATCATCGGATCCGAGAACGGGATCCCCACCTCGATAGCGTCCGCCCCGGCACCGGCCAGCGCCTCCAACGTGAGCAGCCACTGGTCGTCCATGCCCCCGGTGACGTAGGGGACCAGCAGCTTGTGCCCGGCGTCACGGCGAGCGACCAGGGCCTGCTCGAGCCGTCCGGGCAGGTGATCCGCGGGTGTGACGGCTCCGGCGTCCGCGCTCATGACCTCAGCACGTCTCGCACCTGGGCCACGTCCTTGTCTCCCCGGCCCGACAGGTTGACCAGGACGGTCGAGCCGCCGGGAAGCGCGTCCGAGCCGGCATTGGCGACCACCCAGGCGATGGCGTGGGCCGACTCGAGGGCCGGGATGATCCCTTCGGTCCGGGCCAGTCTCTGGAAGGCCTCGAGGACCTGCTGGTCGGTGGCCGACTCGTAACGGGCCCGGCCCAGCTCCCCCAAGTGAGCATGCTCCGGACCGATGCCCGGGTAGTCGAGCCCGGCCGAGATGGAGTGGGCCTCGAGGATCTGACCCTCTTCGCTCTGCATGAGGGCGCTCCGCATGCCGTGGAGCACCCCGGTGATGCCGGTGGTCATCGCCGCTCCACCGGCCGCCTCGACGGCCACCAGCGACGACGCGGTGGCGTCGGCGAACCCGGCGAAGATCCCCGCCGCGTTCGACCCACCTCCGGCGCAGGCCACCACGGTGTCGGGGTCCGCTCCGTCGAGCAGCCGCCGGCACTGCTCCCTTGACTCCTCGCCGATCACCCGCTGGAACTCTCGCACCATCCACGGGTAGGGGTGGGGGCCCATCACCGACCCGAGGCAGTAGTGGGTGTCACCCACCGAGGCGACCCAGTCCCGCAGCGCCTCGTTGACCGCGTCCTTCAGTGTGCGGCTCCCGCTCGACACCGGCCTGACTGTCGCGCCGAGCAACTCCATCCGGAACACGTTGAGCTCCTGGCGCCGGGTGTCCACCTCGCCCATGTAGACCACGCACTCCATGCCGAACAGTGCCGCGGCGGTGGCGGTGGCCACGCCGTGCTGGCCGGCCCCGGTCTCGGCGATCAGGCGGCTCTTTCCCATTCGCCGGGCCAGCAGGCCCTGGCCGACCACGTTGTTGATCTTGTGGGATCCGGTGTGGGCGAGGTCCTCGCGCTTCAGCAGGACCCGCACACCCAGCTCGGCGGAGAGCCGGGCGCACTCGGTGACCGGGGTCGGACGCCCGCCGTAGTGGTGGAGGATCCCCTCGAACTCGGTGTGGAAGTCAGGGTCGGCCCAGGCCTCACGGAAGGCGCCCTCGAGCTCCATGCACGCGGGGACCAGCGACTCGGGCACGAACCGCCCGCCGTACTGGCCGAACCGGCCACTCGGACCGGGGTCCCCCATGATCTCGACGGCCATCAGTCGTCCTGCCAGTCGAACGGCACGCCGACGCCACCCGTCGACCCGTCGCCCGAACCCGACGGGGGGACGGTGCCCTCGGCCTCGGCCGCCGCCGCCTCCGCCGCAGCCGCATGGGCGGCCATGACGAACTCACGGAGCTTGACCGGGTCCTTGACCCCCGGCGAGACCTCGACCCCGCTGGACACGTCCACGCCCCAGGGGTGGAGGTGGGCGATGGCGCCGGCCACGTTGTCCGGCCGGAGGCCGCCCGACACGATGAGCCGTCCCGGATCCACGACCCCCTCGGCCAGGCGCCAGTCGAACAGCTCCCCGGAGCCGGGGCTGGCGCCGTCGATCAACAGGGTTTGGGCCCCGTACTCGGGGAAGCGCTCGATGTTGCGGTGACCGGCGGCGAAGGCCTTGATGGTCCAGCCGACCCGGGCGGCTACCCACCGGGTGTCCTCCACCGACTCGACGCCATGGAGCTGCACCGCCCGCAGGCCGATCTGGTTGGTGATCTCGATCACCCGCTGGGGTGCCTCGTCCCGGAACACCCCGACCGTCACCGTCTCGTGGGGCAGGCGCTTCACGATGTCGGCCACCGCCGCCGGGGCCATCTGGCGTGGTGACGGTGCGAAGACGAATCCCACCGCGGAGGCGCCCATGCCCACGGCGAGGAGGGCGTCCGCCTCGCTGGTGATCCCGCAGATCTTGACGAACAGCCCGTCCGTGCCGTCCACCGGTGACGACGCCGTCATCGAACGGCTCCGAGCAGTTCGGCTACGGCCTCCCGACGGTCGCCGGCACGCACCAGGGTCTCCCCCACCAGCACCCCCTGGTAGCCGGCGTCGGCCAGCCTCCGGACGTCGTCCACATCGCGGATGCCCGACTCGGCCACGGCGACCACGCCGTCGGGGATCAGCCTCCCCAGTCTCACCGCCCGCCGGTGGTCGACCTCGAAGGTGCGCAGGTCGCGTTGGTTGACCCCGACGACCTCGGCGCCGACAGCCAGGGCCCGTCCCAGCTCGGCCTCGTCGTGGACCTCGACCAGGGCAGTGAGCGAGCACTGGCGGGCGACGTCGAGGAAGTCCGCCAGTTCGGTGTCGGCCAGCGCGGCCGCGATGAGGAGGACGGCGTCGGCGCCCATGCGCCGGGCGTCGCACACGTCGAGGGCGCTCACCGTGAAGTCCTTGCGCAGCACCGGAAGGGGGCAGGCCGCCCGCGCCGCCTGCAGGTCGTCGGCACTCCCCCCGAAGAACTCGGCGTCGGTGAGCACCGAGAGGCACGCCGCGCCCCCGGCCGCGTAGTCCGCGGCCACGACCGCCGGGTCCAGGCCCGGGTCGAGATCCCCCTTCGACGGTGAACGGCGCTTGATCTCCGAGATCACCGCCACTCCCCGCCGCGACGCCACGTCCCCGACGGCCGCGGCGAAGGGCCGGACCGTGCCGACTGCCCGGGCCCGTTCGATCTCGGCGGCCAGCTCGCGTCCGTCGAGGGCCGCCTGGGCACGATGGGCGGCGATGATCGTGTCGAGGTACGCGGGCATCGCGCGACGATCCTACCAACGATGCGGTTGCCCCCAGCCTGCGGGCGGCGTGGCGCCGCACGGGAGAAAGGCCAGGTCCCGACCGCTCTGGGCCGGCGAGCCCTGCCGGTCCGGCGCCCCGGCTCGCCAAGTGGGGCGGTCAGGTCGGCAGTGGTTCGAGGGTCCCCGCGTGGGCGGCCACGATCCGCCACCCGTCCGACCCCCTGGCCCAGCACCGCGTGTACCGCATGCGGAACGAGAAGGCACGGCCGCCGTACTCCCCCTCGAGCCGGGCGGTGAGCACGGTCACTCCCACCCCGTCGGCCACCCGGACGATCAGGTCCTCGGTCTCCAGCCGGTCGATGCGCATGATCCCCGAGCGATGGGCCGCCAGGTCGGCGTCCTTGTCGCTCAACTCCCCGTCGGGCCCCACGAAGGTGAGATCGGGATGGAGCAGCCGGTCCAACTCGGCGACGTCCGAGGCCAGATGGGCCTGCTGGAACCGCAGCTCGGCTGCCTCGAGGCTCTCCACGTCGGTCACCCCCCCATGCTCCCATGCGGGATCAGGGCGACGGACACCGACCGCACCGGGGGGTGCCTCATCCGTCGGGAGGAGCGGGCCCCGCGGCCCGGACGATCAGCCCCGGGACCTGGCTGCTCGACGCAGCGAAGTACACAGCCACCAGCGCGTCGACTGCGAACGAGGCAGTGGGCCTCACCACGGCGAGGGCGATGGCCACCAGGTAGACGAGGCCGCCCAGGAGCGCCCTCCGGGCCCCGGCCGGGAACGCCGGGCGGGCCGGTTCGGCGACCAGCTCGGGATGGGCGGCGAGGTAGCTCCAGCTCCAGGCGAAGGACAGACCCATCAACAGCATCGTCGACGCATAGAGGATGGCGGCCAACCGAGCTTGGGAGGCGCCCCGGTCGGCGTACTCGGCGGCGAGGGCGGTCGGCCAGGGGATGACGGAGATGAACAGTAGGAACACCAGCGTCCGCTCGAGGAACCGGCGGGTCACCCCGCGGACCGCGCCCATCATGCCGTGGTGCTCGATCCACAGGATGCCGACGGTG
>Ga0224558_1002020_pt1 | contig 19650 bp, 21 predicted proteins | sample 714S32024metaG_FD_180682 | JGI IMG/M metagenome (GOLD analysis project Ga0224558, IMG submission 180682) | Peat soil microbial communities from Stordalen Mire, Sweden - 717 S3 20-24 | ecosystem: Environmental > Terrestrial > Soil > Wetlands > Peat | place: Sweden: Norrbotten County, Stordalen...
CTCCACCCCGTGGATGCCAGCCAGCACGCAGACCACCACCACCACCACCCCCAGCGATGCCGGGACGGCCAGCCGGCCCCGCATCACCTCGACAGTGGTCTTGCGCCACGGCAGGGCCGGGGCCACCGCCATCAGGAACAACAGCCCCAGCCCGACCGGGATGAACATCCGGTTGAAGTACGGGGCACCCACCGCCACCTGGTCGTTGCCGTGCACCGCCTCGTAGAACAGGGGGAAGACCGTCCCGAGGAGGACCACACAGGTGAACCCCACGAACAGGAGGTTGTTGGCCAGGAACGCGCCCTCGCGGCTGATCGGGGAGTCGATGCCCCCCGTCGAGTGGAGACGGTCGCCGCGCCAGGCGATGAGGCCGACCCCGACCACCACCACCAGGCCGAAGAAGCCCAGCAGTAGAGGCCCGATGGAGGAGGCGGAGAAGGAGTGGACCGACTGCAGGACGCCCGATCGGGTGAAGAACGTCCCCAGGATGGTCAGGCTGAAGGTGGCGATGACCAGGGACAGGTTCCAGATGCGCAGCAGCCCCCGGCGCTGCTGCACCATCACCGAGTGCAGGTAGGCGGTGCCCACCAGCCACGGCAGCAGCGCGGCGTTCTCCACCGGGTCCCAGCCCCAGAACCCGCCCCAGCCAAGCACCTGGTAGGACCACCAGGCCCCGAGGAGGATCCCGGCGGTGAGGAACGCCCAGGCGAACAACGTCCACCGACGGGTCTCACTCTGCCAGTCCTCGTCGAGGCGCCCGGTGATGAGGGAGGCGATGGCAAAGGCGAACGGGAGCGTGAACCCGACCATGCCCAGATACAGCAGCGGCGGGTGGAAGGCGTTGAGCGGATTGTCCTGCAGGAGCACGTTGGGCCCGAGCCCACTGGTCGGGACGGCCCCGGCCACGTGTTGGAACGGGTCGGCCGGACCGAGCATGAGCCCGAAGAAGAACGCGGCGACCACGTAGACCACCAGGGTGGCCCAGGCCACCAGGGGATCGCCCGCCCGGCGGCGGAAGCGCCAGACCATGGCCGTGGCGTACCCGGCCAGCACCACCGCCCACAGCAGGATCGAGCCCGAGAGCGCCGACCACAGGCCGGTGATCGTGTAGAGCAACGGCGTGTAGATGCTGTTGTTGTCGGCGACGAAGGTGAGGGAGAAGTCGTGGGTGATGAGGGCGCGCTCCATGGCGGCCACCGCGATCGCCCCACCGAGCAGGATCAGCGGTGCATACAGCTGCCCGCTGCGCACGATGGCGCTCCGATCCCGGGCCAGGCCGACGGCGATGACGGCGATGCCGACGAGGGCGGCCACGAAACCGATCAGGACGCCGGTGTGGCCGAGGGCCCCGTTCACTGGGGAGCGCCGGCGGAGCGCCGGTGGGAGGGCGGTCCCCCGTTCACCGCTTGGTCCCGTTCGGGGCGGTGACCCGCCCGGGGTGCTGGGCGATGTACGTCGACGAGTGCTTGACCAGGATCTGGTCGGAGACGAAGGTCGAGCCGCTGAAGTGGCCGACGGCGATCACCGGGATGTCCGGTTGGAACAGCTCGGGCGGGCTCCCGGTGTTGACCACCTGCAGCCGGGTGGCTCCGGACGACACCACGAAGTCCACCCCTCCCGACGTCGAGCGGATCGAGCCGGGCTCGACCACGCCCTCGAGGTTGAAGGTCCGGTCGCCGAGGCTGACCCGCTGCTGCACGGCCTGGTCGGCGGGGAGGTAGAAGTTGAGGGCGGTGCCGAGGCCTTTGGCCAGCAGGAACACAAGGGAGCCCACCAGCACCAGTCCCACCACCCAGTAGCGGAGGCGGTGGCCGGCGACGCGCACCGGGGCGGGAGGCACGGGTCCGGGGGGTGCGCCGGCTGCCGGCGGGTCGAGCGGCGGGGCGGTGGTCATCAGCGGTGGGGCTTCCCGTGGTCACCGGTGGCGGCGTCGCCGCCGGTGTCGGCGGCCACCACGCGGGCCACCGCCCGGTCGAGGCGCCTCCGCCGCCAGACCAGCTGCGCCCCGTAGAGGAACAGGATGGTCAGGACCATCACGTACCCGGCGATGACGTAGCGCATCAGGCGGCCTGGTCTTCGTCGAGGGGTGCGCCCTCGGCCTGGCGCTCACGCAGGGCCACGTCGAGCTCGCCGGTGCCCAGCCAGTCCTCCAGCACGCCGATCCGGTACCGGACGAGCAGCATCCACACGAAGACCAGGGTAAGGGCGACGAAGCCGAGCAGTAGCGTCCAGGCCATCGACCCGTGGATGGTCGGTGAGAGGTCGGGGTTGAGCACGGTGGCCCCCTGGTGGAGGGTCTTCCACCACAGCACCGAGAAGTGCACGATGGGGATGTCGACCGCGGCGAACAGGGCGACGAAGGCGCAGCGCTTGGCCCGGACCTCCGGCTCGGCCGGCACCCGGCGGAGGGCCAGATAGCCGAGGAAGAGGACCAGCAGCACGGCGGTACTGGTCAGCCGGGCGTCCCACGCCCACCACACGCCCCAGGTGGGCTTGCCCCAGATCGACCCCGAGATCAGCGTGCACACGTTGAAGACCACTCCGACCTCCACGGCGGCGGCGGCAAGCCGGTCCCAGAACAGTCCCCTCGTCCGCGGCCACAGGTAGAGCAGGCTGGCCACGGCGGCCAGTCCGAAGGCCAGGTACAGGGCCACCCATGCCACGCCGGGATGGATGTACACCAGGCGGACCAGGTTCCCCTGGGTCACGTCGGGGGGCGTAACCCACAGACCCAGCCACACCGTGCAGGCGGTGGCCACCGCAGCGGTGATCCCGATGACCCGGACGGCTGTGCGGACCCGAGCCGACTGGGCCGGTGGTGGGTGCACGCTCTGGTTCGGGCTCATGCGGACTCCTGGATGGGGCCGAACACCACGACGCCGAGGGCCAGGTAGACGGCGTCGAACACCGCCAGGAGCCGTAGCCACTGGCTCCCGTCGGCCGGGATCCCGCCGGCCAGGGCCGACTGCCAGACGCGGGTGCCGGCCAGCAGGACCGGGGCGGCGATGGGCAGGAACAGGAAGGGCAGGAGCGTCTCCTTCACCCGGAGACCGGCCGACAGGGCGCCGTACAGGGTCCCGGTGGCCGCCAGACCGATTGTGCCGAGCAGACAGGAGACGGCCAGCAGCCAGGGGACCTCGACCCTGGCCCCGTACAGCAGCACCACGCCCACGCAGAGCACGGCCTCCAGGACCAGCAGCTGGGCGGCGATCGCCGCCGCCTTGCCCAGGAACAGGCCGGCCGGGTCCAGGCCCGAGAGCCGGAGGCCGTCACGGGCGCCGTCCACCGACTCCACCGACACGCTGCGCTGCACGGCCAGCACGGTGCAGAACAGCACGGCCACCCAGAACAGGCCCGGCGCCCCCTTGGCCATCAGCGAGCGGTCGGGTCCCAGTGCGAACGCGAACATGACCAGGGCCAGGATCCCGAACGGAGCCACCTGGGAGAGGGCGACCCGCGACCGGGCTTCGATGCGGAGGTCCTTGCCCGCCACCAGCGCGGCGTCACGCCACATGGGCCACCTGCCCGACGGCCTGGCCGTCCGTGCCGGGAAGGGCCACCGGTGGGCCGGCGGCGGCGCCCGGCGACACGATCGGCCGCGACGCGGTCACCCGGCCGCCGGTGACGGTGACCGCCCGCGACGCCAACGCCTCCACGAATCCCGTCTCGTGGGAGGCGATGAGCACCGTCACCCCCGAGCCCTGCGCCTCGGCCACCAGCCCGTCGAGGGTCCGGCGGGCCGAGGCGTCCAGCCCGGCGTGGGGCTCGTCGAGCAGCCAGAGCTCGGGCCAGCGGGCGGTCAGCACCGCGAGCGCAACCCGCCGGCGCTGGCCGGCCGAGAGCTTGGAGGCACCGGTCTTGAGCACGCGCCCGGTGAGGCCCCAGCGCTCGCAGGCCCCGTCGATGCGGGTCGGGTCGGCGCCGGAGGCCCGCACCGCGAACCTCACGTTCTCCCGCACGGTCAGGTCGTCATAGAGGTGCGAGGCGTGGGAGAGCAGCCCCATCCGCCGACGGACCTGGAGTCGTTGGCGCACCGGGTCCAGCCCGAGCACGGCGACCCGCCCGGAGGCCAGGGGCACCAGCCCGGCGCACACCCGCAACAGGCTGGTCTTCCCGGCACCGTTCGGGCCCTCGACCAGCACGGTCTCGCCCGCGGCGACCTCGAGGTCGACGCCAGCGAGGAGGGGGAACCGTCCCGACAACGCGACGGCGTCGTGGAGGAAGACCGCTGGGGAGGGAGGGGCGGGAGGGGCCATGGCCGCCCTCCATGGTACGGGGACGGGGGTCCCGGAGCCAGGCGAGGCGACGGCCCGGGGGCCGGCCGACCGCCACGACGGCGGCCACGGGGCCGCCGTCCACCGATCAGCTCGACGACAGCCGGTTGAGGTGCAGGTCACGCAGCCAATTGGCGATGGTGTCCGAGATCACGGCGACGTGGCCGGTCAGCAGGAGCAGCCCGAACACGACGAGCACCGCCCCTCCGACCAGGTCGACCAGGCGCAGCCGGCCCCGCACCCGGGCCAACACGTCGGTCATCCGTCCGAAGGCCAGCCCACAAAGGAGGAACGGCACCCCGAGCCCGAGCGAGTACGCCAGCAGCAGGGCGATGCCCCCGGTGGCCGAGCCCCCGTTCCCGGCGGCCAGGGTGAGCACGCTGCCGAGCACCGGGCCGATGCACGGCGTCCAGGCGAAGGCGAACGCCATCCCCATGACCGGCGGGGCCCAGGCGCCCAGCACCGAGGGACGCACCACGAACCGGTGCTCCCCGGACAGTGCGGTCGGGAGCGCCACTCCGGCGGCCATGGCCACCAGGATCGAGCCGAACACCACGATGAGGATGCCCGAGACGGTCTCGAGCGACCGCTGGTGAGTGAGGAACAGGCGGCCGACGGCCGAGGCCGAGGCCCCGAGGATGGTGAAGATCACCGTGAATCCGGCGATGAAGGCGAGGATGCCGCGCAGGAGCCTGCTGCGCTCGCTGCGCAGGTCGAGGGCGCTCGGCCCTCCGGGCGCAGGCGTTCGGTGGTCGCCCTCGCCCGTACCACCGGGGTCGGCGGCGGCGGCCGGGGCCGGGCCGGAGGCCCCCACCGGGACCGGGGACGGCACCGGTGACGGCGCGGCCACCCGCGGCGGCGCCAACGCGCCCAGCTCGGCGGCCGACAGCCCCGACACCATCGACACGTACGCCGGCACCAGAGGGAGGACGCAGGGCGACAGGAACGAGAGCATCCCGGCGCCGAACGCCACCAGCAGGCCGAGGGGGTCGGCGTGGATGGCGGCCGGTCCGAACATGGCAGCCGCTACACCAACTGGCTCTTCACCACGGCCAGGTCCGCCTCCACCATCATCTGCACCAGAGCGGCGAACTCGACGTCGCGGTGCCATCCAAGAGTCTGCTCCGCCTTCGAGGGGTCACCGACCAGCAGGTCCACCTCGGCAGGCCTCAGGAAGCGCTCGTCGATCACCACGTGCTGCTCCCAGTCGAGGTCGGCGGCGGCAAAGGACAGCTCGACCAGCTCCTTGACCGAGTGGGTCTCGCCGGTGGCCACCACGTAGTCGTCGGGATGGTCCTGCTGGAGCATGAGCCACATGGCCCGCACGTAGTCGGCGGCGAACCCCCAGTCGCGCTGGGCGTCGAGGTTGCCCAGCGCCAACTTCTCGTCGATGCCCGCCTTGATCCGGGCCACGCCGTGGGTCACCTTGCGAGTCACGAACTCGAGGCCCCGCCGGGGGGACTCGTGGTTGAAGAGGATGCCCGACGAGGCGTGCAGGTCGTAGCTCTCGCGGTAGTTCACCGTGATCCAGTGGCCGTAGACCTTGGCCACACCGTAGGGGCTGCGCGGGTAGAACGGCGTCGACTCCCGCTGCGGCACCTCGAGCACCTTGCCGAACATCTCCGACGAGCTGGCCTGATAGAAGCGGATCTCCGGGTCGACGATCCGGATGGCGTCGAGCACCCGGGTCACACCGAGGGCGGTGGTCTCGCCGGTGAGGACGGGCTGGTTCCACGAGGTCTGCACGAAGGACTGGGCCGCCAGGTTGTAGACCTCGGTCGGGTGGTTGTCGCGCAGGATGTTGATCATCGACACCTCGTCGAGGAGGTCGCCGGCCACCAGGGTGAGCCGGTCCTGGATGTGAGCGATGCGCTCGAAGTTGAGGGTGCTCGAGCGCCGGACCATGCCACACACCTCGTACCCCTGGCCGAGCAGGAACTCGGCCAGGTAGGAGCCGTCCTGGCCCGTGATGCCGGTGATCAGTGCTCGTTTGGCCATGCGGTGGGCTCCTCCGGTGTCAGTGGTGGTCGGTGTCCGTCTGCCAGGACGGCGGTCGCTTCTCGGCGAAAGCGGTGATCCCCTCCACCGCCTCCGCGGTCTGGCTGGTGACCGTCAACATGGCGTGCAGGTAGGGCAGTGCCTCGGTCGCCGCCGAATCCAGCACAGCGTAGAACGATTCGCGGCCCATCCTCATCACACCCGGTGGTTTGGACGCCAACACCTCGGCCATGGCCGCCACCTCGGCGTCTAGCCGGTCGTGGGGCACCACACGGGTCACGAAGCCGATCCGGTCGGCCTCCTCGGCGCCCACCACCCGGCTGGTGAGCATCAGTTCGAGAGCCTTCTTCGGGGGCATCGACCGGAGCATCGGGACCGTCACCATGTAGGGCCAGAGCCCCACGTTGAGTTCCGGCGCGCCGAACCGGGCGTGCTCCGATGCGATGACCATGTCGCACGCCAGGGCCAGACCGAACCCGCCGGCCATGGCCCACCCCTGGATACGGGCGATCGTGGGCTTGCCCAGGTGCCACATCTCCTCGAAGAGCTCGGCCAGCCAGCCACGGGCCCGATGGTGGTCGGCGTACCCGTCGGTGGCACCCCCCGGGTCCCGGGGGGCCATGCCCGACAGGTCCGCCCCGGCACAGAACGCCCGGTCCCCGGCTCCGGCCAGCACCACCACCCGCACGCCGGGGTCGGCCTTGGCTCGGCCCAGCTCCTCGCGGAGACCACTGATGACCTCCCAGGTCATGGCGTTGCGACGCTCGGGACGGTTGATGGTGAGGGTTAGGACGGGGCCGCGGCGCTCGACCAGGAGGTCGGGGTCCGGGAGGGGCGGGTCGTGACGGGTGTCCTCGGGCACTGGACGACGGTAGCCCGCGTGCCGGTCCGCTGTCGGCTCCGGCGGACCACCGGAGCCGACAGGGCCTCGGGCGTCCGGTCGGAGCGTGGCCCCGCCGGACGGCGCCCGCTACGGTGACGCCATCCCGACGGCAGCCCTGCTCTCCTTCCGCCTGGGCGGCACCGACGGCGTGGCCGTCGAGGCCGCCAAGTGGCAGGGCGCCCTGGTCCAGCTGGGGTACGACACGGTGACCGTGGCCGGGGACGGGCCGGTCGACCGGCTCCTGCCCGGTCTGGCCATCGGGGCCGTCGAGCCACCTCACCGGTCGGACCTGGAGGCTGCCCTGGCCGATGCCGACCTGGTCGTCGTCGAGAACCTGTGCTCCCTTCCCCTCAACCCGGAGGCCGCCTCCGTGGTGGCCGACGTCCTGGCCGGGCGGCCCGCCGTCCTCCACCACCACGACCTGCCGTGGCAGCGGGCCATCTTCACCGACCATCCGCCGCCGCCGGTCGACCCCCGCTGGGCCCAGGTGACCATCAACGAGCTGAGCCGCGGCCAGTTGGCCCGACGGGGCATCACGGCCACGACCATCTACAACGCCTTCGCCGTGGAGCGGCCCGGTCCGGGGCCCGGTACGGACCCGCCGGAGGTCCTCGCCCGCCGGGAACAGGTGCGCCGCGCCCTGGGGGTGGGCCGGGGACAGCGCCTGGTACTGCAGCCCACCCGGGCCATCCCCCGGAAGAACGTGGCCGGCGGGATCCGGGCGGCGACCGAGCTCGGAGCCACCTACTGGCTGCTCGGGCCGGCCGAGGACGGCTACTGGCCCGAGCTCGATGCCCTGGTCGCAGCGGCCCGCTGCCCGGTCGTCCTCGGCCCCCCCGACATGGTGCCCGGCGTCGGGATCCACGACGCCTATCATGCCTGTGACGTGGTGGCGCTGCCGTCGACCTGGGAAGGATTCGGCAACCCGACCATCGAGTCGGTGATCCACCGACGGCCGCTGGTCGTCGGTCCCTACCCGGTGGCCACCGAGCTGGCCGCCTTCGGGTTCGAGTGGTTCGGCCTCGACCAGACGGACCGCCTGGCCGCCTGGCTGGACGCCCCCGACGTCAGCCTCCTCGACCACAACCAACGGGTGGCGGCAGACCACTTCTCGCTGCACGACCTGCCCCGGAGGATCGCCACCGTCCTGCCCGCCCGGTGAGGCCGCTCCGCTCACCCGGGCCGGCAGCGCCCGTTTCCGGCCCCCGGCTACGATGACCGCCATGACTGCAGTGGGCACGGAACCACAGGCGTCCCCGAGGTCGGGGCGACCCCCCGTCGCTCCCGGGAGCCGGAGACTCACCGCCGACGCCCGTCGCCGTCAGCTGTTCGAGGTCGCGCTCACGCTGTTCGCCGAGCACGGGTACGCAGCCACCACCATGGACGACATCGCCGAAGCGGCCGGGGTCACCAAGCCGCTGGTCTACCAGCACTTCGAGTCGAAGCGGGCCCTCTACCTCGAGTTGATGGACGTCTTCTCGCGCGAGTTGGTCACCCGCATCGTGAAGGCGACCGCCAACGCCGGAGGGCCCCGCCAGCAGGTGGAACTGGGGTTCGCCGCCTACTTCGAGCTCATGGTCGGGAACGAACAGGCTTTCCGGCTCCTGTACGGCCGCGACGCCCCCGACGACGCCGAACTGGGTGCCGCCCTGCGCCGGGTGGAGGACACCCTGGCCCAGGCCATCGACCCCCTGATCGACGCCGGGCTCAGCCCGGAGCACCGGCTTCTGCTGGCGCACGCCGTGGTGGGGATGGCCGAAGGGGCCAGCCGGCACTGGCTGGACGCCCGCAAGGAGCAGTCGGCGGCCGCAGGTGACGGGGACCGCGGTGGGGACGAGGCGGGCCGCCTGGCCACCCGTCTGGCCGACTTCGCGTGGGCCGGCCTGCGCCAGGTCCACCACATCTGAGGCCCGGGCTCAGGCACTGACCTCGCCGGCCACGACCGGCTGGTTGGCGCTCTGGATCACGCCCCCGGCGTGCTCGGCGGTGATGGCGAAGGCGTCGACCGAGCCGTCCCCGGCCACGCTGAAGGGGACCACCGAGGGATTCCGGCCCAGCAGGCCGAGCGAGATGGTCTTCCCGCCGATGACTCCCCAGAGCTGGTAGGTCCGGTCGGCCGGCAGCGCGGCCAGCTGCCCGACCTCCACGAAGCCGGTCCCGGACCGGGTCAGCACGACGGTGACCTTGCCGGGCGACACCGCCCCGGTCGGGCCGCTGGCCGCCACCAGCTGGATCTGCCTGGTCGAGGGGGACGTCAGCACCGGCTGCTCGGCTGCAAACAGAAGGGGGTGGGCCTGGAGGGCGCTGACCTGGTGGTGGAGGTGGTCGACCTGGGCACCGAGCACGATCGCCACCACGACGGCGGCCGCCGCCGCCAGCGACGCACCGCGGGCCGCCCACCGGGAGCGTCGGCGCCCGGAGCCGATGGGGACGACCACGGCGTCCGGTCCGCCGGGCCGATCCGGGACGCCGGCCCCGGCCTCGACGACCCGATCGCCGCCCCTCGCCCGCCTCGAGCCGGGACGCCAGCCGCTGCCACGAGGGCGGCACCGACCCGTCGAGCTGGCTGGCGATGCCGTCCCACAGCCTGGCCGGCGACTCGCCGCCCGAGTTGGCCAACAGGCCGGCGACCTCGCGGTGCTGGGCGACCTCGATCGAGCACTTGACGCAGTCGTCGAGATGGCGCTCCACCATCGCCGCAGTCTCGGGATCGACGGCGTCCAGGGCGTAGACGCCGAGCAGCTCCTGGATCTCCGCGTGGCTCGGCTCGCGGCGCTCGGCAGTCACTGCTCCGCTCCCGCCGGCTCGACGCCGCGCTCGGCCAGGTTGATGCGGAGCCGTCCCAGGCCCGAGCGGATGTGGCTCTTCACGGTGCCCTCCGGCTCCTCGAGCATCTCGGCGACCTCGCGGTAGGTGTGGCCGCCGAAGTAGGCCAGCTCGATGGGCCGGCGCAGCTCGTCGGGTAGGGCGCCGAGGGCCTCCTGCACCTGCTCGGCCACGGCCATGTCCCACACTTCGCGGTCGATGTCGTAGGCGGCCGTCGCCGTCTCGCGTGACGTGCGTTCCTCCCGTCGTCGGCGGGCCATCTCCGACCGGACGAAGTCGACCGACTTGCCGTGGGCCCGGACCAGCAGGAACGACCGCAACGTCCCCCGTTGGGCGTCGAACTTCTCGGGATCGTTCCAGAGGTCGAGGAAGACCTCCTGGGTGATCTCCTCGGCGGGCGGGTCGCTGCGGAGGATCCGGCGGGCGAGGGCGTGGACGGCGCCACCGTGGCGGCACTACACCTCGGCCAGCGCCTGCTGGTGCCACCGGCCGACGGCGACGACCAGGTTGGCGTCGCTCGACTTCTCCAAGTCCACGAGCACGCACCGTATTCGGAGCCGGCCGCCATACGGATGAGGGTCGTCCCAGTGCTCGCCACCGGGCTCGGCCACCGGGTGGCCGATGCACCCATCCGGATGGCGAGCAGCACCGAACAAGCCACGATGACCGACACCGGACGCAACCGCACCAGAGGCCGGCAGGCTGGGGGGCGCCGTCGGGAGCGGCCGGCTCCGGCACCATCCTGATCCAGAACTCCGCCTTCTCCCCCACTCGGCTCACCGTCGCACCGGGGGCCGCCGCCGCCGTGACCAATCGGGACCAGGTGGCCCACACCGTCACCGCCACCTCGACGGGTGGGTTCTCGACGGGCGACATCGACTTCCGGACCTTCCGTGAGCATCCGCGTTCGCCCGAGGTGTTGCGCTGCCTCCGGTACCTGCACGACGTCGAGACCCACACGGTGCGCCGCCTCCGGGACATGCTGGTCACCCGGGCCGACCGCGACCCGGAGGTCACCGCCTTCCTCACCCTGTGGAACCACGAGGAGTTCTGGCACGGCGGGGCGATCGCCGGGATCCTCCGGGCCAACCAGGAGCAGGCCGGACCCGGTCGGATCGCCGCGCTGCACCGGATCATGAAGCAGGAGGGTCACCACACCGACTTCTACTCGGCCCAGGCCAGGTCCCGGCTGGGGCGAGAGCCGGGTGCCCAGCGCCTGACCCGCTGGGCCCTGATCCACTTCTGGGCCCCGGTGGGCAGTGGCGTGGTGCCCGACCGTGAGGTCGACTTCCTGCGTGGCCGCCTGTTCGGCGGCGACGAGGGGAGAGCCGTGGCCGAGCGCATCGACTGCCGGGTGGATCGCCTCCCCAGGCTGGAGGGCCTCAACCCCTTGGGCGGGACGGGCTCGGCCGCGGCCTGATCCGGTCGACTGCACAGAAACCCGATCGATCCGGTAAAGTATGTGGGTGTTCAGCTTCCCGAATCCGGTCAATGAGTACGCTGCCCGGGCCGTCGCCGCCGGAGTGGTGGTCATGGCGGTGGTGGCCATCGCCTTCCAGCAGCCCTGGGTCCTCATCTCCCTGGCCTACGGGTTCTGGGCGAGGTTGCTCACCGGCCCCACGATGAGCCCGCTCGGCCAGTTGGCCAGCCGGGTGGTTGCCCCCCGTCTGCCATGGGAGCCGAAGCTCGTCGCCGGGCCGCCCAAGCGGTTCGCCCAGGCCATCGGCGTGCTGTTCTCCACGACCGCCCTCATCCTCTGGTTCGGTTTCGGCCTGTCCACCGCCACCTGGGTGGTGGTCGCCCTGCTGGCAGCGGCGGCCACGCTCGAGTCGGTGTTCGGCGTCTGCCTCGGATGCATCGCCTTCGGCTATCTGATGAAGGCCGGGGCCATCCCCGAGGACGTGTGCGAGGCGTGCGCCGACATCTCACTCCGGCACCCGCAGCTGAGCCAGAGCCGCCCGGCCTGAGTCGGCCCGGCCCTAGCGTCGGCCGCGCTGTCCGATCGGGCCCGCTGTCCGAGCGGTCCCGGGGTCAGGACAGGCGGGGCAGGAGCTCGGCGCACAGGTCGGCCAGCTCCTTGGCGCACGAGAGGTAGACCTCGTCCTCGCCGCCGGCCGGGTCCTCGACGTCCTCCCACCCCTCGATGGGCAGATCGGCGAGCCCGAGCGCCCTGATCCTCTCGGGGAGCGTCCCGGGGCCGGGCGGCAGGTCGCGACAGAGCCGTTTGAGCGAGGCGGTCCTGGGGGAGGCCTCGGGGTGTCTCCGCCGGATGTAGGCCACGTGCTCGCCGGCCATGGCCAGGATGAGGTCGGCGGTCTCGATGTCGTCCTCGGTGAGCTGGTGACTGCGGTGTCCGTCGGCGCGATGGCCGACGGCCGTGAGCGCGTCCCTCGTCCGTCGGCTCATCGGCTGGCCCTCGACCACGTGGGTACCCGCGGTCACGATTCTCACCGGAGCAGTGGCCAGCATGGCACCGGCCATCACCGAGCGTGCCGCATTTCCGGTGCACACGGTGAGTACTCCGGTGCGGCCGGCGTCGTCGACGTCCGGGGAGGTCATGACCACAGTGTGCCCGACGGGAGCACGGTCGGCGATCACCCGGTCACCCGGTCCGTCGCCCTGTGGAACCTTCGTGTGGGCGGCCGGGTTGCCGGTGGGTTCCCCGGGGAGCCGGGAGAGGCGGCCGGCGTGGTCTCGGCGGTACCCGGGTGCGGCGCTCGCACCTCGGATCCGTCCTCCGATCGGTCGGCGGGACGGTTAGGGCCATTCGCCTCTGTCCGGGCCCCGGGCCGAGGGTCCATACTTGTGGGCGTGGACTCTGCTCTACTGGTGCAAGTGAACTCCTCTCTTCCGGCCGTGCCCGCATCCCGCTCCGGGCGGTCAGGATCGGCCAGGCCCGGCTCCGAGCGACGGGCATCCCTCCTGTGGGCGCGGCGACTGATCGCCGGTTCGGGCCTCGCCCTGGCGTCGATGGCGCTGGTTCCCCATGCTGCCGACGCAGCCCAGACCTGCCCCTCGGCCGGCTCGATGACCCAGCCCGGATGCGTGACCACGCCGACGGTCGAGTCTTCATCCGTGGCGCCCACTCCTCCATCCGTGAGCGCCTCGTCCTCCGTGAGGGCCTCGTCCTCCGTGAGCGCCTCGTCCTCCGTGAGCGCCTCGTCCACGTCGCCCTCGGGAGGCGTTACGTCCTCGACCACCAGCCTCCCGTTCACCGGCGCGGACATCGGCGAGTTGGCCGTGATCGGCGTCGGCGCGATCGTGGCAGGTTCGGTGCTCCTGCGCCGTCGCCGCCAACGGGCCTGAGTCTCGACGCCAGGACCGGGCCCGGCCAGTTCAGCCTCGCCCCCGCATGAGCCGCCGATGTCCTTCCGTCTGTCCGGGAGGCGGTCACCGCGGTCTCCTCCGGGCCGTCCACCTGACCCGCGGATCGGCCGCTCGAAGCGGGTCAGGTGGGGAGGAAATCGACGAGCAGCTCATTGACCGCGTCCGGGGCCTCGAGCTGCATCCAATGGCCCGGTCCGTCGATCCGCTCGTAGCGCCAGGACCCGGCAACGTTCGTGGCCGACCGGGTCATCTGGCCCTCGGTGAGAGCGAAGTCCCCCGAGCTCCACAACCCCATCGTCGGGGCCTGCACTGCCGGGAACTCGAGACCAGGCCCCACGTATGACTCCGGCGGAACATTGGCGCGATACCAGCTGAGTGCCGGGGTGAGCGACCCGTTGACCTCCAGATCGGCGATGACAGCGTCGCCGTCGGGGTGACGGCTCCAGTTGCGGAAGTTCTCCCAGTTGTCTTCTGAGAGCCACTGCTCGGCGATACCGGGGAACTGGAACAAGAGCATGTACCACGACTTCTCGAACTGCTCGAAGCCGCCGGAGCGGAAGGTCGCGGGGTGACCGACCGAGAGCGCGACGAGATGGTCGACCCGGTCGGGAAGGAACGACCCCATGACCCACGTGACCGCTGCTCCCCAATCGTGGCCCACGATGTGGGCCCGCTCGGCGCCGGCGTGATCCAGCACGGCAGTGACGTCTCCGGCCAGAGCGAGCAGGCGGTAGGCATCGACGGGGTCGGGTTTGTCGGATCCGCCGTAACCTCTCATGTCGGGGACGATCACCTCGAAACCGGCCTCGGACAGTGCCGTCACCTGGTGGTGCCACATCCGGCCCGAATCGGGGAACCCGTGTAACAGCAACACGGGCCGACCCTCGCCGAACACCTCGTAGTGGATCCCCACGCCGTCGCTGTCAACCCGCACTGCGGCTCCTCATCGCGATCCCTCCGGTTCGCCGAGCACGACCGGTCACCTGGCATCAGTGTCCCATACGTCGCCACCCGCCGCGACCGCCGGGACCGCCGGGACGAGCCCGTATCTGGTCGATCTCGATGCCTGCCGGACAGACTCGTCCGGACGTCGGGAGGCAACCACGCTCGAACGGAAAGCAGACCGAGGGCCCACATCACATGGCCCACCGCGGATCATCGACCTGGGGGGGGAACCGGCGCCACGACCTTCCGTTACCATCTGGTCCGTGGCCGACATCGAGACGGACTACCTGGTCATCGGCGCAGGCGCTTCCGGGATGGCGTTCTCCGATTCGCTGATCGCCGAGTCGGACGCCGACGTGGTGATGGTGGACCGACGACACCGCCCGGGCGGCCACTGGAACGATGCCTACCCCTTCGTGCGCCTCCATCAACCAGCGGCCTACTACGGCGTCAACTCCCGAGTCCTTGGTAGCGACTCGATCGACGCGGTCGGCCCGAACGTGGGCATGTACGAACGGGCGACAGCTGCCGAGATCCTCGACTACTTCCAACGGGTGCTCGAGGAGCAATTCCTTCCGTCGGGCCGGGTGCGCTTCTTCGGAATGTGCGACTACGTCGACGACCAGGCGGGCGACCACCGGTTCGTCAGCCGCCTCACCGGTGAAACGACGACCGTACGGGTCCGTCGCAAGGTCGTCGACGCCACGTATCTCGAGACGTCGATTCCAGCTACGCACACCCCTTCGTTCGATGTCGACCCGAGCGTGCGGCTCATTCCGGTCAACGACCTGGTCACGCTGACGGATCCCGGCAACGGATACACGGTCATCGGAGCCGGAAAGACTGCCATGGACGCGTGCCTGTGGCTGATGGACAACGGAGTAGCTCCCGACGTGATCCGATGGATCAGGCCGCGGGACGCCTGGCTCCTCGACCGAGCCTTCACCCAGCCGCTCGAACTGGTCGGCTCCCTCATGGAGGGGGTTTCGCTTACGCTCGAGGCCGCGGGAAGCGCGGCCGGTGTCGACGACCTCTTCCGCCGCCTCGAGGACAGCGGACAGCTCATCCGACTCGATCCGACCGTCGTCCCCACCATGTACCGGTGTGCCACGGTGAGCCAGGACGAACTGGTGGACCTGCGCCGAATCGAGAACGTCGTCCGCCAGGGCCGAGTGGTGCGGATCGGCGGGGACCGGATCGAGCTCGAGCAAGGATCCGTCCCGACCGACGCCAAGCAGATCCATGTCGACTGCACGGCCGCCGGCCTCAGAGTAGCTCCCGGTCGCGACATCTTCGGACCCGACCGGATCACCTTGCAGCAGGTCCGCACCTGCCAGCCCACCTTCAACGCAGCCCTCATCGCGTTCGTGGAGTCAGCCCGGGACGACGATGCGGAGAAGAACCGCCTCTGCCCGCCGAACCCGTATCCGGACGCCGCCATCGACTGGATCCCGGCGACCTCCATCTCCCAACGCGCCCAGGCGGCGTGGAGCGGTGAACCGGACATCGATGCGTGGCTGGAGCGCTCTCGGCTCAACGCCGCACGCGGGTTGGGCGACCATCTGGCCGAGCCCTTGGTGCAATCGGCCCTTGCTCGCTAGCTCGAGCATGCAGGGTCGGCCGTCGAGAACCTGGACAGCTTCCTCACTCAACCAGCGTAGGAATCGGCGAACCGGGCGGGTCAAGACACCTGGCGGTCGGACCACGCGACCGCCCAGTGCTCATGGCGATGAGAACGGGCCGCACCACCTCGCCGTTGGCGGTGAGGCGGTACGGCCATCGGGCCGCACTCCCCTCGTGGACGCGCTGCACGACGTTGACGGCTTCGAGCTCGCCCAGCTGCTCGGCGAGCAGGCGATTGCTCAATCCGGGGGCGGCGGCCTCCGGCTCGGAGAACCGGTGGATCCCATGGGCCAGGGCGTAGAGAACCGCACCGGTCCAGCGCCGGCCCGCCAGCTCGGCTGCCTCGTGGACAGCCGCGGCCTTCCGTAACGTTGCGTCTACTTGACGGCAACGATCGCGTCCTGGAGGCGGGTGAATCCGGGGTGGATGGGTTCGACGATGCTCAGTCCACTGGTGGCGTGGGTCTGCCTGACGAATGGATCGGAGTACCCCACGGCTGTCTCGGGAACACCAGGATCATGGACGGCAAACGTCCCTGATGGGTCGCGGTGCATCTGCCCCACGATCGGATGTACGTAGGAACCAGGTCCGCCATCGAAGAGGAACCAGGTCGAGTAACTGATGCCGCCGGGCCGGAGCACACGGCCGATCTCGCTCAGGTACCTGCCGGTGACATCGGGAAGCAGATGCGTGAACACCGAGTGGGCGAACACAAAGTCGAATGCCTCATCGGGATACGGAAACTCGAACCGCGCCGCCGAAGGGAGCGTCTGATCCGGACTGTAGTGCGTGTTCGACAGTGGACTGAATCTGAAATGAAAGTTGGGGAACAGCGGTGTGATGTGTTCCTGGCACCACTCCACGCCGGCCTCCGTGATGTCGAACCCCTCGTATCGGGCATCGGAGTCGAGGTAGTCACACAGGTATCGGGCAGTCCGTCCCACTCCGCATCCGATGTCCAAGACATCGTGGTCTGGGCGCAGGCCAGCCATGTTCATGCGACCGATCGTGGTGAGTGCCACGTCGGTGAACGCGCCCGGTGGCCCGACGCTGCTTCGCAATCCGATGTTCGGCATCGGGATCGTCACCTCACCTGGAAACAGGCGCACCCCACCCAGTGGGTTTTCCGGTGCGATACTTCTCGGTGTCGAATGCGAGAGCTTGCGTTTGACTCGTGCAGCGCACCTGCGGAGGGCGCCGGACGTGCTCACCGGGGGCATCCTCGTGTCATGGCTCGCCAGCTTCCCACAGGGGCGGCACCCCGACCGAGAACTGTCCCCGAATGGTTGGGCCGGAGCGGCACGCCGACAGCACCGTACGCGAGGAACGGCTCGGCACATGTGGGCAACTACGGGCGGAAGTCTTCATGTGCCCAGTGAACTCGTCCACCGCTGCGCCGAGAGGTGACCGCGACCGCCTCTGGGCCCGGGGGAGTGGCCAACGGCCGGTGTGGTGGACGTGCTGCCGGCCCGGCTGTATCAGGTTGCCGCGCTCAGCCCCTTGCCACCGGACTGCCATGCCGTCCACGGGTGGCCTCACCAGAAGCGCCGAGCATGGACTTGATCGCGGCCCAGCTCTGTCCGTCATCTCGCGCTGCGTGGACAGCCGGGCTGAGCTCCCGCTCGATGCCGGCCCGGCGCTGGAATGCGACGCGGGCGCACCGGAGCAGCTTCGCATCGCGAATGTTCGCGTGGTCGGGCTCATGATCTTCGAATTGCTTCGGCAACCTCTCGGCCTGGTCGACGATGTCTTGTGCAGATCTCGGCACAGTGCTCACTTCAGGTACTTGGGTCGGACTTGCGTGGCATGCACGATGACCGGCTGGCTCGACGTGACGATGACACCGATCTCGAGCAACTTCCGGCTCTGTCTGGCCCGACGAACATCAAAAGCCCGTCGTCGAGATCCTCGACGCCGATGGGATGGTTATAGGCATGGAGAACGACCTCGTCACCGGGCCCATGCCTGCGAGCACTCTCAGCGATGACCAGGTCGTCCTCCGTGCCACCAAGTCAGCCTTGGATGCCCGTCCACGAACCTGACAACTTGCCATACTCGGACCCGGCCCAGCGGCGGCGGGGCGCTCCGGACCGTGGCCGGACGGCACAGGTCGGATGGAGGCCCACCGTACATTCCTCGCGACCAGACCCGCACACAGGGCTGCGAGGAGACCAGTGAGAATTGCCGCTCGCTTCATAGCGATCAGCACCTTCCTGGCATTCTGCTCGTCCAATTGAGGCACGGCGTCCTCACCAGGAGACCGTGCCACAGGACTTCACGTGTGCGCACATCCTCGATTGAGGGAAGACACTTGGCCACGGACACGCTCCTGTGGTCTCCAGATTTGGGTCTTTGTACCCTGCTTGCAGGCATGGTCTCCAACTAAGAACGTTTCGGGTGGAGGGTGACGACGGATGACCAACTTCCCCAGGAAGATGACGTGGTAGGAGAGATTTCAGAAGTGCCCCAACTGAGGGATTAATTCGCCCTCGCATCATGGTGTTCCAGGTCATTCCCCGTGCCAGCACTGAGGAATGGAGGTTGGTGAAGATGGAGAATAGCGAGAAGACGGCAGTCGAAAACCTCGAGAGCCTGATCGAAGGCATGTGGGAACTCCGCCAGTCGCTGCGGATCCGGGAGGAAAGCCTCCGACTGGCATTGGCTAGTTTCAAGAACGGAGCCGACCTCGGTACCGCGATGGCCGAGGGCAAGGTGTCCGACGAACGCCGGAAACTCGACGAAGCACTTCTCGTACTGGAGCACCGTCGCGATGAAGCACGCCGTGCCGTGTTCGCGTTGGCGCTCGAAAGGGGAATGTCCATCAACGAGCTGAATCGGACCTGGGGCATCTCCTGTCAATCGGGATCCAGCGATGCACAGGAGGCAGAAGGGGAATCCTGATCGGTGGCCTCCCTCCACCTCTCAATCGTAAGGTGCCCCGTCCAACGCCGGGACTCTTGTTGTCGGGTGGTTCAAGTCGGTTCGCAAATGACTAGCGGGATGTCGCGCTCGGTGCGTCGCTGGTAACTTGTCATGACCCTTTCAGTCGGCCACTATTCGGGGCCACGACCCGGCCTTCTCATCCGTCGTAGCCGGTCGGGCTCGCATTGGTCGCCGCTGGCCAGCCATGGTCAACTCGATCTCCGGATTGGTAACGACGTTGTGGTACCAGCCAGGATCTCTGTCCTCTCCTCCTTCGGACGCCACCACTACATTCTGATCACCATTGACGACCGGTGCCGAAAGCATGGTCGAACGGGTCCAGCCCGACTTCGCCCAATGGTGCGCAACTCGACGGCGGGCATGCCGTGATGGGGTGTACCCGACCACCGCATCTTCAAGACCACCGCATCTTCAAGAGGACCGGGACCGTCTACATTTCATCCACAATGGGCAGATGGCTTCCACGGGCACGACCACAGTGCGGGTGCGACGACCGGGCTCCGAGCGGCTGTCAGCTCTTGCCAAGAGTCGGCAGACCACCGTCGTCGAGGTCGTGCACACTGCGATCGATGCCTTGGAGCGCCAGGAGTTCATGCGCGGTCTGCATGAGGACTACCGGTTTCTTGATGCCGAGGGTCGAGAGACCCTCCGTCCAGAGCAAGCCGATTGGGACCCGCTGGCTTGATCTGGCGTTCCGAGACCTACTAGGTGGCTGGTGTCTTTCGTGCCGATCTCGATTCGCGATCCAATGGCTGATCTGGGAGAATTCTGGAGCTGAAGTTCCCGACCCGGAGGGATCGATGACGCTCGGTAAGGCCGACAAGCAAGGCG
>Ga0224558_1002022_pt1 | contig 19644 bp, 19 predicted proteins | sample 714S32024metaG_FD_180682 | JGI IMG/M metagenome (GOLD analysis project Ga0224558, IMG submission 180682) | Peat soil microbial communities from Stordalen Mire, Sweden - 717 S3 20-24 | ecosystem: Environmental > Terrestrial > Soil > Wetlands > Peat | place: Sweden: Norrbotten County, Stordalen...
TGCAAGTTCACATTGAGTTCGTTCATTGCGCCCATGAGCAGCCCAAGCTGCCCAACACGCAATGCTTCCCTCAAAGTGGCTGGTTTTCATTCGACCCTTGGTGGCTGGTTTTGAGTGACCGCTGACACCATACATTTCCGGCGCGCCTTGTTTGGAGGCGAGAAGAACCACTCCGGCAATGGGCGCCAGGACCACGCCAGACCAAAGCGCCCGCCGCCGAAAATCGTTTTGCAGATCGGGCTGATCCTGCGTGTCGAGCGTCAGATAGGTGGCCGCCAAAAACGCAAACAACCCCAGCGCGAAGACACCGCAGGCCAGCGCGAACGACGTCAGCCAGCCGGCGAAGAAACCGGTCACGACCTGCCCATTCACAATGCGAATCTGACCCGTGGTCAACGCGCCGAGGATCATGCCCTGGAAAAACGGGGTGCAAAAGCTGGCGACGCCAAACACCTCGCTCCAGTGGCGTTGGGTCGCGTCCGACCGGGAGTCGTAATTGCGGAAAATAAAAGCTGAGCCGCGCAGCACGATGCCGATGAGCATTGCGGTCAACGGAATGTTCAACGCGGTCATCATCCCGGCGAAACCAGCCGGGAAGCCGGTGAAGAGCAGCACTACCACCAGAATGAGCCAGACATGGTTGGCCTCCCAAATGGGGCCAATGGCTTTGGCAATGGCTTTCCTCTGCCGCACGGCGCGCGGACCGACCGCCAGCAAATCCCACATGCCGCCGCCAAAATCCGCGCCGCCCATCAGGGCATACAGGATCAGTGACAGCAACATGAAAATGGCAACGGTAAGTTCAAGCATGGGTTGAAATTGCAGAAATTTCGGAAGCGGGCCCCGCTGTCTCTATCAACTGGCGGCGCAACAGGAAGACAACAATGAAGGCGAGAAAAATGTATAATGCCGTGAAGACGACAAAGGGCGCCACAATCCCAGGCATCGGCGTGACCGCGTTTTCAGTTCGCATCACGCCATAAATGATCCAAGGTTGGCGTCCGACTTCGGTCACGATCCAGCCTGTTTCAATCGCCACAAATCCCAGGGGGCCGGCTGCCACCAAGGCGCACAACAGGCGCGGGTGGCCGGCCAGAGGCCGGCTTCGCCACCAGATCCAGCCCGACCACACGGCCAAAGCCAGCATGGCCATTCCTGCGGAAACCATGAGGTCAAACGACCAATGAACAATGCGCACATTGGGCCAGTTGGTTTGCGGGAACTCTTCCAGCCCGACGACCCTGGCACCGGGGTTGTCGGCGAGAAGTAGACTCAGGCCGCGCGGGATGCCGACCGCATAGTCGGTCGTGCGCGTCTGATCGTTAGGAATCCCCCCGATGAGCAAGGGCGCCCCCGTTTGCGTTCGGTAATCAGCTTCCATTGCCGCCAGTTTGGCTGGTTGCAACCGGCCCACCACGCGGGCGCTGTAGTCGCCGCTGAGAATTTGTAGCGGGATGCTGACGCACGCGACCACCAGCGCAATCCCCAGCGCGCTGCGATGAAAAAGGTTGTTCCGGTCGCGTCGCAGAAAGAACGCATGGACCGCCGCCACCGCGAAGCCAGTCGCCACAAATGCCGCCAGCGTCATGTGCAGCACTTCATGCAAGCTGGCCGGATTCAACATGGCCGCGATCGGGTCGATCTCGGTGAACTGGCCGTCAACCATTTTGAAGCCCGCAGGAGCGTTCATCCAGGCATTGGCTGTCACCACGAAAATACCGGAGAAGATCCCGCTGACCGCGACGATCAATCCCGAAAGCCAGTGCATGAGGGGCGAGAGGCGGTTCCAGCCATAGAGATACACGCCGATAAAGATCGCTTCGGTAAAAAAGGCGAACCCTTCCAGGGAGAATGGCATGCCGATGATCGCCCCTGCCTTTTCCATGAAGCCCGGCCATAACAAACCAAGCTCGAAGGATAGCACAGTGCCGGAAAGGGCGCCCACGGCGAAGAGAATAGCGGTGCCGCGCGACCATCGTTTGCTGAGATCGAGATAAACCGGTTTGCTGGTGCGCAGATACATGCCCTCCGCAATGGCCATGAGCAACGGCATCCCGATACCCAAGGCTGCGAAGATGATGTGGAAGGCCAGCGACATGGCCATCTGCGAGCGGGCGAAGAAAAAGTCACTCATCCGCTCCTCTTCAATCCAAGGACCGCCGCCCTCTCTTGGCCGGCGGGATATTTTTGGGATTTTCCCGCATCCCCGGGGTCGTCTTGCTTGGGCCGCTGACCGCGACTGAATAATTCCTGCCTTCCCAGCGTTGGTCCGTTTTCCAGAAAAAGGTGAACTCAATCACTGAACCGTCCGCGCAACCTTCCGTGGGAAGGTCGGCAAACCACATGCCCAGTGCGCTAATCTGGGTGGTGTCCGCTTTGTGGGTGCTCGCCCAACCATCGGCGGACCAGACCACGGTTGCGTCTGCCGCAACGATGACGCGCAGGATTTGTCCAGGCATCACACGGCGAATCGGATGACGGCGGCTCCACATTTCGTGCCGATTTACCACCGGTTTGACGACATAGCGTTGGTAGGCCGGTTCGACTCGATCAAAACAGATGCCGTCATGAGCACTGCGCACCAAGGAGACGTACTCGGCATGTGACCAGCACAACGGCATGGCTGCGCCTGTGGGCAGCCCGCGCCTCATCCCCTTCTCCGGCAGGTCTTCGGCGTCCCACAACTGCTCGCTGATCATGCCGCCTTCGTTGGCAAACTTTTCCATCGCCGCAATAAACGGCTTGGGATCATGCCCGGCCGCCAGTTCGTAATGGCCGCGCTCCCCGGTCAAAATCGGCCAGGAACGTCCGACGCCCGTCCCATCGAAAGCGCTGCCGTTCTGTTTCTGTCCATAGCCATCGTGATTGTAGCGGCGCCAGCCTGGACCTTGCGGCAGATCGTGCTTGAGAACGTGATCCATGACGGCGATGGAGTCCCGCACAAGGACATCATCGGCCGCACGGATGCCCAATCTCACCAAGTGAAGAAAATCGCCGCCGACCACGTTTTTCGCCGGACGAAGACCGCCGCCGTTGGCGATGGCGAGCATCGCTGTGTTGGGATCGGCGTGCGGATCGGGTGCATCAGCGTTCGTGGGATTGATCCGAATGTAGTGACGCTGGAGACCTTCGACCAGCTCACCGGCTGTGGTGACGGTCCATTCTTCAACGTGTGCCGCCAACCAGTCCGCATACTGCAAAATAAACTCCGCCGTGGCCGTGTCGTTATGCTGCTTGGCAAACTCCGCCGCACAAACCAGACCGGCGATCACCGTGGCGAGCGTCGAGGGAGAATAGCCGGCGTTCTCCTCCCACCGTTCCTGCCCGGTAACGGGTCCCTGGCGAATAAGATAGGCCGCGGCCCGCAAAATCATGACGCAAGGGTTGAACCGCCCCAGGGTAACGCCTTCGCGCTGCAAACGCCAGGCCAGCAGAATGGGAGCGGCAATTTCATCGAGTTGGACGCCGCACCAATACGCTTTTCCATTGATCCAGCTATTTTGCGGGAATCGGCCATCCGTCCGCTGAATGGCGGCGAGCCAGATCAAAGCCCTCAGGGGAGTGCCGGTTTGGCCGGTGGCCAGCAGGGCGGTCGCGCTCTGCGCCAGATCGCGCGTCCAGACCAGGTGATAGCCTCCCAAGTCGCTGTCGCCCTTGGTCTCGCCCCACGGGATGCTCATGGACGCCACCAACGCGCCCTGAAATGTTTTGTCCTCGTGGGCGAGCAGGATGCAGCGGCTCAGCCGGTAGATGTGCCCGCCATCGGACGTGTGTTGGCTGAAATCGTATTTCGGATTGACGACCGTGCGCTGCCACTGACGGATATAGGCTTCGCGATGGGCCTCGAACGGCACCGCCAGCGACTGTAGCAATTTCGCCACGGTGCTCTGGCAGCTTGTCCCAAGCGCAATGGCGATCGCAAACTCATCCCCACCCTGAAGATCAATTTCGCCCGTCAGCGCTATGTTGCCTTCGCCTGCTTCGCGGAATTCCCAGTCCATCTTGAAATTATCCATCAAATCCTGCCAGCCGTCGCTGGCGCCGACATACCCGATAGATCGCCGCGAAAACCCCTGGCTGCATCCCATGACCAGATGCACATCCTGGCGCCCGGCATGCAACAGGCTGTTGCCGCCGATTTCAGAACACCAGCCGGAGTTGCCCGCCCCATGACGCCCCAAGTGCGGAGCCAACAGCGCGTAAAGCCGCAACTTGCCGCGCAACGACTCGTCGAATACTTCGAGCTTGGTGTGCAGGAGCACCACCGAGCGATGCGGATCTGCGAGGATATGCTTGATCAACCGGTAGCGGCCGCCGGGTTCTGAATTGGTGAGGCGGTAGAAAACACAATCCCGTTCCGGGTATTCGATCCGGTGCTCCAAGTCGCGCTTCTCCTCGTGGCAAAAAGTCTCGCCGTCACTGATAAGAAATTGAAAATCGCGCGTGTTCGGCTGGTCAACCGAGGGGTAGTAGATTTCGTTGACGATGCCGTGGCTGAGTGTGACCCAGACCCGGCAACTCGTATGATAGGCAGTGCCGAGACCTTCCTTGGCGCTGGATGTCCAACGCGGTTCAATGCCGGGCGCGCCGAATGCCACGGAGTTTTCAGTTGGATTCATTTCAGGAAATTGCGAGGTTGGGATTTTGACCAAAGGCGAAGGCCGCCACGAAATGCGTTGGCGTTGTCCCCGAGTTGGCTGCCGGGTGGGAATTTCTTGAGCAGTCTCGCATTGCCGCCTCCCAAAACGACATAATCAGCCTCCAACGCGGCTTTGAGTTGCTTGGCAACTTCGTTGACATGGCGCCGCCATTTCTTTTTCCCAAGCCGCCTCAGCCCGGCCAGACCGACATAATCCTCGTAAACGCGGCCCTTTTTGTAAGGCAGATGCGCCAGTTCCATCGGATCGAGCACGCCGTCAACAATCAGCGCCGAACCCAAGCCGGTGCCCAAACCCAGGAAAAGCATCCGTTTCCCCTGATAACTTCCCAAGGCTTGCATGGCGGCATCATTGATAATCTTCACCGGGCAACCCAATGCCTTTTTAAAATTAAAACCCATCCAGCCATGACCGAGATTGTGCGGTTCAGCGGCAATGTGTCCATGGAGCACGGGTCCCGGGTAGCCGATCGTGATGGCATCGAATTTCCAGCCGGCGATGATCTTCCGAACCGCCGCAACCATCTTTTTGGCGGTCATTTTTGGGCCGGACGGAATTTCCATCCGTTTTTTGTGGCCTGTGGCGCGCACTTTTATGTTCGTGCCGCCAATATCAATGACCAGGATTCTCATGCGATCAGATGTTCTATGCTACATCGAGTCACGAATTCTTGCCCTTTCTCTTACACGGTTCCACCAATTCGGTCGGCGGAGGCCAACTGTGTCCGCAAGCCAGCAGCCCCTGGGTCTCTTCAGGCCCCCAGGTGCCGGCGGCGTAATTGGGAAAATCGCTGGGCGGCGCCTCCGCCCAGACCTCGACCACCGGCATCAACCACTCCCACGCGGCCTCCACTTGGTCGGCGCGCATGAAGAGCGTGGCGTCGTTCTTCATCACGTCCCACAGCAGCGTTTCATACGCATCGGGCGATGGAGCGTCGAAGCTCTCTCGATAGCTGAACCGCATGTCCACCGGCCGCAATTGCACTTTCGGCCCGGGATATTTGGCCTGAAAGCCCAGCACGATGCCTTCATCGGGCTGGATCGCCATGACCAGCCGGGATGGATGCCAGCCAAGCGAAGCCCCCACCGGAAACGACCGATGTGGCACCGCGCGAAATTGGATGGAAGTTTCCGAGGCCTGCCGGGGCAGGCGTTTGCCCGTGCGCAGGTAAAACGGCACATCCTGCCAGCGCCAGTTATCGAGAAACAGCTTCAGCGCCACAAACGTCTCCGTTTGAGAATCGGGCGCCACGCCCTTCTCCTCGCGATAGCCAGGCACTTTCTTGCCATCGCTGTTGCCCGGACCATACTGTCCCCGCACGGCGCATTGCGCAACCGCGTCGCGGTCAATCGGACGGGCCGCGTGGAGCACATCCACCTTCTTGTTGCGAATCTCGTCGGCTTGGAAGGAAACCATCGGTTCCATCGCCACCAGACAGAGCAATTGCATCAGGTGGTTCTGCACCATGTCGCGCAGCGCTCCCGCGTGGTCGTAATAGCCGCCGCGGTGCTCGACGCCCACCGCTTCGGCCACGGTGATGGTCACATAGTCAATGTAGCGACGGTTCCAGATTGGCTCGAAAAGCGGATTGGCGAAACGGAACGCCAGAATATTCTGCACCGTTTCCTTGCCCAAATAATGATCAATTCGGAAAGTCTGGGATTCCTCGAAATTGCCGGCGAGGATGGCATTCAGGGCGAGGGCGGATTCCAGGTCATAGCCGATCGGTTTCTCCACCACGATCCGCGCAAATTCCCGGTCGCGCGCCAGTCCGGCCTTGCCGAGATATTTTGGGATTTCGCCGAACATGCTTGGCGGTGTGGCCATGTAAAAGATGCGGTGGGCATTGGCGCCCCATTCCTTTTCCAGTCTGGCGCATTGGGCGCCCAAAGCCGTGTATGTCTGCGGCTTTTTGAAATCACCCTGTTGGTAGCTGATGTGCTTGGCGAATTGATTCCAGGCAGCATCCTTCGCTTTGCCAAAGCGGGAGAATTGGTTGACGCCGTTGTGCAACCGCTGGCGCAGCTTTTCATCACTCATGACCACGCGATCCACCGCGATGACGGAAAAATCAGCGGGCATGCTTCGGTCCTGCGAGAGGTCGAACAAGGCGGGCACGAGTTTCCGCCAGGTCAAGTCGCCGGCTCCGCCAAAGATGACGAGGACAGTCGGTTCGAGTTGGTCAGTCGTTTTCATAATTCTTACGACTTCTCCCATTCCGTGTGAAATATGCCTTTGGCATCAATCCGTTCGTAGGTGTGGGCTCCGAAATAGTCGCGCTGGGCCTGGATGAGATTGGCAGGCTGCCAGGTGCTGCGGTAGGCGTCCAGATAACCCAACGAAACCATTAACGCCGGCACTGGCACCCCTGACTCGGTCGCCCGGATGACCATCTGGCGCAAATCTTCCTCATGCTCCATGAGCTTGCGTGACAGGTTGGGATCCAGCAGCAAATTTGGCAGATCGCGTCTCGCGCGAAACGCCGCGCAGACGTCTTCCAGCAGAGCGGCGCGAATAATGCAGCCGCCCCGCCAAATCCGCGCCACGGCTTCAAGATCCAAGCCATACTTGTATTTGTCTGAAGCCACCGCCAAAAGAGCCATGCCTTGCGCGTAGGTGGTGATCATCCCGGCAAAGAGCGCGCGGCCCAATTGCGTAAGGAAGATGTCGTGGTCACCGGTGAAGGGTCGCTGGGATCGCTGATAAATCGCACCGGCCTGCTCCCGCTCCTTCGCCAGCACAGACATGTCCCTCATCGCCACCGCCAGGTCAATCGTTGGAATCGGCACTTGCAGTTCCATCGCGCTTTGCGAGGTCCACATGCCAGTGCCAGTCTGCTTGGCCACGTCGAGAATTTCGTCAATAAGCCGCAGGCCGGTCTTCTCGTCCTGTTTGGAAAAAACATGGCTGGTGATCTCCACCAGATAGCCATTGAGTTCGCCCTTGTTCCAGGAAGCATAGACTTCATGCACCTCGTCGTCGTTCATGCCGAGGCCGCGTTTCATCAGATCATAGGTCTCGGCGAGCAATTGCATGACGCCGTATTCGATGCCGTTGTGGACCATTTTCACGAAGTGCCCGGCCGAACCAGGACCCAGCCAGATCACGCACGGATCGCCGTTGACCTTCGCCGCCGCAGCTTCCAGCACGGGACGAACCCGCTCGTAGGCGTCTTTTGGGCCGCCGGGCATGATGCTCGGTCCGTGACGCGCGCCTTCTTCACCTCCCGACACGCCCACGCCGAGGAATTGGATGCCTTTCCCGGCAAGGGCGCCAGCGCGCAAGTCGGTGTCTTTGAAGTAGGAGTTGCCCGCATCAATGATGAGATCGCCCTTGTCCAGATGCGGCAACAAATCCTTGATGACTGAATCCACCGGAGCGCCGGCGGGCACCAGCATCATCACCGCGCGGGGGTAGCGGAGCAAGGCGATGAACTCTTTGATATCCGCCGCGCCGCGAACACCGCGATCCTTTGATTCCTGGCGGAGGGCCTCGACCTTGGCAAGGTCCTTGTCGTAACCCGCCGCCGAGAAGCCGTGGTCGGACATATTGAGCAAGAAATTGCGGCCCATGACACCCAAGCCGACCATGCCGATTTCATATTGTGGTTGTGATGGTAAATTAGTCATAGTTCTTCCTTCGGAGCTGTTGACGGATCGCTTTCAATTCCCGCCGACGTTTCGCGGTGGTCTTGGGATAGGACATTTTAAGTTCATTGAGCGCATCCATGAGAATTTGGGAAACAATCAACCGGGCATTCTTCTTATCATCGGCGGGAACGACATACCAGGGCGCGTGATGGGTGCTGGTCGCGTTCAGGCAAGCCTCGTAAGCCTTCATGTAACGCGGCCAGTATTTCCGCTCGCGAATGTCCGCAAGGCTGAATTTCCAGTTCTTGTCCGGCTCATCAATGCGCTCAAGGAACCGCCTTCGTTGTTCGCCCTTCGACAGGTGCAGGAAGACTTTGACGATCCGGGTGCCGTTACGATGGAGATGCTCCTCCAAGTCCACGACGGAACGATACCGCTCCTTCCAGATGGTTTTCTCGTCGAGCATCTCATCCGGAAGCCCCTGGCTGCGGAGAATCTCCGGATGCACCCGAACGACCAACACTTCCTCGTAATAGGAACGATTGAAGATGCCAATCTGCCCGCGTTCGGGAAGCCGGCATGTCGTGCGCCAGAGAAAATCATGTTCCAGTTCCTCAGCGCTCGGCTGTTTGAAACTAAAAATCTGGCAGCCTTGCGGATTGACCCCGGACATGACGTGCCGGATGGCCCCGTCCTTGCCGCCCGCGTCCATCCCCTGAAAAATCAGCAGCAACGCATAGCGGTTCGAAGCGTAATGGAGATTTTGCAGCGAACTCAATTTCTCAACATGCGCGTCCAGAAGTTTCCGATACGCTTTTTTGGACTTACAGAAGGGCGGCACCACCGTCGGCCAGTCTCGGAGTTTGACCTTTTCCCCGGGGCTCAGCCGGAAATCCTTTGATTTGATTCTCATTTTCGTTCTTTCGGCAATGCCCGCCACGTTGTTCGCGTCTGTTCATTTATGGGGTGCAACTTCCCGAATCTCCCGCTCCGCCTGCCCCCAGTTCTGAACCGCTCGACCTTCCTGCCGGCCTCGCCGCTCATACAATTCTTAGGCTCGTTTGGCGATATGCGGGGCCACATCGACGGGTTTCCGGACCGGCTGCGGACTTTTTCTCTGTAGTTCGCATAGCCAAGATCCTCTCCGGTTCCCGCCCGGTTTCCAGATCCGATTCGTTTTAGATCATTTTGTTTTCGAGAGCAACATGACGAACACTTCGTGGTAGAGGTTCTCCATATCTGTGCTCACGCCGGCCAGCGCCCGGGCGCGATCCGGTTGAGAGTCGTTTTCGCCGGCAACCTTGGCCAGGTGCCAGGCATAGCTCAACGCCTCGGTCTGGGTCAAAAGCAACGCCAGCTCGAATTCGTCGCCGGTGTGACCCAATAATTCCTTCTTCTCGGTGGAAGCAATCGCTTCGCGTGTGGCTGCCTCGCCGGGCGGAAGCTGGATGTCGCTCAGATTGATGGAGGCATCGCGTTTGGCAAATTCCTCCAGCAGTTGTGATCCGGCGCCGGAAGCAGCGGCAATTTTCTTGATCAGGTTCTTAACATCGACGTGTTCCGACTTGATGAAGCGCAGCATGCTGACGTCCTTTTGTTCCTCCAGGAGTTGATGGAGCAAGCTGTAACAATTGTTTCGGGTCGCTCGCGTCGCGATGCTCCCGGACGGAGGCTCGGCCTTTGGCGATTGACAAGCGGTTAGAAGGCATATGACCGACAACATTGCCGCGAAAATCGGAGGGATGGGTTTCGTGGTCATAAAATAGACGTTCTGACTTCGAGTGGCAGTTTGAGAATGGAATTGAAGCCGCCATAAGGACTGGCCACGCGTTGGGATGCCCCGGGATCCTCAATCCACCGGCCATCCACGACAAAGCGATATTCATACTGGCCGGACCTGAGCATCAATCTCACCACCCATTTTCCGGCACCCGTGTTTTTCATCGGCGTGGCCTCTGGACGCCAGCCATTGAAATTGCCGGCCAGATTCACCTGGCTGGCTGCCGGATCCAACAGCGTGAGAATAATCTCCTGCTCCTCCATTGCTGGGAACCGCTTCGAAACCGGCTGAATTATGGGTTGTGGGTTGATCTCCACGGCGACGCACCCCGGCATCTCTTTGGGTTTGAGTCGTGCTCCGAAGGTTTCAGTATCCTCTCGTCCAAAACCTATCTCGGAAACTCTGCCTTCCTGGCGCACGCGAGGCGTTTTCATTCACAATTCTCTTCCTAATCGATGGGGTTAGACATGGTCTTTCACCTTCAGTTCTTCCGACAATCGGGTGTCGGCAGCCCCGGAATGTCCGATTAATTGCAGCAGCAAGCGGAGGTAGATTCCTGCGGAGTTTTCCGCTAAGACACCATCCTTCAGTGGATTTGGTTTCATAGGTTCGTAATCACCGCCCGTGCGTAAATGTTTGGGCATTATGCGACGTTTTCATCTGGCGCTCCCCGCGATCCTCCCACGTGTCGCGGGATTTGGAAAAAATGTTGTCTCGCCGTTGAGTCATGGAAGTTGAACTGACTTCCGTGGGGCCGGCCCGCAAACGGTGGAGTGCCTTGGGGAAGACCGGAGTTTGAGGAGGCCCTTTGGCGCATTGGGTGATGGCTGCTTTCATAAATCTCATCCTCCGCTGGTTGATTGCGGCTGGGTGCTGCGGGTCTGTTAGACGGACTTGGAGCTGAAGCTCGCGCGGTCGTCCGCTTCAAGGCAGTCAAAGGTGGTGGTTGTCTCTGGATTCAGCCCGAGCTTGGAGCAGTTCTCCATGAAGTGAGCGCGACGCTCCGGGTTTTTCATCGGGCTGCCGGCTTCCATTTCATCCGACCAGGTTTTGATTTCTACAGGGGTTTTTGCCGTGCCGTTGGCCTGCAGCCAGGCGCCGACGTCCTCATAATTTTTCGCGGCTTGCACGGCGGTTTTGAATTGCTCGCCGGTGATGCCCTTGAAACCGAAGAGCCTGTTGTCCAGCGGACAATCGTAATGATACTCGCCCGGCGTTCCCGCCAAGACCGCGCGGCATTTGTCCACGGCGCGGCTCGCGATGACGAATCCGCCGACGCGTTCGCGTGGGCTGTGCGGGGCTTGTTTGCTCAGGTCTCGGACGATAATGAGGGTGCTCATGAGATTATTGCTTTTCTGATTGGGTTTGTATGATGAAAGTTGTGCGTTCTATTTCGGCGCCTGGGAATGGGCTTCGACAAACCAAAGCCACTTATCAATTCCACGCGAGATTTCGGTGAACAGGTCCGCCGTGTCGGCGTCCTCCAGTTCGTCCGCTTCACTGATCATGTTGCGGGCTTCGTGGCCAAAGGTGGAGAGCGCCTTGGCAACTGCTTCGACATGGGCAAGGCCGTCGGCCATGTCCAGCGGATATTCCTCGAGCAGCGAGCGTGCGGCAGAGATGCGCACCGTCCCCTCCGCGATGCCGCCGAGTTGCACGATGCGTTCGGCGATCATGTCCACGTAGGACTCCACGGCTTCGGCCACCTTGTCAAAGAGTTCGTGCAGGCCGATGAAGCTCGGTCCTTTCACGTTCCAATGCGCCTGCTTCATCTGCATTTGAAGGTCCACAGCGGACGCCAGCCGCTGGTTCATCAGCGTGTTGAGTTCCGACCGGCGCTTTTCCGGGATTTCGTTTTCAGTCTCATACATTTTGGGTGATTCCTGGGGTTGAACGATGGATTTTTTCATAGATGGGTTCGTTAATTTTGGTTCGAATGGCCGTCCGCCGAGTTGGCTTTCAGGTGGAGTCGGGATCGTAAGTGGTCATCGCGGCGGCGAGGGTGGGTGGGTGCCCCAGGCTTTTCAGATAGACTTTGCCGCGTTGCCGCGTTGGTTCTTTCGTTGTTGCGCTTTTCCACATTGCGGAGACAAATTAGGCTGTTGGGCTGGCCTTCGGCTATGGGGTGAACACCCCATAGCGACGGCAAGATTTTCGGGCCTATTGTCGTGCCATGAAAGATGCCGAATTCCGGCCAACGGGAGAGCCAACTCGCGCGCCACGGCAACGCCACACGAGTCCGCCCCGTCGCATTCTCGTGGCGGATGATGAGAGCGCCATAGGCCATTTTAGCGCTGACTCGATGGTTGGCCATGGCTGCTATGCGGACGCCGCCGAAGATGGCGCTGTCGCTTGGAAGGCGGTTCAGGCCAAACAATTCGACCTGCCGATCCACGACAACTTCATGTCGAATTTCACGGGCATTGAACTGGTCAAGTACCTCATCCGAGTTCATGCATTTTGCAACCAGACGTAAACCACATTTATTGGCAACCGACGGAGAAAGAGTCCATTTATGCAAACCAATTCATACGCCGCACAAAGCGCCACGACGCCACTCGCGCCCTTCAGCTTTCAACGCCGTGATCCCGGCGCGCACGACGTGCAAATCCAGATTCTTTACTGCGGCGTCTGCCACTCGGACGTGCATACCGTCCGCAACGAATGGCATGGCACCACCTATCCATGCGTGCCGGGCCACGAAATCATCGGACGTGTTTTGAAAATCGGCACCGAGGTGAAGAAATTCAAGGAGGGCGACCTCGCCGGCGTCGGCTGCATGGTGGATTCCTGCCGCACTTGTGAAAACTGCAAGGAGGGCCTCGAACAATTCTGCGAAAAAGACGCAACTTTCACCTTCAATTCCCCGGACAAACACACCGGCGGCATGACCTATGGCGGATACTCCGAGGGCGTCGTCGTGGATGAAGCCTTTGTGTTGCATGTCCCGAAGCATTTGAATCTCGCCGCCGCCGCCCCGCTCCTTTGCGCGGGCATCACCACCTATTCCCCCCTGCGCTACCACAAAGTTGCCAAAGGCCAGAAAGTCGGCGTCGTGGGACTCGGCGGACTGGGGCACATGGGGGTGAAATTGGCGAAAGCTTTCGGCGCGCATGTGGTGGTCTTCACCCATTCGCCGAACAAGGTGAAGGACGCCTTGCGGCTCGGCGCTGATGAAGTCGTCAATTCCAGGAAGGAAGACGAGATGAAGAAACATCTCAACAGCTTCCATTTCATTCTCGACGCCGTGGCCGCGCAACACGACATCAACGCCTACCTCGTTCTCTTGAAACGCGACGGCACCCTCACACAAGTCGGTTTGCCCGCCGAACCGCTGTCCGTTCAGGTCAGCAGCCTCATCTATGGCCGGCGCAATTTCAGCGGCTCGCTCATTGGCGGCATCAGGGAAACCCAGGAGATGCTGGATTTTTGCGGCGAGCACAATATCACTGCCGATATTGAACTCATTCCCATTCAGAGAATCAATGAAGCCTACGACCGCGTGGTGAAGAACGACGTGAAATACCGCTTCGTCATTGACATGGCGTCGTTGAAAAGGGCGTTGTAAACCAATGCCAAACAAATCATGACCGCCGGCCCACTCTTTCAGCCATTCCGGTTGAAGTCTCTGGAGCTCAAGAACCGGATCGTCATGGCCCCCATGACGCGCTCGTTTTCTCCCGGAGGTGTGCCAAATTCGAATGTGGCGGACTATTATGCTCGCCGGGCGGAAGGGGAAGTCGGTCTCATCTTATCAGAGGGTACGGTGGTAAATCGGCCAGCTTCTTCCAACGATCCAAACATTCCCCATTTTTATGGCAAAAAGCCACTCCGCGGTTGGAAATCGGTGATCGGCAAGGTGCAGGCATCTGGTGGCGTCATGGCCCCGCAACTCTGGCACATGGGTGTGGTGTCTCCCAAGGACTCAGGCTGGCTGCCGCCCACTCCATTTGAAGGCCCTTCGGGTTTCGTCGCGCCCGGCAAAATCGGCGGTGTCGCGATGACCGAACACGATATCGCTGAAACGATCATGGCGTTTGCCCAAGCGGCAGCGGATGCCAAAGCCCTCGGGTTTAACGCGGTGGAAATTCATGGAGCGCACGGCTATTTGATTGACCAGTTCTTTTGGCACCCCACCAATCAGCGCACCGATGGTTACGGCGGCCAAAGTCTGGCGGAGCGCTCCCGGTTCGCAGTGGAACTGGTTCGTGCCGTCCGCAAATCCGTGGGGCCGGACTTTGCGATCAGCCTTCGTATCTCGCAGTGGAAACTCCAGGATTACACCGCCAAACTCGCGGCCACATCCCAAGAGATGGAGACGTGGTTGGTTCCGTTGGCGGAAGCTGGTGTTGACATCTTTCATTGTTCGCAGCGCCGGTTCTGGGAGCCGGAGTTCATCGGCTCCGATTTGAATTTTGCCGGATGGGTCCAAAAGCTGACCGGCAAAACGACCATCACGGTGGGATCCGTTGGGCTTTCCGGAGACTTTTTGGCAGCCTTCCAGGGAGAGACCTCGACGCCCAGATCTTTGGATGAACTCCTCCGTCGTTTCGACCGGGGAGATTTTGACTTGGTGGCAGTGGGTCGCGCTCTGCTCGCCGACGCGGGATGGTCTCGAAAGATCCGCGAAGGGCGTTCCTCGGACCTGATTGGTTTTAGCAAAGAGGCTCTGGCCACTCTTTCATAACTCTCATGCGATCATCCTGTTGAAAGGTGGATATGAGCGAAATCGTCTTGGAAATCAAAAGTCTGGCTCGCCGCTTCGGCGCGTTTACAGCGGTTGATGCGCTGACCTTATCGGTAAACGCTGGTGAGGTCTTTGGATTGCTCGGCTCCAACGGGGCGGGCAAAACCACCACGATCAAGATGCTCACCACGTTGTTGCCGCCCTCTTCGGGCGAGGCGCGCGTGGCTGGTTTCTCCATCATCACCCAGGCGGTAAGCGTTCGCCGCTCCATCGGCTATGTGCCGCAGGCGGTTTCCGTGGACGGTTCGCTCACGGGTTACGAGAACCTGCTCATCTTCGCCAAACTCTACGACCTGCCACACCGCGAGCAACAGGCGCGCATCCGCGAAGCATTGGAGTTCATGGGACTGACCACCGACGGCGGACGCCTTGTGGGCCAATACTCCGGCGGTATGGTCCGCCGTCTGGAAATCGCGCAGGCCACGCTGCATCGCCCGCGGGTGCTCTTCCTGGATGAGCCGACCGTCGGGCTGGACCCAATTGCGCGCGATGCGGTTTGGAAGCTTTTGGTGGATCTGCGGACCAATTTCGGCACGACCCTGTTCTTCACCACCCATTACCTGGAGGAGGCGGAGAGCCATTGTGACCGCATGGCGATCATGCACTTGGGCAAGGTGGCTGCGCTGGGCACCTGCAAAGAACTCGAAGCCTCGCTGGGCGGTGGCGCTCACACGCTGAGTGAGGTCTTCGTCCACTATGCCGGCACCGCCTTGGATTCCGGCGGAAACTTTCGCAGCGTATCCGCCGAACGCGCCACGGCCCAGCGCCTTGGCTGACGCCAACCCTATGACCGTCACTTTCATCCACCCTCTGACCGCCTTCATCGAGAAGACGTTCGTCATCACCGAGTTTGAATTGCGCAAGCTGCGCCACGATTTCACGGAACTGATCACCCGCGCCCTCCAACCCGCGCTTTGGCTGCTCATCTTCGGCCAGGTGTTCTCGCGCAGCGGGGCGATGCACACGGGCAACATCCCCTATCTGGACTTCATTGCTCCCGGCATCCTGGCGCAAAGCGTTCTCTTCGTGGCCATTTTCTATGGCATCAACGTCATTTGGGAGCGCGACCTGGGCATTGTGCAGAAATTCCTCGCCAGCCCGACTCCGCGCGCGGCCCTGGTGCTCGGCAAGGGCTTTTCCGCGGGCATCCGCTCTCTCTCGCAGACAGCCATCGTTTATGGACTTTCCCTGCTGCTCGGAGTGAAGCTGAATTGGAGTCCGCTGGCGCTCCTCAATGTGCTGCTTATCGTAGTCCTGGCTGCGACGCTGTTCTCAACGTTTTCGCTCATTATCGCTTGCATTGTAAAGACGCGCGAACGCTTCATGGGTGTGGGACAGGTGCTCACCATGCCGCTGTTCTTTGCCAGCAACGCGATTTATCCCACCAACATCATGCCCGGATGGCTGAAGGTCATTTCTCATCTGAATCCGTTGACCTACGTCGTGGATGCCCTGCGCACCTTCATGCTGGCCGACCGCACGAGCACATTTGGTTCGGGTCTCGACTATGCGGTCATCCTCCTGACCACGACCATCCTGGTCTTCATTGGCGCCCGATTATACCCCCGCCTTGCAGTCTGAATGGAGAAAAGTGCGTTTCAAGAGCGAGCCAATTACGGTTAGTGGTTTGAACCGGCAGTCCTCTGTCGAGAAAGCGCGGTGAACATGCTTCATTGGCTGCATTCTTTACTGCCCCACATCCCGCATTACGGATATGTGCTCGTCTTCATCGTCGCGTTTTTAAACAACCTCGGTGTGCCCCTACCAGGAGAAACGATTTTATTGGGGGCCGGATTTGCTTTAGGGAAAACTGCGGATTCGCTGTGGCAACCCATGGTGGCCGGGACGGCGGCCTGTTTTCTGGGAGGGATTTGTGCTTTTTTGGCGGGTCGGCGATTGGGGCATAGCGGCTTGGGAAGAATTCACTGGCTGCATCTCACGACCGACAGGATGAAATGGCCCGAACGATTATTCAAACGCCACGGCGACAAAACGGTTTTAATTGCGCGATTCGTCTTTTTGCTTCCGCCTGTCGTGGTCAATTTGCTGGCCGGTATGTCAACCATGCCCTGGCGCGTCTTTCTGTTTTACAACCTCACGGGGTCGGCGGCCTACGCCACCACCTACACGCTGATCGGATATTTCTTTGGGAAGAAGTGGAAACTGCTCGAAGCCTGGTTGGGTCCCATGGCGCTTTATCTGATTCTCGCGGGGATAGCCCTCGTGGTGCTTGGGGTGGTTTTCAGACATTCCGTTTCCAAGTTTTTGAAGGGACTCGTTTCCAAAAAGATCAAGCGAGCATAACGGGCGAGCATGCCAACGTGATGTGGGAAGTGTTGGATCTGGAGACTACTCCGAAACCGGACACCGCTCCCAAAAAATGACATGGGGGTGAACACCCCATAGTTTCCGTGTGCTGACCAGGACTATCTTCCCATCGCCTCGACCACACAAAATGGCGGTCTGGGTCGCGGCTCGTTGGACACTTTACCGCAGGCATTATGTGTGCCACGCTGGTCGCTGGCACTGAACACCAAACCTGATGATTGGCCGGCGAATTCAACTGCAACCAAACCCATGAAAGAACAAATCAGTCTTTATTACCGGCAGGGTTCCTCGGACAAGGTTTACCACGCCAACTTGGACCCTCAGCGGGACGGATGGATCGTGAACTTCGCCTTCGGGCGCAGAGGATCCACCTTGCCGACTGGCACCAAAACCAGCGAACCCGTCTCCTACGACAAGGCCAAGAAGATCTACGACAAGATCGTCGCCGAGAAGATGGCCAAGGGTTATACCCCTGCGGCCGGAGGAACGCCCTACGTCGGCACCGAGAACGCGGGCAAAGTCAGCGGACTCCTGCCCCAGCTTCTGAATATGATCGGCGATACAGAACTGGAATTGCTCCTCAACGACTCCGCGCATTGCGGTCAGGAGAAATTCGACGGCCGCCACATCATGGTGCGAAAAAGCAAGGCCGTGGAAGGGGCCAACAAGAAAGGGCTGCTCATCGCCCTTCCCCTCCCCATTCAGAAGGCGTTGGAGGCATTCATCGGCGCCTTCGTCATCGACGGCGAAGCCATTGGCGACAAGCTCTACGTATTCGACCTCCTGGAAAGCGATGGCAAAAACCTGCGTTCCAGGCCGTACAAGGATCGGTACTTGGAGTTGATGAACCTGGTGGCACGGTCCCCGGGAAGCGGAGGAGCCATTCTCCTCGTCGAAACCGCTTGGACCCCAAAAGAGAAGCGCCAGATGTTTGAAAATCTGAAGAAGAAAAAGCGCGAAGGCATCGTCTTCAAATTGGTGAGCGCTCCAGTCATAGTGGGTCGTCCGAGCAGCGGAGGCTCCCAGCTGAAATACAAGTTTTACGCCACAGCATCAGTCGTCGTCACCAAGGTCAATGCCCAGCGGAGCGTGGCCGTCAGCGTGTATGATAACTCCGGTGGAGTTTCGCTTCCGGTTGCCGCCGGGAATGTCACCATACCGGCCAACCAGCCTGTTCCAAAAGTTGGGCAGGTACTGGAAGTCCGCTATCTCTACGCCTACAAGGGAGGGAGCCTTTTCCAACCCACCAGCCTCGGCGTCCGAGATGACGTTGCCCCACCCGAATGCGTGATTGGTCAACTCAAGTACAAAGCCGGGGACAAGGATGAGGACGAAGGATAAGCGGATTTGCCCCAGGGCATACTTTGACACTTTTTGGGAAGGCATATGCAGGGAAACGCAACGCTGGCGGTAATCCCCGTCGGCGCTGACATCCACCCACTGTTTGGGAAGGACGCCTATGGTCATCTCCGCGTGCAACTCGCCACGCGAGCGCCCGTTTGCGTTGCTTCCTTCTGTCGCAAGCCCAAATCCGCTTCCCGCCAGCGACTATGCGGCCAGCGACTGAACCCGCCGCGCCTGTGCCTGATCCACCGTTCGTTCTGCAAATTCCAGTGCCGCATTCAGCGTGTCCATGAACTCTTTGACTTTAATGGGTTTGGTGAGATAACGGAAGAATCCCAACTCCAAGCCCTTCGCGATATCGCGTGGCATGGCATTGGCGCTGAGGGCAACTACGGGGATGTGCGCCGTGGCCGGGTCTTCGCGCAGGATTTTCAAGGCTTCGATACCGCTGATGCCAGGCAGGTTGATGTCCATCAGGATGACCTGAGCGCGAGTGGCGCGGGCGATTTCGATGCCGAGAGTTCCGTTCACCGCGGTCACCAGCCGCATGTTCGGGCAACGCGCGATGAGTTGCTCGACCAGCTTCATGTTCGCCGGGTTATCCTCGACGTAGAGCAGGGTGTGCTGCAGCGCGCCATCCGGCAATTGTGGTCGGACAGAGGCCTCGACTTCGCCGCTTTGGATTTTGAGTTGGGGCGCCGCCGCCGAGATCAGGTCGCACCAGAACGCGCTGCCCTTCCCGACCGTGCTTTCCACACCCATGACGCCCCCCATCAGTTCGGCCAATCGCTTGGTCACCACCAGGCCGATGCCTGTGCCAGCCACGCCGCCGGCTTCCTGACCGAGCCGGTTGAACGGCTGGAATAGTTGCGCCAGCTTTTCCGGGGACAATCCCGCGCCGGTATCCGCGACGCTGATGCGAATGCGTTCCGCGGCGCTGAAGGTGCAGTCCAACGCCACTGTTCCCTGCTCCTTGTTGTATTTGATCGCATTGGAAAGCAGGTTGATGATGATTTGTTTCAACCGGATCCGATCGGCCTTGACAAAGAACGGTGCCTTGTCATCGAACTGGGGAAAGGTCATGCTGATGCCACGCTGTTGCGCTTGCGGCTCCATCATGGTCCGGCATTCGGATATGACCTCGGACAACGACACCGATTCCGGCGACAGGGACACCTTGCCGGACTCGATGACCGC